>ERZ779645.1077-NODE-1077-length-13521-cov-1.587257_pt1 | contig 13521 bp, 14 predicted proteins | sample MGYA00511103_ERZ779645 | MGnify/ENA primary metagenome ERZ779645 (study PRJEB29588, sample SAMEA2158521) | human gut metagenome | biome: human gut; feature: human-associated habitat; material: faeces | place: Denmark | collected 2008/2010 ...
ACTAATATTATATATTTTTTAAAATGTAGTAGCAATACTACAATTTTCGTCGTGCCTTCAAATAAAAATACCATCCAGACAATAGTATCTGGATGGTTCGTCATCTCTTAACTTAATGACATTGACAGGTTAACCTGCCTTATTGATTATAAACTTTTATGTAAAGTTTCAAGAACTGTCTTAAGATCATTTACACCCATTTGACCTGGAGCACTCGCTTTTTTAGCTGCACCAAATGTCAAACAAGAACCAAATACTTCACCAGCTAAACGAGAGATAACTCCAGTAGCTGCCATAGACATTGTGATGATTGGACGATTCGCATGTTCTTCTACCATTTCATTTGTAGCTGCCAACAATGTCAATACATCCTTTTTTGATTGAGGCATAACTGCAATCTTAGGAATATCTGCACCTTTTTCTTGCATAGCACACAAACGAGAAATGATTTCTTCTTTTGCAGGAGTTTTGAAGAAGTCATGGTTTGACATAATGACTTTTACCCCATTTTCATGAGCAGTAGTAACAATTGTTTCAACTTCTTTATCACCAGTATATAATTCAACATCGACTGCATCTACATAACCGCTTTTGGCAACCGCACAATTTAATCCTACATAGTATTCAGTAGATACTTCTAATTCTCCGCCTTCTTTTTTAGAGCGGAAAGTAGCTAATACTGGAGTTTCTTTAAATACTTCACGTAATTCTTCAGCCATTTCTACTACAGATGCAGTATTTTCAACTTGTTCAAACCAATCCATACGCCATTCAATAATATCAGCTGGTGTATTAAGAATGATTTTCGCTTGTTCTAAAACATCTTCCTTATTTTTTCCACAAATAGGAACACAAATCTTTGGTACGCCTACACCAAATTCAACATTTTTCATTGTTACTGTATTCATTTTTTATTCTCCTTTATTCATATTTTTGGTATACGCATCAAACAACGCATCCCCGACTTGTTATAAACCGAACTTGATTGGTTTTTCATTTCATTTAATACATCTTGTGATAAATCAATCTCTTTTGTACCACTCTCTTTAATAATACTTAAGAGATCCGATGCACGTTTATCACATTGTTCACGCAAATAATCATCGAAAATAAATGTGGCAAGGGATTGGTCTATACAACATAATCCTGTTACACATAGATTTTTCCTGATACAATAACTTCATATGGATCTCTTTTTTTTAGTTTTTTTATTGAATATAGTTTCTTAAGAAAGTAACACCCACTAAAGCAAGTGCACATCCAAGACCTGAATAGAAGAATGCGATAAAGATATCTGGAAAAATTCCTGCTGCTCTAAATCCAATTTCTCCACCCATCATACAAGCCATGATCATATAGGCTTTTAAATCAAAGAAGTGCCAGAATGGACGTGTTGCTTCATATCCCATAATTCGTTTTGTGTGTTTTTTTACTCATTTTGAAAAACATCATTCCAAATACAGAGAACACAACAACTGTTAAAATATATAAATACCATTTGGATTCAATCACACGATAAGAAAGCACACCTAATCGTGCCACATTAAATCCTGCAATTAACCATACAATTCCAGTTATCATTAAAAGAGTTCTTTTCTTTACATGAAACATAAGTAGTTCCTTCTAATCGTTCAATTTAGAACGATTATATATTATCTAACTTTCTGTCAATACTTATACCCAATCCTTTTAACTTAGAAATTTTCAATTTAACTTAGGAAAGTTAAAAGTAAAGTTTTTGCATTAAATTACTTGATTAGATACTTTTCAAACGCCTTTTCTGCATCGAAATGCACAGACTTAAAGAAAAGAATACCCCATACTATATAGATTGGTATTGCGATATAATCGGATATGAAATAAGAAAGGATAGCTCCTAGAAATAGAATCAATGCATGTGTAAAACATTGATTTCGCATATCCAAAGAAATAGATGCCTTATCATACTTTTCTGGATGATTTAGTGTATTAAAACCAGAAACGTACTTAGCTCCTTTTTCTTTTGATAGAGAGAAAAAAATCCCAATAATTAGAAACAAAACAGATAGTACAATACATGCCATAAATCCAACATTCATAAGTAACCTTCTTTCAATATTAATTTTACGAAAAAAAAGGAAGAGTGACAAGCTCTTCCAAAAATATATAGTAACGGATGACGAAAGGTTAGACATTTTAATGTAAGTATTGTTGTTGAAATAGAGAAATAAATACATGATAGCAATCTGTTACTACCGAAATAAATTATTATCTTTGGACGCGGCCTGAACCATCTCCACCAGCTAATTTCAACACTTCATCCATGCTTACCATGTTGAAATCACCTTCAATTGAGTGTTTTAAACAACTTGCGGCTACCGCAAATTCAATGGTTGATTGTGCATCATAGCCTTCTAGACTTGCCGCAATCAATCCAGCTCCAAAGCTGTCTCCACCACCTACACGGTCTACGATCTGCATATTATATCTCTTTGAGAAATAGTAATCTTTTCCATCATACAACATCGCTGACCAGTTGTTGATATTGGCATTGATTGACTCTCTTAATGTGATGGCTACTTTTTCAAATCCAAAACGACGTGTCAATTCACTAGCTACTTCCTTATATCCTTCGCGATTGACTTCACCACTTGTTACATCCGTATTACTAGCTTTGATTCCAAATACATCGGCTGCATCTTCTTCGTTGGCAATACATACATCGACATATTCGCAAATCTTAGCCATGACTTCTCCAGCTTTTTCTTTTGACCATAACTTGTTACGATAGTTCAAGTCACATGAGATTTTCACTCCATACTCCTTAGCTTTCTTACAAGCTTCAATTGTAAGTTCTGCTACATTGTCACATAGTGCTGGTGTAATTCCAGTAATGTGAAACCAAGCACAATCTTTAAAGATTTCATCCCAGTTAAAATCAGCACTTGTAGCTGTATAGATACTAGAGCCTGCACGATCATAAATAACTTTACTAGGACGTTGGCTAGCTCCTTTTTCCAAGTAGTAGATTCCAATACGGTCTCCACCACGAGCAATATAAGATGTGTCTACACCATATTTTCGTAATGAGTTGATGGCACATTGTCCAATTTCATGATTTGGAAGACGAGTTACGTATTTGGCATCAAAACCATAGTTAGCTAAAGAAACAGCTACATTGGCTTCTCCACCACCATAAGTTGCACCAAATGTATCCGCTTGTACAAAGCGATAATATCCTTCTGGTGCTAAACGCAACATGATCTCTCCAAAAGTGACTACTTTTTGTTTCATAATCAACGAACCTCCCTAAGTTTTTTTACGGCCTCCTTTGTCAAAGCTTCCACTTTGTCAAAATCACCGCTCTTTATTATATCACTTTTTACCATCCAACTACCACCAATGGCTAAGATACGGTCGTATTCTAAGTAATCTTTCATATTGTTCGCATTGATTCCACCTGTTGGAATGAATTTCATTTGTGTATATGGAGCGGCAATCGATTTGATCATTTTTAATCCACCAGCTGCTTCAGCAGGGAAGAATTTTACAACATCCAAACCTAAACGGTAACATTTTTGTACATCACTAGGTGTACATGTTCCTGGAGTAACAGGTACATTCTTTTCTAAACAATGTTTTACAACATCTTCATCAAAGCCTGGACTGATGATAAATTGAGCCCCAGCTTCTAATGCTTCATCTACTTGTTCAACAGTTAATACAGTTCCAGCCCCTACTAACATTTCAGGAAATTCTTTACGCATGATGGCAATCGATTCTTTAGCAGCTGCTGTTCTAAATGTTACTTCAGCACAAGGTAAACCACCAGCACATAGTGCTTTGGCAAGTGGTTTTGCATCTTTTGTCTCTTCTAAGACAACGACTGGTAAAATACCAATCTTTGAAATTTCTTCTAATACTTTATTCATTGATTAACCCCTCTTATAAACATTCTTTCATGACTTCATAAGTACCTTTTTCTTCAATTTCAGTTAATGTTTTAACTACTGCTTCTTCAAATCCAGCAATTTGAGTTAAGTCTTGACCCCAGAATGAAGTGTTTGTACATACCGCATGAACTAAATCTTTTACTGAATCATCTTTGTGGTTATAGTAGAATTCTAGAATGTCACGATCATCACTGATTGTATATGTATTTCCTGCAGGACGTTTCGCTACTAAACCGGCATCAGTAAGTTCATATCCTCTATAGAATTGAATGTAGAACGCAAAACTTGTTGTGATGCATTTTGGAAGCTTTTGGTATTCATCGATATACCCTAAGAAACTAGGCATAACACGTGCTTTCCATTTAGATGTTGAGTTTAATGAAATGCTCATTAATTCATGATCAACAAATGGGTTATTGAAACGATCGGATACGGCTTTCGCAAAGTTTAATAAGTCGTTTTTATCTAAAGTAAGAGTTGGGATGACTTCATCATATAACATCTTATTCATAAATCCTTTGATGACATCATCATGCATACAGTCACGAACAATGTTTTGACCAGCTAAATATGCACCTAGTACAAATCCAGTGTGTGCACCGTTTAAGATACGTACTTTTCTCTTTTTGTATGGTGACATATCCGGAGTTACGAATACTTTGTCGATTAGACCTGCTTTTTTGAATGGTAATACATCATTCAATTTTTCGTCTCCTTCAATGACCCATAAACCGAATACTTCGCCAACATCAGTTAATGGATCTGAATAGTGATTTTCTTCTTCTAGACGAGCTACTTCTTGTGGATCGCGGATACGACCTGGGACGATACGATCTACTAAGGAACCGCAGAATGTGCATTCTTCATTGACATATTTTTTGAATCCTTCTTCAAGATTCCATTGTTCAATATATTGGTTCACGCACTTTAATAATTCTTTACCATTGTTGTCAATCAACTCGCAAGCTAACATCAAGATGCCTGGTTTGTTGTTTTTGTAGCGGTGGTATAAAACTTGCGTTAATTTACCAGGAAAACTTGCGGCTGGCTTATCTTCAAATTGACATGAAGGATCATAGTGGATTCCAGCTTCTGTTGTGTTTGAAACGATGATTTCTAGATCGTCGCTTGCGGCAACTTTCATCATTTCGTTAAATCCTTCTTCTTGGTAAGGATTTAAACAACGACTGACACTTGAAATAATTCGTTTATCATCAACTTTTTCTCCATTTACACTACCTCTTAAATGTAAAGTATATAATCCATCTTGTTCGTTGATCATTTCGGCAAGACCTGGAGCAATAGGCTGGACTAGACAACATTTACCATTCCAATCTGCTTTTTCGTTTGCCAAATCAAACCAATAATCTACGAATGCTCTTAAGAAGTTTCCTTCACCAAATTGAAGGACTTTTTCTTTGGCATCTTTTAATAGATAACCATCATACCCTACGCTTTCTAGGGTTTTATAACTTAATTTTTCCATTGTTTTGTTCCTTTCCCGTTAAAGAGTAACGCCCTGTTTAAATATAGCCATGTCATGGAAACCGGCTTCTTCACTTTTTACTTTTTTGCCGCTTGCGACACTTAATACATATTCAAATAAATCATTGGATAAAGTATCTAGGCTTACACCTTCCACTAATTCACCACAGTTGAAATCAATCCAGTTTTTCTTATTTGAATACAATCTAGAGTTACTTGAAATCTTAACTGTAGGTACTGGACTGGCAAAAGGAGTACCTCTTCCTGTTGTAAATAATACGATATGAGCTCCACTTGCAGCTAATGCGGTTGCGGCAACTAAATCATTGCCTGGAGCACTTAATAAATTTAAGCCTTTGTTCTTTACACATTGTCCATATTGTAAAACACCAACGACTTTAGCTTTACCAGACTTTTGTGTACAACCCAAAGACTTGTCTTCCAAAGTTGAGATTCCACCCTTTTTGTTTCCTGGAGAAGGGTTTTCATAAATCGTTTGATTATGCGATTTAAAGTATTCTTTAAAATTATTGATCAAATCCACGGTTTCATTAAATAATTCCTTGTTTTCACAACGATTCATTAAAATGGTTTCAGCACCAAACATTTCTGGTACTTCGGTTAAGATGGTTGTTCCACCTTTTGAAATCAATAAATCAGAAAAGCCTCCTACTGTAGGGTTGGCACTAATTCCGGATAGTCCATCTGAACCACCGCACTTCATACCAATGATCAATTCGCTCGCATCAATTTCTTCTCTTTTGTCTTGGCTTACAACATCAGCTAAATCAGAAATGATGTCTAGAGAATCTTGAATTTCATCTTCATGTTCTTGGGCAACCAAGAATTTTACACGTTCTGGATCATAATCATTTAAATAGTTTTTTAAAACATCAATATTTGAATTTTCACAACCCAATCCTAGAACTAATACGCCACCTGCATTGGGATGTTGAATTAAATCGGCAAGAATTGTACGAGTGTTTTCTTGGTCATCACCCATTTGAGAACATCCATATGGATGTGTAAACGTACAAATGGCTTCTACATTACCCTTTACATATTTCTGGGCTTGTCTTTCGATAGACGTGGCAACATTGTTCATGCAGCCAACGGTAGGGATGATCCAAATTTCATTACGAACACCAACTTTACCGTTCTTTCTGCGATAACCCATAAATGTTCGTTTTTCACTAGGTTCTAGTTCTTGCACATTACGATGATAAGAATAAGTTAATAAATCATTTAAGCCAGTTTTCATATTGTGTGTATGAATCCAGCTTCCTTGCTCGATATCTTCCTTTGCGATACCAATAGGATATCCATATTTAATAATAGGTTGATCTTTTTTAATATCTTTCAACGCAAATTTATGTCCTTGGGCAATATCTTCAATAAGTGTAACCTCTTGTCCATCGACATTACATACCGTCCCTTTTTCTAAAGGACATAGTGCAACAGCTACCAAGTCATCCGAATGAATTTTTATATACTTTTGCACCATTTCTACCTCCTGTCTATAGTTTAAATATTTGATGTAAGTGCTTACACAGAATAACCCTGTTTTTTGAATAAATCAATAGGAAAATTTAAAAAACTTACAAATAAGTATGTTTCACTCTTGTTTTTTGGTAAAATAGAGAAGAAGATGAATAAACCCCTTAAATAAAAGCGTGAAAACGATTCCAAAAAGACCTTGACTTATGAAATGTGAACGACTACAATAAAAAACGTGATGTAAGTACTTACAATTCTCAACGTAAAGAAATGGGGTTGAGGAGTGAAACAAATATGAACATTTATGACATTGCCAAATTATCAGGCGTATCCATTGCGACAGTATCGCGTGTAATCAATAATAGTCCTAAAGTCTCAGAAAAGACAAAAAAGAAAGTCTGGGACGTTATGAATGAGTATGATTACACACCCAATGTATTTGCCCGAGGCTTAGGTTTGAATTCGGTTAAAACGGTTGGACTTGTTTGTCCGGATGTATCCGATCGTTATATGGCGAGTGCAATTGCGTATTTAGAAAAGAATTTACGCAAGTATGGATATGACTCAATTTTGATGTGTAGTGGCTTTGATTATGAAGGAAAAGTAGAAGCTGTAAAAATATTATTGGATCGAAGAATCGATGCGATGATATTAGTTGGTTCACATTATGCAGGGGACTGCGGACAGAATGATATTCAATATCTTAAAGATGCTGCTCAAAAAGTTCCTGTCGTACTTATGAATGGTTACGTTCGAGTACCAGGTGTATATTGTGTTTTAACAGATAATTATAAAGCGGTTTATGATACTGTATGTAATCTAATCGAAGTTGGAAGAAAGAAAATTGTGTTTTTGTATGATGCCAATTCGTACAGCACAACGAAAAAATTAGAGGGATATCAAGATGCACTGATTGATAATGGTTTAAAGGTGCAGGAAGAATACAAGGTGTTTATGCCAAATAACGTATTGAAGGCAAGAGATTTACTGGCAAAGAAAAAGTTGGATTTTGATGCCGTCATTGCCAGTGATGATGCGATGGCTGTTGGTGCACTTAAATATGTGCATCAAATCAATAAGTCGATTCCTGAAGATGTCAATATCGTTGGATTCAACAACTCAGAATTATGTGTTTGTTGCTATCCGGAAATGAGTTCTATTGATTCACAAGAAGAAGAGTTAAGTGAAATTGCGGTTGATTCGCTTATTAAAGTTCTTGCGGGAAAATCAGTTCGACAAAAAATGGAGATTCCATGTAAATTTATTAAGCGTAATACAACACAGTTCTAAACATTAGGAGGATTACTGTGAAGTTGATTAAAAAAGTACTTGGAGCACTTATGTGTCTTGTGTTTATGCTAAGTGCAACAGGTTGTTCTTCAGTTACAAATGGTAAGCGTATCGTTCGTGTTGCAACAATGCAGTCGGAAACGCACCCTGAGTATCTGGGATTATTAAAATTTAAAGAATACGTTGAACAAGAATTAGGGGATAAATATGAAGTACAAATTTTCCCTAACGAAATTTTAGGTGCTGCTCAAAAAGCTATCGAGTTAACGCAAACAGGAGCTATTGATTTTACAATTGTTGGTACAGCAAACCTAGAAACATTTGCGAGTGTATATGAAATTTTCTCTATGCCATACTTATTTACTTCAGAAGATGCATATCATGAAGTTATGAATGATACGGACTATATGAATAAGATCTTCTCAAGTACAGATGAACAAGGCTTTAGAGCTTTAACTTGGTACAATGCGGGTACTCGTAACTTCTATGCGAAAAAAGAAATTGATTCACCAGAAGATATTTACAGATAATCATGGACGAGACTACAAAGCGTCTGGAAACATAGGATCACCAGAAGATATGAAAGGATTAAAAATCCGTGTTCAACAAAGTCCTGCAAGTGTTGCGATGTGTCAGGCATTTGGTGCTGCAGCCAGTCCAATGAGTTTTGGTGAAGTTTATACGGCTATTCAACAAGGTGTCATTGATGGTGCTGAAAATAACGAATTAGCATTAACTTCAAACAAGCATGGTGAAGTTGCGAAATATTTCTCTTACAACAAGCACCAGATGATTCCAGACTTGTTGATTGGAAACTTGAGTTTCTTGAATGGTTTATCTAAAGAAGAAAGAAAAGTATTCTATAAGGCGGCTGAATTATCAAATGAAGAAGAATGTAAACAATGGGATGTGCAAGTTAAAGAAGCTAAGAAGGTAGCACAAGAACAAATGGGTGTTAAATTCATTGATGTCGATGTTTTAGCTTTCCAAAAGAAGGTAAAGGGTGTTCAAGAAACTATCTTAAAGGATAATGCACAGGCAAAACCTATTTATGATCATATTCAAAAAGTAAATAAAAAATATGAAGGCAAGGATGGTGAATAATATGGAAAAATTAAGAAACGCAATAAACACTATTCTTGGATGGGCATGTGTGTTCGTATTTGCCGTAATGGTAGTTGTAGGTACATACCAAATCGTAGTTCGTTACTTCTTTAATAATCCAAGTACAGTATCCGAAGAATTATTGACTTACAGTTTTACATGGATGGCCTTACTTTCAACAGCTTTAGTATTTGGTAAAAGAGACCACATGCGTATGGGATTCTTGGCTGATAAAGTAACAGGACAAAAAAAGAAAGTATTGGAAATCGGTATTGAATTATTAATTATTTTATTCGCCCTTGTCGTTATGGTATATGGTGGAATTTCTATCATGAAACTAACAATGACTCAAATCACAGCGTCATTAGGCGTAAGTATGGGATTGATCTATACAATCATTCCTTTATCAGGCATTCTAATTGTCATTTATGGCATTATGAATATTATTGATTTGGCGAAAGGAAAGGGTGAATAAGCATGAGTTTATCAGTTTTATCAGGATTAATTATTTTAGTATTGTTAGTGATTATGCTTATTGCAGGCGTTCCCATTGCCGTAGCATTAGGAATTAGTAGTGTTTGTGCAATCTTACCAGTTATGGATTTAAATGTAGCCGTAGTTACAGGTGCACAAAGAATTTTCTCAGGAATCAGTGTATTTAGTTTGTTGGCCATTCCATTCTTTATTCTTGCGGGAAATATTATGAATAAAGGTGGTATTGCGATTCGTTTGATTAACTTAGCTAAAATTGTTACGGGAAGAACACCAGGTGGTTTAGCCCAGACAAATATTTTGGCAAATGCTTTATTTGGAGCTATTTCAGGTTCAGGTACTGCTGCCGCAAGTGCTATGGGATCTATCATTGGTCCAATTGAAAAAGATGAGGGATATGATCCTAACTTCTCGGCTGCAGCCAATATTGCCACTGCGCCTACTGGATTATTGATTCCACCATCAAATGTAATGATCACATTCTCATTGGTTTCTGGTGGTACAAGTGTGGCTGCCTTATTTATGGCTGGATATATTCCAGGTGCATTGTGGGCACTAGCTTGTATGCTTGTTGTATATATCTACGCAAAGAAATCTGGATATAGAAGTCAGACTAAATTAACTGGAAAAGAAAAGTTTAATGCGTTTATTCAAGCTTTACCATGTTTATTATTAATCATTATTGTCATTGGAGGTATCATTGCCGGCGTCTTTACAGCAACTGAAGGTAGTGTTGTTGCCGTTGTATACTCATTATTACTTTCTATTTATGGATACAAATCAATGAAATGGAAAGATTTACCAGAAATCTTTAGAGCAAGTGCAGAAATGACAGGTATCATTATTTTCTTGATTGGTGTTTCTAGTATCATGTCTTGGGTTATGGCTTTCCCAAACATTCCTACAATGGTTTCGAATGGATTATTATCAATTTCAAGCAATAAATACATCATCTTATTAATGATCAACATTATCTTATTGGTAGTTGGTACATTCATGGATATGACACCAGCCACATTGATCTTTACGCCAATCTTCTTGCCAGTATGTACAGCCTTAGGTATGAACACAATTCACTTTGGTATTATGTTGATTTTCAACTTGTGTATTGGAACAATTACTCCTCCAGTAGGAACAACACTGTTTGTTGGTGTTAAAGTTGGTTGCGTTAAGATTGAAACGGTATTTAAACACTTGTTACCATATTTCTTCGCAATTATTGTTGTATTGATGTTGGTAACATATATTCCACAATTAGGTCTATGGTTACCTGGTTTAATGGGTTATGTAAGTTAGAAGGAAGGAATTTTTAAATGAAACAATTTATGGATAAAGACTTCTTATTGACAAATGAAGTCGCTAAGGAATTATTTTTTGATGCTGCAAATACGATGCCAATTGTAGATTATCATTGTCATATTGATCCAAAAGAAATTGCTGAAGATCGTAAATTTGAAAATATCACGCAAGTATGGCTTGGTGGTGACCACTATAAATGGCGTCAAATGCGTTCAAACGGAGTGGACGAATACTATATTACTGGAGATGCACCCGATCGTGAAAAATTCCAGAAGTGGGCAGAAACTCTTGAAAAAGCCATTGGAAACCCATTATTCCACTGGTCTCACTTGGAACTTCAAAGATATTTTGGATATCATGGTGTTTTAAATAGTAAAACAGCGGAAGAAGTATGGAATTTATGTAATGAAAAATTACAACAAGATGATATGAGTGTGCGTAACTTAATTAAAAACTCAAATGTTAAATTATTATGTACTACAGATGATCCAATCGATGATTTACATTGGCATAAAGTGATTAAAGCGGATGAAACATTTGATGTAAAGGTACTTCCTGCTTGGCGTCCAGATAAAGCTATGCGTATCAATAAACCAGAATTTGCAGACTACATGAGCCAATTAGCTGCTGTTTCTGAAATTGAAATTCGTACTTTTGAAGATATGAAAAAAGCCATCATCAAACGTATGGAATACTTTAATGAATTAGGATGTCTAGTAAGTGATCATGGCTTGGATTATGTGATGTATGCTCCAGCAAGTGCAGAAGAAATCGAAAAAATCTTTGAAAAAGGATTGAATCACGAGGCTGTTACCGCGTTAGAGTGTGATCAATATAAGACAGCATTCTTACTATTTATCGCAAAAGAATACAAACGTTTAGGTTGGGTAATGCAGTTGCACTATGGATGTAAACGTGACAACAACACGACCATGTACAATAAGTTAGGACCAGATACGGGTTATGATTGTATTTCAAATTTTGCGCCTGCAGACCAACTTACAAATATGTTGGATGCGATCAATGAAAATGGTGGATTGCCAAAAACAATTTTATATAGTTTAAATCCTGGAGATGATGAATTGATCGGAACAGTACTTGGATGTTTCCAAAATAGTGATGCGATTGGAAAGATTCAACAAGGATCAGCTTGGTGGTTTAACGACAATAAAACGGGTATGGAAAAACAAATGACATCTTTGGCAAATTTAGGATTATTAGGTAATTTCTTAGGTATGTTAACAGATTCAAGAAGCTTCTTGTCGTATTCAAGACATGAATATTTCCGCCGTATCATGTGTAACTTAATTGGCACATGGGTAGAAAATGGAGAGTATCCTTATGATAAGGAAAACTTAACTGAAATCGTTAAGGGTATCTCTTACAACAATGCCGTTCGTTATTTTGGATTTGATTTATAATAGTTTTTGAGAGAACTTTGATTCAAGGTTCTCTTTTTTAGTGTCATAATTTAAAAATATGACACTTTTTCGATTGAAATGAAGGCAAAATGAGTCAAGTCTGACTCAAAATGGGGTAAAAAAACATAAAAAGGTGTCAAAATCTGAAATTATGAATCAAAATACGCTAAAAAAGCAGTGAAATGATTCAATATTTGAAATTATGGCATTTTTTGATTTTGAGCATGCTAAAAAATTGTGTGATTTAAACTCATCTTCATGTTTCCTCTAGAAAAATGTAATTTTATTTAAATATTCCCCTAGAAAAGTGTTAAATACAGTGGAATATTCCCCTAGAAAAATGTAAAATCAGATTAAAGGAGGAAGATTCTATGTATCGATATATATATAATGATTTAGTCGAATGGAAAAATAGTAGCTACCGCAAACCTTTGATTTTAAATGGTGCAAGACAAACGGGAAAGACTTGGATTTTAAATGAATTTGGGAAAAAAGAATATAAAAATGTAGTGTATATTAATTGTGACAATAATAATGAGATGAAAGAAATGTTCTATGATTTTGATGTGAATCGTTTGATTTTAAGTTTTTCTGCTCTCACAAATACGCGGATTGAAAAAGAAAATACATTGATTATTTTAGATGAAATACAGGAATGTCCATTAGGGTTAACGGCATTAAAATATTTCCAAGAAGAAGCCTTTGAATATCATATTGTTGTGGCAGGAAGCTTATTAGGTATCACTTTACACCAATCAACAGGATTTCCAGTGGGAAAAGTGGATCAATTAACGTTGTATCCCATGTCATTTAAAGAATTTTTGTTGGCTTTAAATGAAGATATATTGGTAGAACAGATGGAACACCATAATTGGAAAGAGATGGATGTGTTCCATGAAAAGTTAAAGAATTATTTAAGGCAATATTATTATGTTGGTGGTATGCCTGAAGTTGTTAAATATTATGCTCAAACCAAGGAAATATTTCATGTTCGCGAAATC
>ERZ779645.1085-NODE-1085-length-13471-cov-2.289952_pt1 | contig 13471 bp, 16 predicted proteins | sample MGYA00511103_ERZ779645 | MGnify/ENA primary metagenome ERZ779645 (study PRJEB29588, sample SAMEA2158521) | human gut metagenome | biome: human gut; feature: human-associated habitat; material: faeces | place: Denmark | collected 2008/2010 ...
AATAGGATGGATGGCTTTTTTGATTGTCATTTATAGAAGAAAAAAGAGAAAGTACCATCATAGAAAAAAATAAAAAAAGGGAGGAATGCGGTACAAAATGAATCAAATTTTAGTCACTGAAAAGTTATACATAACACCAGAAATAAAACGTAAAAAAAGAATGTATAAAATAAGATTCTTTTTATCCGTTTTCTTAATTTGTATTTTATTTTCATATTATATATATGCAGAAAATGATAGAAATAAGAGCGAAGAAGTGGCGCATACAATATTAAGCCAAATAGAAAATACTAACAATACAATTGCTAATGATAATACAACAAAAAACATAGTAAATGATGTATTAGTAATAGCGCTAGATGAACAAGAATCAAATGATGCTGATGGAGAAATTCATGATACACCAAACCAGAATCAATCTTCAGACAATAAGGATTCCCAAGAAGATCCATATGCAGATATGACAGAATCTATTTTATCTATTCCTTGTATAGGAATAAGTTATCCTGTACTTTCAGAAACATCAGATGAATTATTAAAAATATCATTAAACAAATACTGGGGCAATGGTCCAAACAAAATAGGAAACTATTGCATAGTAGGCCATAATTATGCAAATGGAAAATTATTTGGAAAGTTAAATCAAATGGAAATAGGAGATATAGCCACTTTAAAAGATTTGGCAACAGGAAAAACAGTTACATATGAGGCTTATAATAAATACATAGTAGATCCAACAGATGTTAGTTGTACTAGCCAGTTAACTAATGGAAAAAAAGAGATGACATTAATCACATGTAAAAATTATGGAACACAAAGATTGATAATAAAATGTAGAGAAGTATAACCGAAAATATTGACTTTTATAAAATTATTCAATATAATGTAGAAAGAATTAACGAAGGAGGAACAAACATGGCTAAGAAAAACGAAGAAGTAAAAACAGTAGTATGGGTATTTTGGATATTATTAGCAATAATTGGTGTTAGCATGTTATTTGCTGGAATTCAAGGCAGTATACAAGGTAACAATATTGCAACATGTGTAATGTTAATAGTTGTTGGAATAATCCTACTATTCATTGGATTAGTAATGGTATTAGGCAGAGCAAACATAATAACAAATGATATTGAAATGCCAAAGTCTTCAAAAAATGAAGAAAAAAAATAGTTACATATAAATAATCGCTGTAGAAATACGGCGATTATTTTTTTGAAATTTTAAAGAAATAAAAATTAGTAAATGAGTAGAAAATGTATAAAAATGAAGTAAAACGGATAATTTTTATGCTTAAGCAAGTTTATCCGTTTTGTTATTTTTATCTTTAAAATTAGAAAGCCCTACTAGATAATCAATGGAAACATTATAATACTTAGCAAGCGTAATTAAGTGAGAAATAGTTATTGTTCTTTTACCACTTTCATATTCAGAGTAATATTGCTGAGAAATACCTAACAGATTTGCAATATCTCTTTGAAACAAATCATTATCTTCACGTAAATCTTTTATTCTTTTAAACTGCACAGTTATTATGTCCTTTCAAATAAATTATTCTTGATGATAACCACATTTTAACAGAAAAAAATATGATAACTTATTTATACATAATATAATGTGTATAAAAGAAGAACGTGAATTTAAATTTGGAATGTGCAAAGAAAACAAAAAGTACAAAAATTGTTACATGATAATAGTTTTTATACCCAAAAACACATGAAATACAGTAGTGTATAACAAAAATGTAATTTTAAAAAATTAATTTATATTTTAATATAAGGAAACATAACAAAAAAGTATTATCGAGTAACAGAAAACATGCAAAAATTTTACTTAATAGAACTTCCTAAATTTAAAGAAAAAAATCCAGATTGCAATACAAAACTAGAGCAATGGCTATGGTTGATAGATGGAAGTAAGGAGGAAAAAGTAGAAATGTCGGCAAAAGAAAATGAAGAAATAAATAAAACAGTAAAAGAGCTAAATAAATTAAGCAAAGATCCAGATGAAGTCGCAAAGTATGAGGAACGTGAATGGAGCATAATGAGATACAATGTCGAAATGAAGACTAATAGGGAGCTTGGAGAAAAAGAAGGCGAAGCACGTGGCTTGAAAATAGGTGAAGAAAATGAAAAAAAGAAAGTAATAAAAAATTTGCATGATTTGAATATTCCAATAGAGCAAATAGCCAAAGCAGTTGAATTAACAGAAAAAGAAGTGGAAGAAATACTAAAAATACTTAATTAGTAAATAAACATAATGTAATTAGTAAGTCTTTCTACAAATTTGTTTTGGAAGTAATAGAAGTAACAAAATAGAATTAAAATGAAATTAGTTAGATAAAGTTTAACTGATTTCATTTTTTGTTTCAATTTTTCTAAAAAATATTCTGTATTAGGCTTAAGTTTTATACTTAAGGAAAATATATGCTTAAAACAGTTGTTACTAATAATGCTATTGGCGGATTATTGCAAAAAGGTTGCAAATATATTTCAAAACATTATCATTTTACATTTTATTCCTTAAACGCTTGATATAATAACTTATTAGTGTTATTCTTAAGAAGTAAATTTTATCCTTAAGTATAAAACTTAAGGAAAAGAAAGGTGGAAATATATGAAAACAAAAGAAATGAAAGGCATTACACTTGTGGCATTAGTCGTAACAATCGTAGTTTTGTTAATCCTTGCGGGAGTAAGTATTAACTCAGTTCTTGGAGAGAATGGAATAATAATAAAGGCGAAGGAGGCGGCAGAAAAAACAGCTGCAGCACAAGAAAGAGAAATGATAGAAAGAAATTTACTTGAACAAGAACTAGAAAATTCGTTAGCAACTCCAACTCCAAAGCCTCAGCCAACTGAAGGCGTAAAAATACCAACTGGTTTTTATTATGTTGGAGGCACAAAAACTAGTGGAATAGTAATTTCAGATAATGTAAACGATAAAGACAAATACAAGAATAAGGCAGTTGTAGGAACCGATTTATTAGGAAACCAATATGTATGGATACCATGTACCACAGATAGTACAAGCTCAAAACTTCAATACGCAAGAACCGAATGGGGAGTTGAAGCAGATGGAGATGATAATTCAAGAGCTATAAAAGATGAACTTACTTTAACAGATGCAAGTGTTACATATTCTAATGCAGATACTGCAAATGGTATAAATGCAGATGTTTCAAAAGAGATAGTTGCACAGATAAAGGCAGAAAAGGCAAGCGTAGCCCAATATGGTGGATATTACATTGGAAGATATGAAGTTGGAAAAAATAGTGATACAGCAGTTGTAAAATATAATCAAACTCCATATGCCAGCATAACTTGGAGCACAGCCTATGGTTTAGCAAAAAAAATAATTACAAATTCAGAGGTAAATTCATATTTATGCTCGAGTTATGCATGGGATACGGCAGTTAATTTCATACAAAACAATAGTACAGCTAAAAATTATGCTACAAGTATAGAAGGATTTAACGGAAACTGGAATCCACAGGCAGTAAAAGATCCGAGTGGAAATGTAATTAAACCAGCGGGTACTAGTCAACAATTAAATACGGGGCTTACAACACAGTTCTGTAATATATTTGATATGGGAGGTAACGAAGCAGAATTTACTACTGAGTTAAACCCAGGCACTTCCGAGACGGTTGTGCTTCGTGGTGGTAATTACAACAACAACAATCCAGCAGGCAACCGTTGGGACAATAATTCAGGCAATGCCAACATTAACAACGGGTTCCGTGCCACTCTAATATCATTTTCGATGTATAGGTTTAAGGACCTATGCCAATAAAGTATTAGATATTAAAGAAGTTTATTCCTTCCTATTAAATGGTAAAAATGAATAGAATTTTAGTGCGACTCTGGTAGGAAACGAACGAAACACTAAAATGTTAAATTAAAAATATAGAGAATAGTTGAAAAGAAATGTTATGGAAAAGGAATACTTTCAATAAAGAGATTTGTTGAAAGTATTCCTTTTCTAAGTTTGCTTTTATAATTCATAAAATGTCATAAAAAATATATCCATATTATCCCTTTTTTTAATGTAAGATTTAATAAACTCATAACATGAGTGGAAAATACAATAAATTTATTTAATAGCTTTGCGATATTCCATTAGCTCCGTGCTTTCTCTTGCTAATTTTTGCAATGTGTTAAAAGCTTCACTAACAGAAAGAGTATCTGGATCTATTTTTGCTATATTTTCTATTAAGTTGTCACATTTTTTATAGTACACATATGTATAGTCTGACAATACTGGACTTTGGGTGGATTCTATAATTTTTACTGAAATATTAGAACCACGAAAGTATGCTAAATATTTATTTAATTGTGAAGCAGGAAAACCACATTTTACAACAGAAGCATTCAGATTTGTTAACTTAAAATTAAACAATTTTGATATATCTTTTGCATCATCATCTAGAAATATATAGAAAATTCCGTATTTAAATAAATAATAAACATCGCACTTTTCTTGCTTTAGCTGTAAGTATCTATTGTATAAAGTACTCATATACACCTCCATAAAACATAAAAATTATATATTAAAAATTGGAAAAAGTATAGAACTATGAGTGGTTGCAAAATTACATTAAATTTATTTAGAAAATAACTAATGGGTAAAATGGAAGGAGAAAAAATGGCGTATTCAGATAAAATTTATAAAAAGGAAAAATTAATAAGTAGAACATTTTATATTGATGAAAAATTATATTTGGAATTAGAAAGATTATCTAAAGAGGTATATGAAGCTTCAATAAGTAAGTTAATGAACGTGGCAATAGAAGAACTGGTTGAAAAAGAAAAAATAGAGGTATACGAGAATAGAAATAGAACTTGCGTTACAAGGTCTATTCTAATAAGAGAGAGTTTGTTAAAAGGTTTGAGTGAATTGAAGATAAAATATGGTTTATCGATTAGTATGTTAGTTAACATTGCGGTAAAAAATGAAATTATGGAAGAACAAAAATAGAATATTACATTTTTGTTACATTTACTTAAATTGTTGAATAAAACTTTTTGTATTGATATAATTTAACCATACTTATAGACAAAATAGAAAAATATACTAAGGAGAAGGTTGAAATAGTTATAATTTTTTAATCTTCTGGTGGAAAGGAACGAGGAAAAATGTTGAAATCAAATGTTAGTTATAGCATAGATAAAGATAGCTTTACTGCGGGTAAAGCATGTGCTGAAAAGGCAGTTGTAGACTTAATAGAAACTAAAGTTGCTTTTGTATTCAGTTCTGTGAAATACAATCAGAATAAATTGCTAGAAGGTGCAAAATCAGTTCTTGGAACGGCTCCAATAATTGGTTGTACATCTTCAGGAGCAATAATTGTACCAGATGGAGTAGTATCATCAGAAAGTGGATTTGCAGGAATGCTTGCAATAGGAGACGATGAAACTGCTGTTGGAGTTGCAGGGTCAGAACGTGGAAAAAATCCAAGAGAAACAGGAAAAAAAGTTGCAAAAGAGGCAATGGCTAAAGTTGGAACAGATAAGGCTCCAGCATACGTGTATATGATAGCTTCTCCAGGAGAGGAAGAAGAGTATGTAAAAGGAATTGAAGATGTAGTAGGCTGCGTTCCTGTTTTCGGAGGCAGTGCTGCAGATGATTCTATATCTGGAGATTGGAAAATATTTACGAATGATAAATGCTTTTCTAATGGAGTTGCTGTTGCATTTTTCTACACAAATAAATCAATAAGAAATAAATACACTGGAGCTTACCACGAGACTGTAAACTCTGGAATTGTAACAAAATTGAATGGAAGAAGGCAGTTAGTCGAAATAGACGGGAAGCCAGCACTAAATGTGTATGCAAAATGGACTGGCAAAAAGGTGAAGGATTTAGCTGGAATGAATTTGTTATCTGCTTCTGTAACAGAGCCTTTAGGAGTAAAAGATAGATTGGGCTCACTAATTGCAATACGTCACCCAATGATTGGAAATGAAGATTTATCAATGAATGTTGGAAACAACTTGGCAATTAATACAGCAGTAATTCAAATGCAAGCAAGTGTTGATGAATTAATAGAAGCAACTGGAAAAACATTAAAGAATGTAAGAACAAACCTTCCATGCGAAGCTGGAGCATATCTTTTAATACATAGTGGAGAAAGAAAGCTTGGAATAAATGAAAGAATTGAAGAAGTTGCAGAAAGACTAAAGAAAGAAGCAAAAGGTGTTCCATTCTTAACAGTATTTACATTTGGCGAATATGGAACAGAAGACCATGGAGAAAATACTTGTGGAAGATTAATGCTTTCATTTACTGGATTTGGCAAGAATAAATAAAAATAGAATGCTAATAATAAAATTGGAAAAGGAGGAAAATCGATTATAGGCTAAAGGTCTATAAAATTGATTATAAAAAATTATGGCTAATACTAGATTTATATTAAATGAGACTTCATATTTTGGATTTGGAGCTAGAGAAGTTCTACTAGATGAATTAAAAGATAGAGGATATAAAAGAGTATTTTTAGTATCTGATAAATCTCTTGTTGATGCTGGGGTTACAGATAAAGTTATGAATATTCTTGAAGAGGGAAAAGTTAGATATGAATTATATGATGATGTAAAACCAAACCCTTCAATTGATAATGTATTACACGGATATAAAAAGAGCAGATGGTTTAGACCAGACGTTATTCTTGCAGTTGGTGGTGGTTCTAGCATGGATACTGCAAAGGCAATATCTATACTTATGACAAACCCAGATAGAGACGATGTAGTTTCACTAAATGGGCCATCAAATACAAAGAAAAAAGGACTTCCAATGATTGCAATGCCAACAACCGCAGGAACTGCAGCAGAAGTTACAATTAACTATGTAATAACAGATGAAGAAAGAGAAGTTAAAATGGTTTGTGTTGATCCACATGACATACCAGTTTTAGCAATAGTTGATACAGAACTTATGGCTTCTATGCCTAAAAAGTTAGCTGCTGCAACTGGAATGGATGCATTAACACATGCAATCGAAGGATATATAACAAAGGCACACAACACAATGTCTCAAATGTTTTCTATGAAAGCAATAGAGCTAATTTATAAAAACTTAGCTAAAGCTGTAAATGACAAAGACCAAAAAGCAATAGATGATGTTGGATTAGGCCAATATATAGCTGGAATGGGATTCTCAAATGTTGGACTTGGAATAGTTCATTCAATGGCACACCAATTAGGAGCTGTTTATGATACTCCACACGGTTTAGCAAATGCAATATTACTTCCAACTGTATTAGAATTTAATGGAGCTGTTTGTGCTGATTTATATAAAGAAATTTTAACACAAGGTATGGGAATAAATGCAATGAAATTTACAGATGAAGAAGCTGTAAAAACACTATGCGAAAAAGTAAGAGATTTATCTGAAGCTGTTGGAATTACTCAAACAGTAAAAGATGTAGGAGCAAAGAAAAAAGACTTTGCAATGCTTGCAGATAAAGCAATGGAAGATCCTTGCAAACCAGGAAATCCAAGAGAAGTAACGAAACAAGACTTTATAGATTTATACGAAAAAGCTTGGTAATCATTTATAAAAATTGAAAAAAATCGCCCAAGAGGGACGCCCCTTTTTGGGCGATTTTTAGAATAAAAGGAGATAAGAGGTTAAAAGACAGTTGAAATTTTGGTTATATCGAATATTATTTTAAATGCGGTTACATAAATATGCATTACTTACCATTAAGAATTCAACTCTTTTCTAACCCGATTTATGCCTATAAGGAAGGAAAATAGAAAAATGGAAAAAGTGAAAAAATATGGAAAATTTCTAATAGCACCAGTAATTGCGGTAGCCATAGCTTTGCTTATATATGCTGTAAAAGGAATTTATCCATTTGGAGAAATGACGATTGCCCATGCGGATATGGGGCAATCTTATGAAACATTCTATCATTTGCTATGGGATATTCTAAGAGGTGGAAAATCACTATTATATTCATATACACTGGGGAGTGGCTCTAATGTATTTGGAGGAGTATTCCTTGATGGATTCGCAAGTCCGCTTGCATGGCTCATTATATTATTTAAAAGGAAAAATATAATATATGCGTTCTCATACTTGTTATTAATTAGAATTGCATTAATTGCACTAACAACATACATATTTTTAAATAAGATATATAAGAAAAGAGGAAACGGTGAAAAACTAGAATTTTGGAAAGTGTTATTTAGCGTTATGTATGCACTTTCAGGATATGTATTAATTAGTTATACAAATATTATGTGGTTGGATGTGGTAGCAATATTTCCTATATTTTGTTTGGGAATACACAGACTTCTTACACAAAATAAATCGGGATTATTTGTTGTTACGTTAACATTAAGTTTAATAATAAGCTATTACATATCTTATATGATTTTATTTTTCATACTATCTTGTCTACCATTTGCAGTATTTTTATATGCTAAAAAAGAAGATAGAAAAAGAGTTGCGGGAAAGTTTATAATGGCAGTATTATTATCACTATTTTTGTCGATGTTTTCTTTCTTGCCAGCATTTTCACAAACTATGAGTTCATATAGAATGGCTGCAAAAGCGGCAACTGTAGTAGAAAATAATGAAGCAGGAATGAAACTAATATTTTTAATGATGTCTGCTATTGAATTATTAGGAACAGTTAGGCTACTAAAATATTTCAAAAAAGATAACATCGTAAAAATGATGATTTTAAGTTTAATAATGTGCGGAATATTGCCGATTTTGTTTGAAAGAATAAATATGCTATGGCATACAGGCTCACATAATTGTTTTCCGTTTAGATACGGATTTATTCCAATATTCATAATGTTAAATTGTGGAATGTACTATATTACTAAATATTTGCCATGCGAAAAGAAATTTGAAAAAATAGATATTTTTCTTATAATTTTAGCACTAGTCCCAATTACGGTACTTACACCAAGAATAGTATTAAGTATAAATTCGAATGATCCTGCTTTTAAGATTGAAGTAGCAGACTGTATAGCTTTATGCATTCAGACAATTATGTGTGCTTTGGTTATAGATAAAGTCTTAAAAATAGAAAACAAAAAAGTTAGAAATTCAATAATATCTGTTATAGTTATTTTTCAAATAATAATTCAGGGGCTTGCATATATTGGTGTGCCAGAAGAAAGAAGAGGAGGACCAGAGCATTCAGATAGTTCGATAACAGTTGCAAATGAACTAATACAGGCGTTTAATTCAAATAAGACAACATTGTATAGATATAAAGATTTAGACCAGAGTATGACAGAAAATTATCCATTAGTATTAGATTGGCCATCAATTTCAACATTTTTACATATAATTTCGAAAGAGCAAGTATTAACTCATTCTCAATTAGGTTATACCAGAAATAATACAAAATTGGGTGACTGTGGAGGTACGCTGGTTTCTGACGAAATACTGGGAATTAAATATAGCCTTAGCAAGAATGAATTAGATAGTGAAATTTATCAAAAAAATGGTACTGCAAAAAATGGTATAAACTTATATGAATATAAAGAAATGCTTCCTTATGGAATTGTATATGAAAATAATAAAGATATAAGTACTATTCCAGAAAAATTTGATGTTTTTGAAACACAAAATTATTTATATAAAGAACTTTTCTCAGAAAATGAAGATATGTTAGAGAAGGTATCAACAAGAAAAAACAGAAGATGATGAGAATAAAGTAATATATAGATATACAATGAGAGTAAACGAAAAATCATACTTATATTTGTATGGAAATGAGGGAGAAAACTTAATATATAAGATAATAGTAAACGGTGAAACAGTCACAATACCATGGATAAATAACCAGAATAATACTTGGTATTCGTTAAGTTCTAATAATGGAATAATAAACTTAGGAAAATTTGAAAATCAAGATGTTGAAGTGGAAACTATAAGTTATAAAGGAAGATGCAATTTGAAATTTGCAACATTGCCATTAGAAAAATTTGAAAATTTTGTTGCAAATTATAATGAGAGTACTACAAAAGAAATAAATATAGAAAATAATAAAATAAAAATCAAAGTTGAAAATGCTAAAGCAGGACAAAAGTTATTTTTACCAATAACATATGATACAGGTTGGAATGGAGTAAATAACGGAGAAACGCAAGGTATTAACAGAGTATTTAATACATATATGAGTTTAGAACTAAAAGAAGGAACAAATGAAATAGAATTAACATTTATTCCAGCAAAAATGAAACTTGGAATAGAATTATCTATTGCAACCCTTGTAATAATATTAGTATATACATTTGGTATAAAAAAGCTAATAAGAAAAGATGGCATTTTAGACAAAATAATAGTAAATTTAGGCTTCGGAATTTACATTATTATTACTGTGGGCTTTTATTTTAAGGTATACTTAATGTGCATCATTCAAACAATTAAACAATGGATAGGATAAATAGAATAAGACAAAGGATAGTACTCCTTTGTCTTATTTTAGTGCTGTTCTGGTATAAAATAGTCTACTACTCCATAAATTAATGCACCTATCATTGCTGCTATCCAAGATATAGAATACCCAGCCACGAAAAATTGTGTAGCATACAATACAACGGCTGCAAGGACAAACCCTACAAAGCCTTTTCCAAATGCACTTGCATGAAGTCCGGTAAATTTAACAAGCAAAAAATCTATAACAGTTAAAACAACTGCTGCTAGTGCTAGAGCCCAAATATTGTTTATAGTAAATCCTGGTGTAAAAAATGCAGTTATAGCAAGTATTACAGCAGATGTTACAAACCTTAAAATTACTTGCGCAAATGTATTGGAACGAGAGTAATTTCTTGCATCAATATTATTGTTATCCATGATAAAACCTCCTAAAATGAATTTATTTTTAGTATTTGCAGAAAAAAATAAATTATTCAAACTGATGAATAAATACAAGAAAATAGCAAAAAATAAAAATGAAACAGCGATCAAATTAATACATAGAATTAACATAATGTAAAAACCATATTAATGATCAGATATATTTGAACTAAAAAATAGAAAAATTCAAATTTTTAAAATATAAAATAAATGGTTTATGGATAAATCCAATGAAAATTCAAATATCTAGTAAGAGGAAAAATTAATGTTAGCAACTTTTATAAGGTCGATTATTATTTATATAATTGTATTAATTGTAATGAGATTAATGGGAAAACGTGAAATAGGGCAGATGCAACCGTTTGAACTTGCAATATCGATAATGATAGCAGACTTGGCATCAATTCCAATGACTGATATTGGAATTCCAATTTCAAATGGAATAATTCCAATTTTAGGTTTACTGGTAATGCATCTAGTAATATCTATATTGAACATAAAAAGCAGTAAAATAAGAGAATTTATATGTGGAAAACCAACAGTGCTAATAAATAAAGGAAGAATAGACGAGAACCAGATGAGAAAAGAACGTTTTACTTTAAACGAGTTAGAAGAAAAATTAAGAAGCAATAATGTTATGAATATTGGAGATGTAGAATTTGCAATACTAGAAACTAGTGGAGATATTTCTGTAATACAAAAACCTAATAAAAGAACGACTACACCTGAAGACTTTAACATTATGCCAGATTATGAGGGAATGACATATAATCTTGTAATAGATGGTAAAATATTGAATGAAAATTTGAAATTAATAGATAAGAATTATGATTGGCTGAAAAAACAAACGCAAAAATTTCAAATGATACCAGAAGAGGCACTAATTGTAACAATAAATGAAAAAGGAAATATATATTGCCAAAAGAAAGAAAAAGATTAATTTTTTTGTAAACTTGCTATAAGCAAAAAATATTAGAAAAATTCGATAAAATCAAGAGAATTTAGGGAAGGAAAAATTATCAATATGAAAAAAGAACTTATTATAGTAATTATAATAGTTATAGCAATAATCATATTAGACACAATAACACATAATTATACAAAAATAAACTTTGCAAAAATAAATGAACAATTGGAACAAATAAAAGAAATTAGTGAAGAGATATATATAATGGAAAAAGAACAAGATATTGTTGAAAATACTAGCAAAGAGGGAAAAGAAAATGACAATAAAACTAGTAAACAAGAAAAACTAAAAGAAAAAATAAAAACTATGGAAGAAGACTGGAAAAGTATAAATAATAAGACTGCACTTTACATAGAGCACGAAGAATTAGAAAAAGCAAATGTGTCTATGGTAAAATTTAAAAGATATATTCAATTAGAAGAATATACAGAAGCAATTGCAGAATTAGAAAATTGCAAATATATTCTAGACCATATAAGAGATAAAGAAGCAATGCAGATTATTAACTTATTTTAAAAAATCAAATCCAAATTATTAAAAATTGCGGTATGGTGTGCTTAACCAGAGATTCTAAATGATTCTTTAAAAGTCACTTTTACATTAAATTTTAAAATTTGAATTTGATTACATTACTCTATAAAAGATGATAGTGCTAAAATATTCTAAACAATAAACCAGTAAAAAATATGTATGCATATCTATAAAACTTTGTGTTTGAAAATTGTTTTTTGTTGTACTCGAAAAAAGATTTTAAGGCACTGCGTTTATCAAAAATAGTAATCAAAAAACTCTCTTTATACTTAGGAAAACTTAACAAAGTTACAGGCCACATGTGCTTTACGATTATGTCTTTTTCCTTATCATTTAAATTAAATAGTTTTTCTGCATTATATAAAGCAATTTGAGGGTGAAGAAAAGCATGAAAATGTTTTAAATGCAGTTTCTTTTTAGAACCTCTCCAGTCATACAAAAATAAATCGTGTAGCATTGCACCTCTAGCTGCAGAAACATAATCCCAGCCATATTTTTTGCAAAATAAATATGACCAATAGGCAACTTCTAAACAATGTTCATAACAAGAACAATCGTAGTGTTGCCTAAAATTTTTCATCTGTTTTACAGTAGGATTTTCTAAAATATCTTTTGTTATATTTAAAAATTCGATTATATTATCATAGTTATATGTATGTACACTAACTTTTTTTTCTCTAACTTTTAAAGTTTGCATCTTATGTTATTACCTCTATGTTCATTTCTTAAATTTATTATAAACACAATAAAAGTCTATGTCAATAAAAAAATAAGAGATTAAAATGGTATTTTCTTGCAATATTTTTAAAAATAATACTAGACAAAAACACTTGTTTGTGCTATCATTGGTTCAATGAAGTTTTTATCATTATAGCTATGAAAAAATTTTTGTTATAAATTAAAAATGAATTTGCAAAGCAAGAAATGGAATTACTTATGATTGATTTAAAACAGAGTGTTCAATATATTAAGGGTGTTGGACCGAGTAGGGCAAAGTTATTAAGCCTGCTTGGTGTAAATACTGTTGAAGATTTGATTAATTATTATCCGAGAACGTATGAGGATAGAACAAAAATAAAAAAGATAGAGGAGCTTCAAGATGGAGAAGATGCTCTTATTGAGGCTGTGACTGTAACTGCTGCAACC
>ERZ779645.1088-NODE-1088-length-13446-cov-5.469196_pt1 | contig 13446 bp, 9 predicted proteins | sample MGYA00511103_ERZ779645 | MGnify/ENA primary metagenome ERZ779645 (study PRJEB29588, sample SAMEA2158521) | human gut metagenome | biome: human gut; feature: human-associated habitat; material: faeces | place: Denmark | collected 2008/2010 ...
GATTTTTATAGTCAACGAAAAAAAGAAGGCGCATCGGGTATTACGACACACCTTCGTCTTGGTAAAACATATATTTGTGGCAGTTAATGACAAAATATTTTTCTATTTATGTAACGATTTCGCAAAATGTTCGTCTAATAGATAAAAGTAACAACAAATATGATGATTCATCTGGAAGGAATTAACAAAACGTATTTCAACGGTGTGCCGCTGCACGTTTTGAAAGGCATAGACCTGGATATAGAGAAGGGAGAGATGGTGTCTATTATGGGCGCGTCCGGATCGGGAAAATCCACACTGCTGAATATCTTGGGAATACTGGATACATACGATACGGGCACTTACACCCTGAACGGGCAGTTGATCCGCAATCTGAGCGAAACCCGCGCGGCGGAACTGCGTAACCGGATGATCGGTTTTATCTTCCAGTCCTTTAATCTGATTTCATTCAAAAATGCGATGGAAAATGTTGCCTTGCCCCTGTATTACCAGGGTATAAGCCGGAAGAAACGGAATGCTATGGCGTTGGAATATTTAGATATGGTCGGGCTGAAAGACTGGGCGGAACATATGCCGAACGAAATGTCCGGCGGGCAGAAACAGCGTGTTGCCATTGCCCGCGCCCTGATTGCCAAGCCGCAGGTGATCCTGGCGGATGAGCCGACCGGAGCGTTGGACAGCAAGACGACGGTCGAGGTGATGGAGCTGCTCCGGAAAGTAAACCTCGAAGGGCTGACGATGGTGATCGTGACGCACGAACCTTCCGTGGCCGAGGCAACCGACCGCATTATCCGCGTGAAAGACGGTCTGATAGAAACAATAGAAAAAGGATTGGGACATGTTTGACTTTGATAATTTCCGAGAAATATGGAGTACGATCCAAAAGAATAAACTCCGTACCTTCCTGACCGGCTTTTCCGTAGCATGGGGGATTTTCATGTTGATTGTCCTCTTGGGGGCAGGAAACGGGATGAAGAACGGGATCATGTCGAACTTTCGCAACTTTAGCCTGAATCGGGTGGAGACATGGCCGCGCTACACGAGCAAGCCGTACAAGGGAATGCAGATGAACCGGAGGATCGAATACAAAGATGAAGATCTGATTGCCATCCCTCGCGAAAATCCCGAAGTGGATTTGATCACGGCGAGTATCAGCCGGAGCGATACGCTTTCCTACGGAGACGAATATAATGCCTATTCCCTGAACGGAGTGCACCCTTCGAAGGCGGTGATTGACAATATCGAAATGACGGTAGGAAACGGCCGTTTTATCAATGATATAGATGTAAAGGAAAAAAGGAAGGTGATTGTCTTGAGTCCCCGCATGAAAGAAGTACTTTTCAAAGGCGAGGACCCGTTGGGCAAATATGTGAATGCCGGAAGTGTCGCATACCAGGTTATCGGTGTCTATAAGGCGGAGGACAACGACAACAACGCGCCGGCCTATATCCCTTTCAGTACGGCGCAGACCTTGTATAACGCCGGCTACGGACTGGATGAGATCATCTTTACGGTGAAAGGTATTTCCACGCAGGAAGAATTTGACGCTTTCGAGAAACGTTTCCGCCAGCAGATGGGAGCGCGGCATAAGTTCGACCCCGAAGACCGGCGGGCGATCGGTATGTGGAGCACGCTCGAAAACTTCATGATGCTGAATGGGATGATGAACGGTATCGCCCTCTTTATCTGGGTGATCGGCATCGGGACACTGACTGCCGGGATCGTAGGCGTGAGCAACATCATGCTGATAACGGTACGTGAGCGGACGAGGGAGTTCGGCATCCGGAAGGCGATAGGGGCGACTCCGTTCTCCATCCTGAAACTGATCATTGTCGAATCGATCCTGATCACGGCGGTGTTCGGTTATTTGGGGATGATCTTAGGAATCGGGTTGACGGAAGGAATCAATTCGGTCATGGAGATGATGAATGCCGGAAAGAATGTTTCACAGGATGACATGAGTATCTTCCTGAACCCGACGGTGAACCTCAGTGTGGCGTTGTCTGCTACGGCCTTGATCATCGGAGCAGGTGTGTTGGCAGGCTATTTCCCTGCCCGCAAGGCGGTCAAGATCACGGCGATCGAGGCCATGCGCAATGAATAATTGGTAATTGAAAATAGAAAGATTATGTTCATATTTGATATAGATCGCTGGGTGGAAATATGGGTGACGATCACCCGTAATAAAACCCGTAGCCTGCTGACCGGCTTCGGTGTGTTCTGGGGCATCCTGATGCTGGTGATCCTGTTGGGTTCCGGCAACGGTTTTAAGAATGGCGTGTTGAAGAACGTCGACGGTTTTTCGACGAACTCCGCATTCTTCTTTTCCGAACGGACCGGCGAACCCTACAAAGGGTATAAGAAAGGGCGTTACTGGCAGATGCGCAACCGCGACTTGGAGACGATCCGCCAGCGTGTGAAAGGAGTGCGCTATCTTTCGCCGATGATTATGCAATGGGGCGGACAGAATAATGTAGTGAGAGGACAGAAAGCTGGTACATATAACGTGCGTGGCGTCTATTCTGAATATTTCAATATCGAAACGCAGCATATCTTGGCGGGACGCTTGTTAAATGAAATCGACATGATCGAAAAGCGTAAGGTGTGCCTGATCGGTAATATCGTGCGCGAAGTCCTTTTTGCCCCGGATGAAGATCCGATCGGACAGTACATACGGGTGAATGGCATCTATTACCAGGTAGTCGGTGTGATCAAGCCGAAGCCCCGTGCCCAGATTGGCGGGCGTACGGAGGAAAGCGTAATGATCCCGTTTAAGACGCTCCAGCAGGCTTCCAACCAGGGAGACAAGTTCTGGTTCCTCTGTGCGACGGCCGACGACGGTTATTCCTGTGATAAGATGGTGGAAGACATAAAGACGGTCCTGCGTTCGCAGAACGAAATTTCCCCGACGGACGAACATGCTATCAGCAGCTTTACGATAGCCAAACAGTTCGAAACATTCGATATGTTGTTCACCGGTATTAATATTCTGGTTTGGCTTGTCGGTATCGGAACTCTGCTGGCTGGTATTATTGGGGTTAGTAATATTATGATGGTGACAGTTCGGGAGCGGACACGCGAGATCGGAGTGCGCCGTGCGATCGGTGCGAAGCCTTTCGATATTATATCGCAGATCATGAGTGAGAGCCTGCTGTTGACATCCCTTGCCGGGTTGATCGGGCTTAGCGTGGGGGTATTCCTGCTCGATGTGGTGAACAATGCGATGGCAAGCGACGGAGATGTGTCTAACGACACGTTTTTTTCCAATCCCGAAATCCATATCGGGACAGCGGTGGCAGCTACCGTAATTCTGTTGTTCAGCGGTCTCCTTGCCGGATTGATCCCGGCCTGGCGTGCCATGCAGATCAAGGCGATAGATGCTATCAGGGAAGAGTGAATTGGATTTCAGATTTATGATTTATAATTTGTGTCTACGTATAAATCATAAATATTTCCATTGTCAATTAATAAAAAAGTATAGTTATGAAGAATCGTATCGTAAAAAAAGTCCTGCGGATCATCTTTTTGGTATTTGTGGGAGTTGCTGTTGTCGGCACTTTCTATTTCTTGTGGAAGAAAGCGCAACCTGTCATTACCCTCTATGAGTTGGTTACCCCTGCACGTGACACGATTGAGACGAAGACCGTGGCGACCGGAAAGGTCGAACCTCGTGATGAAGTCCTTATCAAACCGCAAATGTCGGGTATCATCTCCGAATTGCTGAAAGAAGCTGGACAGATGGTGAAAGAAGGGGAGATCATTGCTCGTATCAAGGTTATTCCTGAAATGGTTCAGTTGAATAGTGCCGAATCGCGTGTACGGGTGGCGAAGATCAACCTCGAACAGATCAGTGCTACCTTCAAGCGGGATAAAGAGTTGCATAAACAGGGGGTTATCTCCAAAGAAGATTACGAAACATCTCTTGCCAACTATAAAAAGGCGCAGGAAGAGGCAGAGAACGCTCAGGATGCTCTTGAGATTATCCGTGAAGGTATCTCTAAACGGTCTGCCGCTTCCAGTACGACACAGGTTCGTTCTACTATCACCGGTATGATCTTGGATGTGCCTATCAAGGTCGGTAACTCGGTGATCCAATCGAATACTTTCAACGACGGTACGACGATCGCTACTGTTGCCGATATGAGCAATATGATCTTTAGGGGGAAAGTAGACGAGACGGAAGTCGGCCGTATCCATGAAGGGATGCCGATCAAATTGACGGTTGGCGCTATGGAAAGCCGCACGTTCGATGCTGAACTGGAGTATGTGGCTCCTAAAGGTGTGGAAGAGAACGGGGCTGTGCTGTTTGAGGTGAAGGCAGCCGTGCATATGCCAGGCGATGCCTTTATCCGTGCCGGCTACAGTGCCAACGCCGAGATTGTGTTGAAGCGTGCGGAGAATGTATTGTCCGTACCCGAAAGCTGTGTCGAGTTTAGCGGTGATTCTACTTTCGTACAGGTAGTAAAAGCGGAAAAGCCGGAACAGAAGTTTGAAAAGCGTGCCGTTAAGGTAGGTTTGTCCGATGGTATCAAGATCGAGATTAAGGAAGGTCTTGCCGAAAACGAAAAGGTACGCGGGGCGATTGTCGATCCGAATAAGAAATAATTGTAAACGATAAAATGATGAGAAGCCAATTAATAATAGCTACGACTTTGTTTCTTTCCGGTACTTTTGCTTGGGGGCAGGAACTCTCCAAACGATGGTCTTTGGAAGAATGCATCCGTTATGCAATTGAGCATAACATCGATCTGAAGCAAAAAGAGCAGGATCAGGAAAGCCGGAGAGTAGAATTGCATACCAGTAAGTTCAGTTGGTTGCCCGATCTGAATGCCAATGTCGGACAGAACTTCGACTTTGGACGTTCTCCTTCCAAATCAGGTGTGATTGTGGATCAGAACTCGGCTAATACTTCGGCATCTGTCTCTTTGAGCATGCCGATATTCGACGGCTTGCGTATTCCCAACGATATCGCTGCCCGCAAGCTGGACTTGAAAGCGGCTGTCGAAACGTTGAATAAGGCGAAGGAAGACTTGTCGATTAATGTTGCTTCCTACTATTTGCAGGTTTTGTATAATAAGGAAGTCCAAAAGATTGCCGAGTTGCAGGTTGCGCTGAGCAATGAGCAGGTCGTGAAAACCGAAGCATTGGTAAAGAACGGGAAGGTTCCCCTTTCCCAGTTATACGATATGAAAGCGCAGCTAGCGAAGGACGAAGTCTCGCTGACCGAAGCGCGTAACAATGTGAAACTGGCATTGCTCGACTTGACGCAAAGCCTCGAACTGGAACGCGACGGTGAAAATTTCGATATCGTAGTCCCTGAAATAGAAGATGCGGTTGAACAGTATATGGGCAGCATCCTTCCTCCGGACAATGTCTATGATCATGCTGTCGCTTTCAAGCCGCAGATCAAGGAGCAGGAATTTCTCTTGGAAAGCCAGAAGAAAATGCTGAAAGTGGCTCGGGCAGGTTATTATCCGAAACTGAATTTCGGCGCCAGCTACAGCAACGGCTATTACCATTATTCCGGCGATGGCGACTATACGAACCTGGCTTTTAACGACCAGTTGAAGAATAACGGGCGTAAGACGATCGGCTTCAGCCTGAGCATCCCTTTGTTCAACCGTTTCCAGGTTCGCAACAGTGTCCGCTCCGCTCGTATCAATATCCGCAACCGCGAGTTGATGATGGAGAATACAAAGAAAGCCTTATATAAGGAAATCCAGCAGGCTTTCTATAATGCAACCGCCGCCCAGGAGAAATATAACGCATCCGACAAATCGGTCATCGCCAGCAAAGAAGCATTTTCGTATGCCGAAGACCGCTATGCCGCCGGCAAAAGCACCGTTTTCGAGTATAGCGAGGCCAAGACGAAATATGCCCAGAGCTTGTCCGAGCAGGCACAATCCAAGTATGACTTCATTTTCCGTGCCAAGATCCTGGACTTCTATAATGGTACACCAATAACACTATAACATATTTAGTTTAGACACATTTGTTTAGAAAGAAGGAGGTTCCCGTGAGGAAATCTCCTTTTTGTTTATAAATGAAAAAAGCGTATTAGGGATGTAAAAGAGAAGAAACACACCTGTAACATCCGGCCTCTACTTTTGCAGCATTAAAAAACAATTTATGATGAATATTGCATCTTATTTGAAAAACAGACAATTATGTGTCTTGTCTGTAGGATTGCTTACTTGTTGTTCTTCTTTACCACTTTACGCCGGAGTGACAGGAAAAGCCCCGATTACGAATCAAGTCAGGACGAAAATCCAGGTAAAGGGTGTCGTGACGGATAAAAGCGGCGAACCTCTTATCGGTGCAACCATTGTCGAGAAAGCCAGCGGCAACGGTACGATTGCAGATCCGGACGGGAACTTCAACTTGGCAGTCTCGTCGGATGCCGTGCTTGAAATCAGCTTTATCGGGTATAAGTCCCAGCAAATCCAAGTGAACGGAAAAACGACGTTTAGCATTGTCCTTGAAGAAGACGCCGAGAACCTGGAGGAAGTCGTCGTTGTCGGTTATGGCGTGCAGCGCAAAGTGAACCTCTCCGGTTCGGTAGACCAGATCAACGCCAAACAGTTGGAAGCCCGTCCGATCACCAATATATCCAAGGGCTTGCAAGGAATGGTCCCGAACTTGAACATCGATTTCACCAGTGGTGAACCGGGTCAAGCTGCAAAGATCAACATCCGTGGCGAGGCCTCCATCAATGGCGGCAGCCCGTTGATCCTGATCGACGGCGTAGCCTCGGATGCTGAAGAGCTGAACCGTTTGTTGCCGGAGGATATCGAGACTCTTTCCGTCTTGAAGGACGCTTCTTCGGCCGCCATCTACGGAGCGCGTGCGGCGTTTGGTGTCATCCTTATCACGACCAAGCAAGGAAAAGGCGATCGTATCCAAGTGGATTACAACAACAACTTTTCATGGAAGCGCCCCTCTGTTTTGCCGGATAAGACATCCGATCCTTATATCTATTTGAAGCTGAAGAATATTGCGGTGTTGAACACTCCCTGGAGTTCGGGCCACGTTGCCAACGACGAACGTCTGGAGTGGGCGCGTCAGCGTTCGGACAATCCGGACGGGACTGATCCGGTCCGGCTCAATCCGCTGGATGAGACCCAATGGGAATATATGGGCAATCGGAACTGGACGGACTACTTCCTGAATAAAAGCACATTCAGCCAGACGCACCAGGTCTCGGTTTCGGGATCGAGCGAGAAAACCCGTTTCTACCTGTCGGGCGGCATGGATGACGAGAACGGCATCTTGTCCGGTGTCGTCAAGAACGACAACTATCGGCGCTACAGCATGCGTGGCAAAGTCAGCTACGACATCTGGAAGTGGTTGACCTTGTCCAACAACACCTCTTATGTCGCAACCGAACGCGTTCGCCCCAGCTATCTTTCCAGCCGGGGGGAACCCTATATCGACAGCAACGGGATCCGCCAGAAAGGGTATAACGATTCCGATATGTCTCTTTTCTATAATCTGGCTCCTACGGATTGGGATAAGAACCCGGATGGGACGTGGGCCAATACCGAAGCGGGCATTACGATGGCGAAGCTGATCGACGGAGGCGAGGAAAACAGCAAATACAACCGCATACAGAGCACCTTCTCTGCCGAAATGTCGTTTTGGGAAAAGATGCTTCGGGTGAATGCCAACTTCACTTTTATGAAGGGAAGCGAAGAGTATGACTGGTTCAAGAACAAATATACGATCGGTTACGGGCCGGATGATATCCGGCAGCTGGGCGATAGCAAAGCCTATAAAAGCACGACAAACGATTTTTACAGCGTGTTGGATCTGTATGCGACCTTCAACAAAGGCTTCGGCAAGCACTACGTGACCGGTATCTTGGGCTACAACCAGGAATACAGCCGCTGGGACTGGTACAAGGCCGAGCGGGAAGGGATCATCTCCACTTCGTTGCCCACGATCGGGCTGGCTTCCGGCGACCAGCTGGTCAGCGAGCAATATGCCGACTGGGCCATCCGAGGCCTGTTTTTCCGTGCCAACTACACCTACGATAACCGATACATCGTGGAGCTGAACGGACGTTATGACGGGACCTCCCGCTTCCCGAAAGAAAAGCGCTATGGCTTCTTCCCCTCCGCATCCGCAGCTTGGCGTGTAGATGCAGAGCCGTTTTTCGAATCCATGCGATCGATGTTCAGCCAATTGAAAGTCCGTGCTTCCTACGGGTCGTTGGGCAACCAGCTTGTCGGGGAATACGGATACATCCCGGCCATGAGTTCGACGATCGGCAGCTATATGATCGGCGGAAAATTGCAACAGACCGTTTTGCCTCCTTCGCTCGTCTCCTCTGATTATACATGGGAAGAAGTCCGCACGTTGAACGGCGGGGTCGATCTGGGGCTGCTGGATAACAAGCTGACGGCGACCTTCGATATCTATCGCCGCGACACGAAAGGCATGTTGACGCAAGGCAAAGAGCTGCCCGGCGTGCTGGGAGCGACCGAGCCGAAAGAGAACGCGGCCGACATGAAGACGACCGGATGGGAACTGACCGTCGGCTACAGGGACCAGTTCCAGCTGGAGGGAAAGCCCTTCGACTGGGGTGTGAAGTTCATGTTGTCGGACAATCGTTCCTACATCACCAAGTTTGACAACGAAAACAAGCTGCTTTCTCAATATTACAAAGGACAGGAATTAGGCGAAATCTGGGGTTTGCAGAGCGACGGCTTCTTCCAGAACGCAGAAGAGATCAAAAATCTGGACGAAACCGAAATCATTCCTTGGGGAGCGTTGGACATCGTAGCCGGATGGCCGAAATACAAAGACCTGAACGGCGATAAGAAAATAACGAAAGGCACTTCGGTCGATGATCCGGGCGATTTGAGCGTCATCGGAAATTCCTCTCCGCGCTTCCGCTTCGGCTTCAATCTGAACGCCGAGTGGAACGGTTTCGACGTGTCGGCCTTTTTTCAGGGTATCGCCAAGCGTGACTACTATCCGCTCAGCTACCTCTATTGGGGCTTTTACCAGCAACCCTATGCCGGCGGCACCTTGCATACGTTCGATTTCTACCGCCCGACGGCCGACAGCGATGTCGACATGGCCAAGCACTCGCAATCCTATATTGCGGCCGGACTGGCTGATCAGAACCTGAACGCCAAATACCCGGTCCTCCAATCGTGGCTGGCCGACAAGAATTTGGGAACCAGCACGACCAGCGCGATGGGATTGGCCATACCCCAGACCGGATACCTGCTGAACGGAGCCTACCTGCGGGTCAAGAACATCACGGTCGGCTACACGCTGCCTGCCGAACTGACCAAGAAGGTCCGCTTGAGCCGCGTCCGCGTGTTTGTCAGCGGTGACAATATCTTCGAATGGAGCGCCTTGAAGAAGTATTTCGATCCGGAAGCCGTGACCGACGCCTCCCAATTCGGATATGTCTATCCTTTCAACCGCCAGTATTCATTCGGCCTCAATGTGACATTCTAACATATATAAAAAACAAACAGATGATGAAACAAAATATATCTCGACTGGCCCTTTCGGCAATCGCCCTGCTGGCGGTTTCGTGCAACGACAGCTTCATGGACCGGCAACCCCAGACGGAAATCGGCGTGAGCAGCTACTTCAATACAGAAGAAGACTTGAAAATGTACTGCTATAATCTCTATGATTTCCCGAACTTCAACAACTACACGGCTGATGCCGGGACAGACAACCAGGCCACGACCGACGTGGTGGAGGTGAAAAACATCATGCTCTCGGCCAACCCGACCTCGATGACTGTCAACGCCGGATGGGACTGGAGCCGCCTGCGCACGATCAACTTGTTTCTCGAAAACTGCGAAAGAGCCTCCGTCTCGGACGACGTGCTGGCTCACTACCAAGGTATCGCCCGTTTCTTCCGTGCCCGTTTCTATATGGACAAAGTGAAGGCCTATTCGGATGTGCCTTGGTACGACAAGTCGTTGACGACATCGGACGAGGACTTGTACAAGGCGCGTGATTCGCGCGACTTCGTCGTCCAGAAGATCTTCGAAGACTATACGTTCGCTGCCGAACACGTGAAGACGCAACAAGAAAGCGGCGCCGTCGACAAGTGGACCGTGCTGACCTACATGGCCCGCCATGCCCTGTACGAAGGCACCTATCGCAAATACCACGACGAGCTGGGCCTGGAAAACACAGCCGGCACCTACCTGCAGATAGCAGCCGATGCGGCCGAACAGATCATGAACGACGGCGGTTTCAGCCTCTATTCGACCGGAAGCCCCGAAACAGACTATCATGCCCTTTTCGAAAGCTCGGACCTGACAGCCAACAGCGAGGTGATCCTGACGCGTGTCTTCGACCGCAAAATTAGCAGCAACGGTTTCTGGGCCTTTATGTTCGGCAACTATATCCCGTGCCCGACGAAAGACTTGGTGCAGTCCTACCTGATGAAGGACGGCTCCTACTACTCTTCGCAGCCGGGCTATGCCAACAAGCAGTTTGTCGAGGAGTTCGCCAACCGCGATCCCCGCATGTCGCAGACCTTGGCCTATCCGGGCTGGGAGCTGGTCAACACCATGACCTACGCGCCGGGCGCCGGGATCTACGTGCAGAATCTGAACAAGAACTTTTCCGGTTACCATCAGATCAAGGGCTTTGTCAACAACAAGGATGAAGATTTCTATTTGGGCATCGATGTTCCCGTCCTGCGTTATGCCGAGGTGCTGCTGACCTATGCCGAAGCCCGTGCCGAACTGGGGCAGCTGACGCAGGCCGACCTCGACCGCTCGATCAACCTGCTGCGCGACCGTGTCGGCCTCCCGCACCTGTCGGCCAGCCCGGCGGCCGACCCGGTGATGCAAAGCCGTTTCCCGGCGATCGCTCCCGTCTTGCAGGAGATACGCCGCGAACGTCGTGTCGAACTGGCGCTCGAAGGATTCCGCTATGACGACCTCATGCGCTGGAAAGCCGGCAAATTGCTGGAACATGAACCGGAAGGCATCTATTTCCCCTCGCTCGGCAAGTTCGACCTGACGGGCGACGGCGTGGAAGACATCTACCTGATCCCCTCCTCGCAGGACATCCCGGCGGAAGCCGACAAGGAGGCCAACTCGTTGGGCAAGAAATTGGTGTATTACAGGACCGGGACGATCGACGACGGAAACGCGACGGTCTACCTGAAAAACGGGACCAGCGGCAATATACAGACCATCCGGGACTTAGGGACCTTCATGGAGCCGAAGTACTACTACCGGCCGATTCCGAAACACGAGATGGACCTGAACCCCCAGTTAGGACCCCAGCTTTTCGGATGGGAATAAAGTCGAATGAAAAGCATAACCTGAAAAAAACGAATCATATGGATCGAAAAAGATTTTTACAACTCTCCGGTCTCTTGCTCCCGCTGCTTTTCATCGGCTGCGGTACGAAGCCGGAAGCGGAAGCTCCGAAGGAAGAAACCCCTAAGAAGGACAAGCTCACGTTTGCCTTTCTGACCGACGTGCACTTGAGCCGCGACAACCGCGGCGAGGGCAACGACGGGCTGGCCCGGGCCCTTGAAGATACCAAAGCCCGGCAAGCCGACTTCCTCCTCTTCGGAGGTGACAACGTGGAGACGGACCACATGAAAAAGGAAGAGGCCGACGTGGCCGAAGAGTTGCACGCCCGTTTCAAGAAAATCGTCGACGCGAGCGGGCAGGAGTGCCACTTCACGATCGGCAACCACGACCGCTATTATTTTAGCGACGGCGAAGACGACAAGACCGGATACAAGACGTTCGAGAAGCACCTCGGCGCGAGCTATACCTCTTTCGACCGCCAAGGCGTCCATTTCATCACGCTGAACAGCCTGAACCCCGACCCCGACGGACGCTATTCCATCGGAGCCGAACAGGCGGAATGGTTGAAGGCCGACCTCGAGGCCACCGGCAAGGCGACACCCGTCGTCGTCGCGCTGCATGTCCCGATGCTTTCCCTCTACTACCCGGTCGTGGACGGCACTTTCAAGAATGCGGACATGATCACCGACTTCAAGCCGGTCTTCGAGCTGCTGAACGGCTACAACCTTAAACTGGTCTTGCAGGGACACCAGCACCTGCACGAGGAGATCTGCGAACGCGACCGCTGGTTCGTCACCGCAGGCGCCGTCTCGGCTTATTGGTGGGGCGGCCCCTTCCTCGAAACCGAAGAAGGCTACCTGCTGGTACACGTCGACGACGCAGACCATTTCACCTGGGAATATATCGACTATGGATGGGAAGCCAAAAAAACTCCTAAAACAGAATAAGATCATGAAAAAGACAAAAGTATTGGTTTTTGCCGCCTTGCTGACAGGTGGCGTATGCATGCAGGCGCAAGAGGTGGCCTTGCCCAAACAAATTAAAATAGGAAAAGAGCGTGTGAAGGCACGCCGGGAGCTCCGCCTGCCGGAGATCGACGGATACCAGTTGCTGAAATGCGATTTCCATGTCCATACCATCTTCTCCGACGGGATCGTCTGGCCGACCCTGCGCGTGCAGGAAGCCTGGGAAGAGGGGCTCGACGCGATCGCCATCACCGACCACATCGAAGGACAGCCCGCCCGACAGCATGTCGGCAAAGGGCACAACAACGCCTTCGACATGGCCAAGGAAGAGGCCGCCCGCCGGAACATCATCTTGGTGAAAGGCGGCGAGATCACCCGCTCGATGCCTCCCGGACACCTGAACGCCTTGTTTGTCGAAGACGTGGACGCCCTCGACCAGCCGGACTACATGAAGGCGATCGAAGCCGCCCACAAGCAGGGTGCCTTCATCCAGTGGAACCACCCGGGCTGGGGCGTGGACAGCATCATGTGGCACGACGTGCACGAAGACCTCTATCGCAAAGGCTGGCTGAACGGCATCGAGGTCTACAACGAGTTTGAATGGTATCCCGTCGCGCTCGGCTGGGCGAACGAGAAGGATTTGACGCTGTTCGGCAACACCGACGTGCACGACGTGGTCGAACGCCTCTACGACTTCCGGCAGACAGACCACCGCCCCATGACCTTGGTCCTGTCGAAAGACCGCACCTCCGATGGCATCAAAGAGGCCCTGTTCGCCCGGCGGACGCTGGTCTATTTCTACGACACGCTGATGGGCCGCGAAGAGCTGCTGCAGAAAGTATTCGAGGCCTCCCTCCGGGTGTCTCCCGTCTACTATTCGACCGACAAGCGTCGCTACCTGCAGATCGAGAACACCTCCGATCTCCCCTTCCGCCTCTGCAAGACGGATCAGGAGGCTGCCGGATATCCCGACCAGATCGAGATACCGGGAGGGAAGACCGTCTTGGTCGTGCTGCCTTCGGATGAAAGGAAAGTCGTCTACGAAGTCAGCAATTTCATCGTTTCGCCGGTTAGAAAGCTACAGGTGGAATTGTTCTGATCCTGGCATAAAATTTATTTAGTAAAGAAAAAGGGGCTGTCCAAAAAGTGTGACAGCCCCCTTTTCT
>ERZ779645.1100-NODE-1100-length-13370-cov-1.692302_pt1 | contig 13370 bp, 10 predicted proteins | sample MGYA00511103_ERZ779645 | MGnify/ENA primary metagenome ERZ779645 (study PRJEB29588, sample SAMEA2158521) | human gut metagenome | biome: human gut; feature: human-associated habitat; material: faeces | place: Denmark | collected 2008/2010 ...
GACGTTTATCAAAGAGCTATGATGCTTTAAGTGAAATAGCACCAGTAGTATATCTTGCAACAGATACTAATGAGGGACTTGTAAATAGCGTGTCTAAAAATGCAAAGACAATAGCTTCAATATTCGGAATGGAAGATAAAGTTGATTCACTTATGTCTGATTTTGGAGCAAGAATAGATACAATAAAGAAGATATCATCAGGAAAGACAGCATTAGTAGGTATGACAACAAGCGGAAGTTTTAATCTTCTTGGAAATGATGGAAGATGCTCTTTAATAGGTGTAGAAGCAGGTTTTAACAATCTTACAGCCGCAGGCTCAACATCAACACACGGCAATGAATCTTCATTTGAAACAGTAGTACAGCAGAATCCTGATTATATATTTGTTATGGACAGAGATAGCGCAATATCAACAGCAGGTGCTAAGACTGCTAAAGAAATAGTGGAAAATGAACTTGTAAAGACAACAGATGCCTACAAAAACAACCATATAATATATCTTGAACATTCAAATGTATGGTACACAGCCGAAGGTGGAATACAGGCATTAGACATAATGCTTACAGACCTTGAAAAAGGCTTAAAATAAATAGCTGGAATAAATAAATTCAAGTATTGAAATGATAAAAAATAATAATGAAAACCTAAAAAGAGTTTGTGCTAGATTGCCACCCGTACCAGTAGACAGGTGACATATCAAACACAAACTCCTTTTTTAATTAAAAATCTATCCACATAAAAACTGATATGGTATACTTATGAACAGGAAACAATTATAAGGAGACCACGAAAATGATATCAATCACCTTATGTATGATAGTAAAAAATGAACAGTCAATATTAGAACGCTGTCTTATTTCATACGCAGGAACTTATGATGAATTAATAATAGTGGACACTGGTTCGACTGATTCAACCAAAGATATAGCACATAAATACACAGATAAAGTATATGATTATAAATGGTGTGACGATTTTGCCGCTGCCAGAAATTACGCATTTTCATTAGCTTCCTGCGATTATATATTCAGTGCAGATGCAGATGAGATATTAGATGAACGCAATAATCAGGCATTAAAAGACCTGAAATCAATGCTTCTTCCAGAGATAGATATAGTACAGATGTATTATGTTAATGATAATGACTATAACTCTGTGTACAATGTACACAGAGAATTAAGGCCAAAGCTTTTTAAGAGGTTAAGGCCTTTCGTATGGACATCACCAATTCATGAAACAGTAAGGCTTACACCTGTGGTATATGACAGTGATATAGAGATACTGCACAGACCAGTATCAGACCACAGCAGGAGGGATTTCTCTACATATATTAAAGCATTTGCCAGGGGAACACAGTTGGAGGACTATGTTATAACTATGTTATGCAAGGAGCTTTATATTTCTGGTTCAGATAAAGATTTTATGGATTTTAAAGATATATTTGCCGATATTCTTATTAATGAGAACAGAAGTGACGACATTCGACAGGAAGTGAACTGCGTACTTGTTAAAATATACCGCATAGCAGGTGATATGGGAGAATTCTTTAAGCTTGCTTTAAGGTGTGTTGCTGATAATCCAAGCTCAGAGATATGTTATGAACTTGGTAATTATTATTATGATATAAATGACTATGCAGAAGCGGCAATGTGGTATTATAATGCAATATATGAAACTTCAAGCATGTTAGATATTACAAGCGGAGGTAATAAGCCTTTGTATGCTCTTAGCAGATGTTATGACAAGCTTTCAGAAACATCAGAAGATATAGAACAGATAGCACAGTTCAGATAGATGGCAGAAGATTATAAGTATCAGGCAGAGCAATGGAAGCTTCCTGATGAGATAGTTTAAGAATGGAGATAAAGATGCACAACGAAAAGGATAATAATTCAAAAGGCACAGCAAATACAACAACTAAGCTGTCCCCAATTGCAATTGTACTTATTGTAATAGCTGTAATAGCTCTTTTTTCAGTTATTATAGCAGGAGCTGTAAGTTCTAATAATAAGAAAAGTGGGGATAATACTGTTGGGATGACATTGACAGAGAAGAATTTGAAACCACAGAATAATTCATCTAACAACAGTGTAGCTGACAGGTCACTTACTAAGGTTGAGATATTAATGGATGATACAGCTGTTGTTGTCGGCACAACATTTAAAGCAGCTGCAGTTGTAGAGCCGGAGAATACTGATAAGGCACTTGTGTGGTCAAGCAGTAATGAGGATATTATGAAGGTTGATTCAGATGGTGTTGTAACTGTTAATAATGTAGGTGTTGCGGCACTTACAGCGACAGTAGGAGATGTGTCAGATGCCGTAGCTATTGAGGGAATAAAGAGTGTATCAGCAGGTTCAGCCAATGGATATGTTGTATACACAGGTAATGGAAGCATTACGGGTTCTAATTCATCTAACAGCAGCTCATCAGGGACTTCTAATAGTGGCACATCAGGCAGAACGGGCTACTCATATAACAGTGAGGCAGGAAGCTATGATGATGGTAACAGCAGTGGTACAGATAATGGTAGTTCTGACGGAGGCTATATTGCAGATGATTCATCTAATAATTCAGATGGGTCTTATAACAATAATTCAGGCAATACCTCTAACAATTCAGGCTCTAATTCATCGAATACCAATAGCACTAACACAGGAAGCAGCAGTTCATCAACTGGAAACAGTGACGGAATGAAGAGTACAGATCTGCCAGACATACTTGGTAATCAGGGATTTACAAGAGAATATTCTAATGTATACATATATACAGAAAATGATACTTATTATGGAGAAATAATAATACAGCCAGAAGTTTCTATTATATATATCAAGCAGAGAAGCGGTGGTTTTGACAGCAAGATTAATAGTGTATTAAGTGAGCTTCTCCCATCAGAATATAGTCAGGTATGGAGCAATTATCTTTCTGCTTCAAGTGACAGAACATTTACTGCTGAGGGAAGAAAAGTAAGAATTGTAACAGCAGTAGGCGGAGGACATTCGCAAATTGTAATATACAATTAATGTCAAATATGCTATATTTAATAAAATGCTGTTATATAACCAATAGCATATTTATGAAATGAATAATGAGGTGAAAGTTGTGCTTAATGAGAATAAAGTTAAGATGATGACTAAGATGGCTATATATGAAAAGAACGAGGGCAGGAAAATGCTTCGTACAGCGAAATATTTCAAAGGTGATTTCATTGCTTTCGGTATTTTAAAGACATTAATAACTACAACATTTGCATTTATGATAGTTGCAATTATGTATGTATTATGCAATGCAGAGGGACTTGTTGAGAATATTAATTCAATGGACTATCTTGCATTTGGCAGGAGAGTGGCAATATACTATATAGGAATGTTAGTTATATTTACAGTAATAGCAGCTGTTGTATATAATGTCCAGTATGAACGTTCAAGAAAAGGTCTTCAAGACTTAATAAGCTTGAAAGATTTTATAACAGCCAGAAGAAAAGAAAGTAAATATGGAGGATATAATGGCGGTTTTATTAGAACTCAAAGAGAATTTTAAAAGATTTTACAACAAATATGATATATATATTGTACCGGTGGCTAAGTTTATAGCAGCATTGGTTTCATTTCTTATGCTTAATGCCTCTATCGGCTATATGGATAAGCTTAATAGTCCTATAATAGCAGTATTAGTATCGGTTATATGTGCATTTCTGCCTAATGGCTTTACAATAGTAATGCTTTCGATATTTATGATTGCACACTTGTATGCAATATCAGTAGAATTTGCACTTATTGCATTGTGCGTAGTGCTTCTTATGTATCTGTTATATTTCAGATTTACACCAAAGCTTGGATATCTGCTAATATTAACAGTAATTATGTGTGGTTTTAAGATACCTTATGTTATACCGGTTGCTGTAGGTTTATGCTCATCATTTCTTGCGGCAATACCCGTAAGCTTTGGTGTAATAATTTATTATATAATTAATACAGCCAGTGCTTACGAAGCAGCAGTTACTAACAAATCTTTAACAGAGAGTATGTTACAGGTTTCTTATTTAATAGAAAGTCTTGTTAAGGATAAGCAGATGATAGTGTTAATTGCAGCACTTGCAGTTACAGTAATTGTTGTATACATAATAAGAAGACTTAAGATTGACTATGCATGGGGTTACGCTATAGGAATAGGAAGTGTATTACAGTTCATAATTCTTGTTGTATGCGAGATTGTATTTAAGACTGAATTTAATATAGTTCTTATTGTAATCGGAGTTATATTAGGTGCACTTGCAGGTTATATCTGTAATGTTATGTTCTTTGCAGTTGATTTCAGAAGAACAGAGTATGTACAGTATGAAGATGACGAATACTATTATTATGTAAAGGCTGTGCCTAAGATTAATGTAGCAGGTGAGGATGTAAAGGTTAAGCAGATTAATGCAAGAAAGACCAGAAAAGCATCAGATATAAGTGATGTAAGACAGGCTAAATCAACAACTGCTGCCACAGAAGAAGACGAAGATATGATATTTTTTGATAAATAATAGTATGTTTATCATATAGAAATTAAAAGGGTGGTGAGAATGTGACTACATCAGGTAATCTGTTGCAGAATTATTTTTCAAGATTATATATACCAAGGATTACATGGACAGATATTATAGAGATAATTATTATTGCGGTTGTTCTTTATAATATTCTGTTATGGATAATGAATACTAAAGCGTGGGCTTTGCTTAAAGGAATTATAGTAGTAGGTTTATTCGCGGTAGTTGCATATCTGCTTAACTTAAAGACTATATTGTGGATAGCAGGAAAGACGATAAGTGTTGGAATTATAGCCCTTGTTATTATATTCCAGCCCGAGTTAAGAAGGGCGTTAGAGCAGTTAGGAAGAAAGAAATTTGTTCTTAATTTCCTGAATTTTGGTGATAACAGCAATAAAGATGAGCGTTTTAGTGTTAAGACGGCAGACGAAATTGTTGATGCGTGCTACAGGATGGGAGCGGTAAGGACAGGTGCATTGATAGTTATAGAACAGGATATGCTTCTGGAAGAGTATATAAAGACAGGAATACCTGTAGATGGTATTGTCACAAGCCAGCTTCTTATTAATATATTTGAGCATAATACACCGCTTCACGATGGTGCAGTTATAGTTAGGGGTAACAGGGTTGTTGCAGCTACCTGTTATCTTCCACTTACAGATAATGTTAATCTTAGCAAGGCTTTAGGAACAAGACACCGTGCCGGAGTCGGAATAAGCGAAGCTACAGACAGTATGACAATTATTGTATCAGAGGAAACGGGTAAGGTTTCCGTAGCTTTTGGTGGTGAATTAATACACGATATTGATGCAGATTCTTTAAAGAATAAACTGGAATATATCCGTAGAAAGAATATAGATGTTAAGTCTTTCAGGATATGGAGAGGCAGGTTGAAGCATGAAAGAGAAGATATTTAAGAATTTCAGCCTGAAGTTATTATCCGCTGTATTTGCAGTTGTTCTATGGACAGTTATTGTTAATATATATGACCCTAACACGAGTTATACATTCAGTAATATAACTGTACAGCTTATTAATACACAGAGCCTTACAGACAAAGATTACAGTTATGAAGTTGTTGATGGCGGCAAGATTTCAGTTACAGTAAGCGGTCCAAAGAGTGTCGTAACAGACCTTAAGACAAGTGATATAAGTGCAACCGCAGATTTGAGTAAGGTTACTGCATTTACAGATTATGTAGATATACAGGTTCAGGTAATTAAAGATGGACAGGTTCTTAATAATGTAGAGGCTGTTCCAAGAACATCAGCACTTAAGCTAAGCATAGAGAACAGGGATACCAAGACTTTGTCATTAGATGTTAACACGACAGGTTCTACAGCTTCAGGATATACGGTTGCTTCGACAAGTTCATCACCAACATATATCAAAGTTACAGGTCCTACATCTTTACTTGAGAGTGTAGCAGCATTATCAGTAAATGTAGATGTATCAGGTGCTAAGGAAGATATAAGCACAAGTGCAGATGTTAAGATGTTAGATGAAGATGGTAATGAAATAGTAAATGATGCACTTGAACTGTCATGTACTAAAGCAGATATCAATGTTGATATAGCAAGAATGAAGACGGTGTCAATAACAGCAAAGACAGGTGGAACGCCGTCAGACGGATATATTATAACAGATACAATATTAAGCCAGGCATCTGCGGTTATAATAGGTTCAGATGATTTGCTGGGTAAAGTAGATACAATAACAATTCCATCGCAGAATATTAATGCTGATGGATTGAGTGCTGATAAGACATATACTTTCAGATTATCAGATTATGTTCCATCAGGAATTAAATTTGTATCTGACAGCAGTCTTACTGTTACAGTTAAGATAGCACAGAAGGCTACAAAGCAGATAAGTCTTTCAGCTTCAGAGATAACACTTAATAATATACAGACAGGGTTTAATGCACAGGTAATGCAGGGTATTACATTTACTGTAACAGGTAATGATAATGTGTTATCGGCTGTCAGTGCATCAGATGTAAAGGCAGGCATTGACCTTAAGAATCTTGGGGCAGGAACTCATAATGTCACAGTGGCGTTATCACTGCCTGATGGAATAACTGTAGTAGGTAATGTTACTGTTACTGTTACAATAACGGCAATACAGCAGGAAACAACTACAGAGAGTACCAAAGCGACAGAAAGCACTACATCGGCGACAAGGTAATTTGTTAAGAACTGCCATTTAAGGAGGGATTATAATGGTAAAGGAGAATATAATTGTCACAAGCCAGCTTGGAATACATCTTCGTCCAGCGGGTGCTATGTGTGATGCGGCAATTAAATTTGATTCTAATATATCATTTGAATATGCAGAGGGTAAGACAGCCAATGCAAAGAGTGTAATATCAATACTTGCATCAGGTGTTAAATGTGGAGATGAGATAACTTTAATAGCTGATGGAAGCGATGAAGAAGAAGCGTTAAAGACAGTATCAGAAAAGTTTAAAGAAGCTCTTAAAGATTGATTTAATCTACGGATTGAATTATAATTAAATAAAATGATGTAGCAATACGTGTACATCAGTCAGGGAAAATATCATTTTCCCAGACATTATTAAATAACAAGGAAAGAGGTACAGAGTATGGGTTATATGGAAGTTTATAAGTCTTGGTGTGACAATATGTATTTTGATGAAGCAACAAGAGATGAACTTAAGTCAATCGCTAATGATGAGAAGGAGATTGAAGACAGATTTTACAAAGATCTTGAATTCGGAACAGGTGGCTTAAGAGGTGTAATTGGCAATGGTACTAATAGAATGAACATTTACACTGTAAGAAAAGCAACACAGGGACTTGCTAATTTTATTATTAAGGAAGGTGCAGCAGACAGAGGTGTAGCTATTGCATTTGACTCAAGAAGAATGTCACCTGAATTTGCCGATGAAGCAGCACTTTGTCTTAATGCTAACGGAATTAAGGCATATATATTCCCTTCACTTCGTCCAACACCAGAATTATCATTTGCATTAAGAGACCTTAACTGCATAGCTGGTATTGTAGTAACAGCAAGCCACAACCCACCAGAATACAACGGATATAAGGTGTACTGGGAAGATGGTGCACAGATTACAGCACCTAAGGATTCACAGATTATATCAGAAGTTAAGGCTGTAACAGATTACAATACAGTTAAGACTATGGATAAAGATGAAGCTAAGGCTTGCGGTCTTTACAATGTGATCGGATACGATATGGATGACAGATATATGGCCGCATTAAAGAAGATGAGTATTAATGGAGATATCATTAAGAAAGTAGCGGATGATATTAAGATTGTATACACACCATTCCATGGTACAGGTAATATTCCAGTAAGAAGAGTTCTTAAGGAATTAGGCTTTAAGCACGTATATGTTGTTCCAGAACAGGAAAAGCCAGACCCAGATTTTACAACGCTTGAATATCCTAACCCAGAAGATCCTAAGGCATTCACATTAGCATTAAAGCTTGCTAAGGAAGTTGATGCAGATATCGTTCTTGCAACAGATCCGGATGCTGACAGACTTGGTGTATATTCTAAGGATACTAAGACAGGTGAATACCAGTCATTTACAGGTAATATGTCTGCTATGCTTATTGCAGAATATATCCTTTCACAAAGACAGGAAAAGGGACTTCTTCATAAGAACGGAGCATTTGTTAAGACAATAGTTTCAACTAATATGGCTGACAGCATTGCTAAGGAATATAACCTTAAGCTTATTGAAGTTCTTACAGGCTTTAAGTTCATCGGTGAGCAGATTAAGTTCTTTGAACAGCAGGGTACATATGAATATGAATTTGGTTTTGAGGAAAGCTATGGCTGTCTTGTAGGAACACACGCAAGAGATAAGGATGCTATCGTTGCAGTTATGGCACTTTGTGAAGCAGCAGCTTACTATAAGAATAAAGGTCTTACTTTATGGGATCAGATGATTAACATCTATGAGAAGTATGGCTACTATAAAGAAGGACAGGTTGCTATCACAATGAAGGGTGCTGAGGGTGCTGGAAAGATTGCTAAGATGATGGATGACCTTAGAAATAATACACCATCTAAGATTGGTAACTGGACAGTTCTTGAAGCAAGAGATTATAAGAAGGACGAATGTGTCAATATGGTTACAGGCGATAAGCATAGCACAGGACTTCCTAACTCTAATGTACTTTATTATGATTTATCAGATAATGCATGGTGCTGTGCAAGACCATCTGGTACAGAGCCTAAGATTAAGTTCTATATGGGCGTTAAGGGCAGCAGCATAGAAGATGCAGCAGCTAAAGAAGAAGCTTTAAAGAAAGCTGTTATGGAGCTTGTTGGGCAGTAATCAGTAAGTATTATTTGATGGATATGTTTTACATAGCATAATTATATAAGTTCAGATTTTCTTAACAAGTAATACACAATATGAACACATTTCGTGAATATACTAACAGTATCAACAACGAAATGTGTTCATTTTTTCGTTGAAATGACATAAGTAAGGAGTGTTTGGATATGTATAATAATGAAGATAACGATTATATGAACAATAATTCTGATAATAATTCTAGGAATTATGAGAATGTAGAGCCTGATAATAATCAGAGTACAGGAACAACTGGATATACAACATACAGCCATAACACAGGTTATAATCAGAACAGTGCAGGTGGTGCTGGTATGAATAATGGACAGAACCAGTATTCTAACGGAAGTAATAATTATGGCTATAATGGTTATGGATATAATCAGGGTGGTATGAATAATTCACAGTATGGTGCTAATACATCATACAATAGCACAGGAACTAATGCCGGATATAATAACACAGCATATAATAATGGTGCTAATACAGGCTTTCATAATGCATCAGATAACAGTAATTCAACCTATAGATATTCATATGTTAATAATAATATAGGCAGTGATCAGAATAATTCTTATAGGAATGCACAGAGAGCGGCTAAGCAGGCTAAGAAGGAAGCAAGAAAGAAGTCATTTAACAATTGGTTTTCTAAGAATTCCACGGCTAAGAAGTATATAAGTGGTGTGCTTGCAGCAGTGGTATTTGGTGTTGTAGCTGGTTCAGCAATGTATGGAACTTATCATATTGAGAAGAAATATTTAGGTGGTAATGATACTAAGAACTATACAATTTCAACTGTGACAAGCAATATTGATAAAGTTACAAGCGATGATATTAATGCTAATGGAGATACTAATCTTTCACAATATTCATCAATGAATGTAGAAAGTGTGGCACAGGCAGCACTTCCGGCTATGGTTGCCCTTAATGGTACAACTACAGTAAGCAGTTCATCTTCAATGTATGGCTGGGGACAGCAGCAGTACGAGGCTTCAACAAGTGGAACTGGTATTATTGTTGGTAAGAATGATACAGAGCTTCTTATTGTAACTAATGCACATGTTGTAGATAATGTATCCAACTTAAAATGTGTATTTGTGGATGACCAGTCAGTAAGTGCAACGGTAAAGGGTTCTAAGTCAGATCAGGATATAGCAGTAGTTGCTGTATCATTATCAGATATTCCGTCTGACACAATAAGTAAAATAGCTATTGCAGAACTTGCAGATTCTGATACAATTGCAGTAGGCCAGCAGGTAGTGGCAATTGGTAATGCACTTGGAGAAGGACAGTCAGTTACTAATGGTATTATAAGTGCCCTTGACAGATCAATAACAGTTAACAATGTTACATTTTCAGGACTTATAATGACTAACGCAGCTATTAACTCAGGTAATAGTGGTGGAGCACTTCTTAATGCAAGCGGCAAGGTAATTGCTATTAACTTTGCTAAGACATCATCAGATGGTGTTGAGGGTATGGCATATTCAATACCTGTATCTAATGTTAAGGAACTTATAAGCTCACTTATGAGCAAGCAGACAAGACAGAAGGTAGATTCAGATAATGCTGGATATCTTGGTATTGTTGCTATAGATATAACAAGCACATATGCTTCTATGTATGGTTACCCACAGGGTATAATGGTTCGTACAGTAGCATCTGGCTCAGCAGCAGAGAAGGCAGGACTTTCAGCTTACGATATAATTGTCGGTTTTGATGACCAGTCAATATCAACAATGTCAGGCTTACAGTCACTTCTGCAGTATTATTCAGCAGGAGAGACAGTAAAGGTTGACTACTATCATCTTGAAGGTAGTGAATATGTACTAAAGAGTGTGGAGGTTACATTAGGAAAGAAGAACTAATAAGCCTCGTAACACAGAATTGAGGATTAAATGAGTAACAACGATAATAATAATGAGAACAATACAACTGCTAACACAGATGAATACGAAAAGGTGTGTTATATATGCAGAAGGTCAGAGTCTAAGGCTGGTAAAATGATTAATATGCCAGGTGGTTTATGTGTATGTGCAGATTGTATGCAGAAGACCTTTGATACAATTAATAACAGTGATATCAATTATGATGACCTTATGAATAATATGCCTAATATGGGAATGTTCGGAGGCTTTAATATGATGGGTAATGACATTTCCAACAGGCAGAAAGTCAAGAAAAAGAAAGAAGATAATAACAAGCCTGCAGATAAGGAAAAGGACGATACACTTGATTTGGCTAATCTTCCAGCACCTCATCAGATAAAGGCAATGTTAGATGAATATGTAATAGGTCAGGACTATGCCAAGAAGGTTATGTCAGTTGCTGTATACAATCATTATAAGAGAGTTGCCACAGGAACTATGGACGATATTGAGATTGAAAAGTCTAATATGCTTATGATAGGACCTACAGGAAGCGGAAAGACTTATCTTGTAAAGACACTGGCAAGACTTTTAAAAGTACCTCTTGCAATTACAGATGCTACTTCACTTACCGAAGCTGGCTATATAGGTGATGATATAGAGAGCGTTGTATCAAAGCTTTTACAGGCAGCAGATAATGACGTGGAGAAGGCAGAAAGAGGCATTATATTTATTGATGAGATAGATAAGATTGCCAAGAAGAAAGAAACAAGAAGCCGTGATGTAAGCGGTGAATCTGTACAGCAGGGAATGTTAAAGCTTCTTGAGGGAAGTGATATAGAAGTTCCAGTAGGTGCTACAAGCAAAAATGCTATGGTTCCGCAGGTTACAGTTAACACACGCAACATATTATTTATATGCGGTGGTGCATTTCCAGACCTTGAGAATATAATAAAGGCAAGACTTAATAAGCAGTCATCAATAGGTTTTAACTCAGACCTTAAAGATAAATATGATAATGACAAGAATATATTATCAAAGGTTGAATTAGAGGATTTAAGGGAATTTGGTATGATTCCTGAATTCTTAGGACGACTTCCTATAGTATTCTCTTTAGAGGGTCTTACAGAGGATATGCTTGTTAAGATTATGAAAGAGCCTAAGAATGCAATACTTAAGCAGTATCAGAAGTTATTAGAACTTGATGAGGTTAAGCTTGAATTTGATGATGATGCTTTAAGACAGATTGCAAAGAAAGCTATGGAAAAAGATACAGGAGCAAGAGCATTAAGGTCTATAATAGAAGAATATATGCTTGATATAATGTATGAAATTCCTAAAGATGATAATATCGGAAGTGTCACAATAACAGCAGATTACATTGAGAAGAAGGGCACACCGCTTATTATGATGCGTGGACAGGAAAGACTTCCAATGAATAATGCAGAAGCTTAATGCTGTCAGTTTCACAAGCCATTATGCACAAGATATTCTGCTGATGTTATTTTGCAGAAGTTATTATGTATATGTCAGTATGTCAGTATATTAGTATTATTATAAAATATTAATCATATAATGTCCTTAAAGATTATCTTTAAGGACATTTTTTATGCCTTTATGCAGTGAAATGATAACAGATGAGGATATATATGATTATATAGTTGTCAATCTTCCGGGAATTAATAAGATGCTTCAAAGCAACCCTGATGTATGTATACAGAAGGTTGATGACCAATGGCTTGTTGCACATAGCAGGCTTCCGGATGACAGGGATTTTAATATAAGTGACTTGGGATATTATACAATTCCCAAGTTGTATGGGCTTATGGATACATCAAGCATTGATGCGGTAAATGCCACCAACATAACAAGCCAGCCTTTTTTAAATTCAAAAGGGCAGGGTGTTATCGTGGGGATAATAGACACAGGAATTGATTATCTTAGTGAGAACTTCTGTGATACGGCTGGTAATACGCGTATTATGGCTATATGGGATCAGACCCTTGAGTACAGGCAGAATTTATATGTTAATTATGGTCGTATATATGAACAGGCAGAGATTAATACAGCACTTGAAGCATACCGCAATGGACTAAATCCTTACGATTATGTGGGAACAACCGATATTACAGGGCACGGAACATTTATGGCTGGAGGAATTGCTTCAAGAAAAAATGATGATTACATAGGTGTTGCACCAGAGGCAAGCATAGTATGTGTAAAATTAAAAAATGCAAAGAAATATTTAAGGGATTACTTCTACATAAGGGATGATGCAGTGTGTTTTGAGGAAACGGATATTATGCTTGCCGCAAGATTTCTAAAGGATTATGCAGGGTTAAAGAAAATGCCTCTTGTCATATATATGGGACTGGGTAGTGGTCTGGGCTCAAGAACAGGCGGAAGTCCTTTATCAAATGTTCTTGATTCACTTACAATGCACGTTAATACATGTGTTGTTGTTCCTGCTGGCAATGAGGCAGTCAAAAGGACACATTTTAGCGGTTACGCTTCTGTTGTTCCTGAATATAAGGAAATGGAGATAAATGTTGAGAGGCGTGGAAAAGGCTTTGTGCTTGAAATATGGGCAAAAAGTCTTGATGTACTGTCGGTATC
>ERZ779645.1132-NODE-1132-length-13130-cov-3.947916_pt1 | contig 13130 bp, 26 predicted proteins | sample MGYA00511103_ERZ779645 | MGnify/ENA primary metagenome ERZ779645 (study PRJEB29588, sample SAMEA2158521) | human gut metagenome | biome: human gut; feature: human-associated habitat; material: faeces | place: Denmark | collected 2008/2010 ...
TCCGTTACCAGATCTTACAACAGGCATCTGCCACCCTTTTAGCATCATCCAGAAATCTTAAAGCACAAAATGTTATGGGGTTATTGAACAGTGTTAACTAGTAATCTTCACGTCCTTTAGATTTTAAATATTCTCTAATCTGGTTTAAAGAAAATTGGATAATTCTAGTAATTCTTGATGGAGATAAACCTACCATTGTTGCAATATCTTTAGCCTGCATATTTCTATAAAAACGATATTCAACAACTGTACGTTCTTTTTGGGGTAGTTTTGCAATAGCTTGTTTAATAAGTTTACTCATCTCAACAATTTCTGCTTTTTCATCAGGCATTGCTGAAGGGTCTTTTATAAAATCAAAAGGAGAAGCGTTATCGGTTGCAGCTGCAGCAAGTCCGTCTATTGAGAGAATAGTTTCGTAGACAGCTTCCCTTACTTTTGTAGGAGATATACTAAATCCCATATCATCAGAGTTCCCATCCTGTGAAGCAACAGCATCGGAAACATAACTGTCATCTCCTGAATCTTCTTTTTTATGTTTAAGAGTATACCATTTATAACGGTGTCTTAACTCATTTCTAATAGCCCATTTTACTGCTGTACCGATATAAGCATCATTATATCGGGCAAGCTGTTCTTCTGATTTCCCTTTAATCAATGTCTGCACCGCAATAATACCTATACTAACCAATTCTTCATACTCAATCATATGGTTAGGTATACGTCTGTGCTCAACTCTTGCTATTTTTTGTACAATACCTACGTATTGTTTGATTAAAGTTTTATTATCCATCTTTTCTTATTAAACTAACCTTATTTAATATTACCTTGATTTTGATATTTTTTCAAGGACTTTATGCTTGACCTTTATTCTTAAGCCCATAAACAAATAATAAGATTTCAGCTACTGCTTTATATAATTCAGGAGGTATCTGCTGATTAAGGTCAACCATTCTAAACAGTGCTCTGGCAACGGGTGCATTATCAATAACAGGAACGTTATGCTGAATAGCAATATCAATAATTTTTTTTGCAATGAGCTCAGTGCCTTTTGCTGTAAGAGTAGGGGACTGCATAGTTTCTGCATCATATTTCAATGCACAGGCAACATGGGTAGGATTTCTTACAACAAAGTCTGCTTCCGGAACAGAGTCCATAGCACCTTGTTGGAGCATTTGCATACGCCTCTGTCTAAGAGCTGCTTTAACATGCGGGTCGCCTTCGGAGTTTTTATACTCATCTTTAATTTCTTTAAAAGACATTTTCTGGTCTTTTAAAAATTTCCATTTTGTAACCCCGTAGTCAGCTGCTGCAATAATTAAAAAAGCAATGCAGGCTTTGTAAATAAATTCAACAATTAGTTTTCCAAACTCAATCATAACAGCAAAATGATTATCTATTGCGGCGAGCATAAGTATACTTTCTAAATGGGATTTGTATACAGTCCAGCCCACAAGGCCTAATATAGCAACTTTTACAATATTTTTAGCTAGTTCAAAAAGAGTTTTAACCTGAAATAAATTCTTGAAATATTTTGTCGGATTTAACTTATCAAGCTTTGGAACAAGCGGTGCAGTTGCAACAAGAGGGCCTACTTGAATAAAATCACCAATTATAGCTACAAAAGCTGCTACAATTAATATAGAGCCTATAATTGCAACAGCAGGAACAAGTGTTGTTGTAAGAATATACGTAAGTCCTACCGTTTCTAAATGCTGGTTGGGGATTTGTTCATAAAGAGTCTTAAACAACCCTACAATTAATCTCCAGATAATAGGTGCAAGCATATTTATGAATGTAAACATTACAAGTAATGACAGTGCAGTAGACACGTCTTTGGATTTTACAACCTGCCCTTCTTTCCTTGCTCTTTCTAACTTCTGGGGCGTGGCGTCAAATTGTTTATCTTCATCACCCATTGGCTATACCCCTTACCCTTTCCTTATTTCAAATTTTCATGTTCTATTTGTGTTCTATCTTGTTTTGGATTTTGCAGATTGTTCAAAATATTCAAAGCCTCAAACCTCACACTTGGCATATAACTCGCATAAACATCTAATGTCATTTTAGCGCTTGAATGTCCTAATTGTTCTTGAACATATTTTATCGGAACCCCTCGACTTAATAAATAAGTTGCATATGTATGCCTTAAATCATGAAACCTTAACTTGATTTGCTCATCTTCCGATAGTTGTTTGTTCAACGCTTTCAGTGTAGCACAAAAATAATTTCTTTCCAAAATTGAAGGATTCATATATTTACCCTCTGGATTGCAAAAAACGACTTTTGATAAAATCGTTTGAGCTTTTTTGTATTCTTGGAGGATAGTTTTAAGGTTTTCCGGTATATCAACAATCCTTGATTTATTGTTTTTGGTTGTTGTTTTTTCGTGCTTATACACTTGCTTATTTATCTTAATGCGGGAGTTTTTAAAGTCAATATCAGACCATTCTAATGCCAGTAGTTCCCCTCTGCGAATACCGGTATATAATGCTGTTGCCATTATCGTATAGGTTTTAATATTCCTGCTTTTCGCAACATCGAGAAACATCTGGATTTGAGTTTCATCTAAAACATTGATTCCCTTCTTTTCTTCTTTTAATTTGTCTGATTTCAAAATAGGACTTTTGGAAATAAGCTTGTTTTCTATTCCATAATTAAAAATTACCCGCAAAAGCTGGAGCAATTTATTTATGGAAAGATTGCTTAGACCTTTGTTTTTTAATGTGAATATCAAACACTCAATATCTTTGTGCGTAATCTCTCTAGCTATTTTAAGCATTAAAGGTTGAAAATGTATCTTTATATGCCGGCTGTATAAATCAGTTGTTGATTGCTTACACTTTATCACACAATGCCTTGTTAAAAAAGCATTCGCTAAAGCCGAAAATCTTATATCCGTACTGCAATCCATAACAACATTCGGTAAGTCCATTTGAGCTTCAATACGTGTTTTATATCCGCCGCGTTTGTATTGCTTACCGTCAATTACATAATTTATCTCATAAGCTGAGTGAATCCCTGACTTATTGCACCACGTTCTTTTTCTAATTGTAGCCATTATATCGCACCTTTCAACAGCTCTATTTCAGAAACATCGTAAAAAATATTACGTCCGATTTTATGACGTGTAAGATAGCCATATTTAGCCCAATTATCGACAGTTGAGCGTGCCACTCCAAACATCTTAACGATATCCTTAGCTCTTATGTACCTTTTCTCTCTATCAAAATTTATAACATTACTCATTTCTAACCTCCAAATACTTCATGTAACTTCATGAACAACATTTCTTAACAAAGAACCTCAAGCCATGATGTGGCATGAGGTTCGGAATTGTTAAGCTAAAAAATAAAAACGTGCTGCATAGCAACACGCATTTAAATTCTATTTCAAGGGGGCAATGCCCCTTCCCTTAATATTATTATAACATACAAATTGCTTCGTGGGGGATTTCTCCCCCACAGGACTACATCAAGTGTAGTTATGCCTTAAACTGTTATCAATTTATATTCATCATACTTAACCCTTAGCGGAACCTTTTCTCCGATATCAAGATAAACAAAATTTTTGACAAAATCCAGCATTAATATTTTATAAACCTGTCCGTTATATATGTATTTGAATTTCATTTGTCTATACCTTTACTCCAGCCAGATTGCAAGCTTATTCTTATCTACTACTAATTTATTCTTTTCAACAAATTGGTTGTATCCTATATCTTCTATTTCTTGATAATATGTCTGTACTCCAGTAACAGAATCTATATGCTCATAAGCAACTATAATTTCAGCTTCTGGATTCGTATTCTCTAATATTTCTCTTAATTCTTTAACCTTCATTGTCCTACCCCTTCAACCCTTAAAATAATATTTATTACATCCTTGCGCACCCTTTGCAAAAACCATATTCCCATCCAAAATTTTATTAAAACAGTTAGGGCATATGTCTAGTTTCTCTATTGATAAGTAAGGATTGCAAGAATACCCTTCGGTTTGTTCTGTAACAAAAATTACAGAAAGCCTCTGTGAGTTGATATTATTATGGGTATTTTCACAATGACAAATGTCACAATAAATTTTCTCGATTGTTTTTCTCATTTATCTTCCCTTTCGCCTTGCTGATGATGTCTAAAATAGCACTTTTAGTAGTTCTAAAAGGCAAATCACCAGTTAAGCTTATTTGATTGTTACAATATTTCTCAATCTCATCAAGGGCTTGCTTGCATTCATGTAGTCGCGTTGCATAATCGACAACAACCGCGTTTGCTGTGTTTAATTCTAACTGTTCTTCCAACTCTTTAACCTTTTCTCGCTCGGCTAGGAGTTGTTCTTTTAGAAGTTTGTTTTTAGCTTTAAAATCTACAAGGTCTGAACACATACCATCTTGTATGTTTAGTAATGTTATTCTTGCATCATTTATAATTTGCATTTTTTCTTTCAACTCCTCATTTTCTTGCTGTAACGCTTCACAGTTCTTACAATATTCGCTCATTCGTCCTCGCTTTCAATCTGTTTTAAAGCTTCATATGCTAATTGATTTTTATAAGTATCATCAATTCTTGTAGTGTGCATAATTCTTTTCAACGCTTCCGTTGCTATCCGGAGTTTGTGTTGCAGTTTTGTATTTTCCTCTTTAAGTATTTTGGTTCTGTATTCTACATCAATTTCTAATTGGTCGTGATATGCTTGCTCTATTGCATCTACTGTATAATTTGCATATGATAATCTTCCACCGGTTGCGGCATGTACAACTTTTCGCATTCTTTCGGCAACATCACAATTGAAACAATAATCTTGTTTTTCTTCTTTTAACTTCTCGCACTCTGCTGTCTTGCGTTGGAGTTGTTTGTGGTCGCAGTTTTTAAAATCAGTGCATCTACCTTCTGATATTCCATCGAAATAATTAAAATAACATTCGCCATCCGTATAATGGTCGCATTCACTTACATCTACACCATCAATTATTATTTTATTTGTCATCGTTTATTCCTTTCAAAAATCCTTTTATAAAATTATAAATAAAAATAGTTAAAATAACATCAGTGGCAACTGTTGCCGATGATTTCTAAATGGTATGCAACATCATATAAATTGACGATTTTAGTATAATCTTTATATGAATACTTATCATTATCTGATATCAATATTTTGTATCGTGCTTCGTCTTCGCAATATATAACCTTTCCAATTGAGATATTTCCATTTTTTAATTTTATTCTTTTAACAATATCCTCCTCAAAAATCAGCTTGCCGTTTTTGTCTTTTTTGCCGGTGCATCGTATTGCTTCCATTGTTATATTAATATGTTTGGGAGTTTTTTCTCTTGGAAAATGAACTATGAAACTTTGTACATTTTCTTGAATAACATTTCCGTTTGTCGATATTCCATATTTATCATTATTTTCAATAAATTTTACAAATTCCCAAGCTTCACTTTTATATCTTTCAAAAACTGCTATTCTGCACTTTAATCTATCCTGCATTTTCTCCACCTAATGAAATTCCAAAATTTTTCTTGCACTCATTACATCATTGTAAAAATCAATCCATGCCTCTTTTAATAAACCTTCCGAGTTCTGTAACATGTAACTATTCAATTCGTTTAATTCCTTTTTTAACTTATCTAAATCCCCGAAATAGCAAAATAGTTGCCCATATCTGTTTTGTATTTTCTTTTTAATTTTGTTATATTGTTTACTTGATTTAGATATATAGAACCCTTCACAATCCGAATGGTAAATAAATTCATTAAATTTTGTCTTTACTTCCGGATACTGGTCATAGAAGTCAAAAATAGAAATATCTATGCCTTCATATCTTAATGCAAATTGTCTTAATAAATGTAGTGTACGGTATGAATAATGATAAGTTTTTATATCTAATCCCATTATTCTTCCCCTTTCGCCTTGCTAATGATGTCTAGGACAGTTAAAATTCTTTCATTATTAAATGCCCTAACATCTGTTTGAGTCCTATCATCTTCACAGTATGTATTAAATCTATGGGCATCCCTTAAAATTTTCTCAATCTCATCAAGGGCTTGCTTGTATTCATGTAGTCGCGTTGCATAATCGACAACAACCGCGTTTGCTGTGTTTAATTCTAACTGTTCTTCCAACTCTTTAACCTTTTCTCGCTCGGCTAGGAGTTGTTCTTTTAGAAGTTTGTTTTTAGCTTTAAAATCTACAAGGTCTGAACACATACCATCTTGTATGTTTAGTAATGTTATTCTTGCATCATTTATAATTTGCATTTTTTCTTTCAACTCCTCATTTTCTTGCAATAACGCTTCACAGTTTTTACAATATTCGCTCATTGTTCCTCACTTTCTATCTGTTCTAGGACTAGCGATACGTCAATGTTTTTACAGTTGTTTTGTATAGCTTTCAACGCTTCCGTTGCTATCTGGAGTTTATTCTGGAGAGAACCTGCATAGTTCCGAGTGTCGCACACCTCGCTAGTTAATCGGTTATTCTCTTTTCTCGCAAGCTCAACACGTTTTTTCAACTCCTCGCACTCTGCGGTCTTGTTTTGCCAGTCGTACTTAAATTTATTTGTTACTGAACTTAATGTACGTTCTAATTTGGATATTTTAAGATTTGCTTTTACTAAATCTGTCGTAAGTTCTCTATCTTCATATAAGGTGTAATTAAGATTTTTAATTTCTTCATTTCGCTCTTGAATTATTTTAGTTAATTCGTCATTTTGTTTTATCTTGCGCTGGAGTTGTTTGTAGCGGCATTTATACCCTCACAATGTATATAACCATTTATTTGGCATTTAGGTGTAGTAGCGGATTCTTCTGCAAATTCACATCCGCTCACGTCCACGCCGTCTATTATTGTTGGTTCTATCATAAATCCTCACTTTCATTTAATACCCATGCAAGAGCTCTAATAAATCCTTCTTGAGATATATAATCAACCTTCTCTTTTTCAGAATGTGCAATTTGATAGCAAGAATATCTCTTAAGATGTTGCTTATATCGCTCTAGTTTTGTTCTTATTTCCTCTTCTGTTCTCATCCTTCTAATATCTCCTTGACTTTATAAGAGAATAACTATGTATTTTTTCTTTATTATTTTCACTCCATTTTTCTAATTCAGAAAAAGAGCTAAAAATTATATATGTAAATCCCCACTCGCTTAAATAAGTAACTTTATATTTTGTAATCATTCCAATATCTCCTTTACTTTTGCGTGGTCTAAATATTCTGTCATTTGAATTATAAGTAACACTAGGACTTCTTCAAATGTCTTAGCTTCCGGATTGACAGAAGAAAACATACAGTCCCCATAGAAAAACTCAAATGTGTATACACCTTCATCTTTGTAGAAAGAACAGTGAGAATCTTCTATGTTTATTACAAGCTTAATCAACTCCAACTGTTTTTTTGTAGTAAATAAGGGGTAATGAAACTCTTTTTCATCACACTCAAGACCTTCCTTTTTGCATTTTTGCCATATTTCATTTCCATATTCACAAGGTATATTTTGTTTTACAGTACCTCTGCAACCTAGTTTTCTTACTCCATATACCTCGCACAACTCTTTGTATATTTCTGTTTCTTCAATTGCTGTCATTTTGTTGCTCCTTTAAGGGTTGTAATCCCCTCTTTCTATACCTTTTAAAATCTCTTTATGTCTTTTATCAAGAGTTTTTTGATTAAAAATACAACCAATGCCATATTTATTTTCGGTTTGTTCATCTTCACTGGTTAGCCAACAGGTTGTGCAATAATCATCTTCAATACACATAACCTGTTGCTTATATTTGCAATTGTGGCATCTCATCTCTAATACTCCCATTCTTCCGATGCTATAGCTTGTTTTAAAGCATTAATAGCGTGCGATGTAAAATAAAATTCATCCTTCAGGCTTTCTATTAATAGGCTAAGGAATTGACTTGTGTCAGAAAATTCGCCAATTCTGCACATCTCTTTTGCTACAGTACTTTCTAAAAATTTCAAATTAAACAATCGCACAAAGTTTTCAGGCTTTTCAAAGTCGGGGTAACGGGTATTTTCTGTTTCACTCCAAGATTGATTGCACGCGGAGTTTTTATATTCTTCTCGTGTTTTTCAACAAGTTCCTGAACTTAAATTTGATTTTGATTTATATAATATTTTCGGCTCAATCCCGCACAATTCACATAGCTGCTGCGATAAATTATTTACCCCTGTTTGTTTCATTCTTCCTCCACTACTGTAACTTCTTCTACATTCTTTAAAAACTTCTCTAACCCCTGCTTGCCGTTCCGCGCGTAAATCATTAACAGCGCATATTTCATATTCGTTATACCGTAAGGATTTACACTCTCTGCTGAATTGCAGTAATCCTGCTCAGGGCATTCAAAACACTTCATTTTGCGATAATAACAATTTGCAGCTGTACGGTGCCATTTGGTATAAAGACGGTTGTTGTACGCTGTATTGTTTGGTCTACCTCTGCTCATATTCTTCCTCTTATTTGATATCTTCAAGTTTTATTATGTTTCTCCTCAATGCCTCTATAATAAGGCCGGCACGTGTTTTCTGATTAGGAATTTTATAAAATAAAGAGTTGAGATGTGTTTTAACAGTGCCCTCTGTTATTTTTAACCGGGATGCAATTACACGGTTAGGATAGCTGAGCATTTTTAAAACTTCCAGCTCTTTATTTGTCAGCTCTATCATAGTATCCCTCTCTCCACTTTTTCCTACTAAAAACGAGGTCATTTTTATTAACCCCGTACCGTTTTAGAAAAGTCTCTTCTCCCATACACTCCAAGTCGTAATTGCACTTAGCAGGCATTAGGATTAATTTTTGAAGATATTCAACCCGCTTATAAAATTCGGGATTATTTTTCCTTATGCTCTGTCTTACAAAGTGGTGTAACTGATAGTCGTTTCCCCAGTTCTCTAATTTTGGCACAGGCCAGATTGTCCCGTACTTAAACAGAAAACAGGGGTACTTAAGTAAGTCGTCCTCTTTAATACTCATGCAAGCCCTCTCTTTTTCAACGCCTTTTTAATATCACTTGCGTGCAATAAATCAGCTTGTAAAAAACGGGTAATTAAAGACTTGTTTCTTTCTACTAGATCCGTATCTTTGTCAAAGATTTCTTTGTATCTTTTGTAATCGTTTTTAATTTCTTGTGTTATCCTTGCTCTCGGAGTATTCATATAACGCTTAAACTCTGTTTCACAAGCCAAAACTAAGTTATTCAAAAATTTGTATTCGTTGTCCATTTACCCCTCCATTGCATTTGGTTTTAAAGAGTAAACCTTCCATCTCGTTTTCTCCCCAAACCTGTTAAACCCTGCTTCCCACCAATAATAGATTGTTAAATCCGTCTGCTTTTTTATGTTTCGTATGATTGACGGTAAATGTCTATAACCATAATTCTCGTTACATTGTTTATTGGTTATTGTTCCGAACACTTTTAAGTGTGCTATTATTCGCTCCTCTTGTGTTGTCATCTCCCCTCCTCATTTGAGATTATGTTCTTCTTTGAATTTCGCTTGAATTTCACGGATTTTTGCATCTTCTTCCGCGGAAATATCCCTGTTGCGCGCAGCTTCCAATACCTCTCTAAGCTTTTGCTCTGAGGCTTTTTTTCTTTCGTTTTTTTTCTTCTCATCTTCAAGAATTTGCTTATATCCACCATTGTTCACAAGTGAATAAATGTAAGCGTCATTATTTTTAGCACCGGATTTTTTAGCATAATCTTTTAAGATTTGAAAATCACACACACAAAAATCTACTCCACATACATTAATAGTGTGTGTGTTTATATCTTTAGTTTCCTTTAGTTTAATTTCGTTTAGTTTAGTTTGCGGATTTTCGGCACTTTTTTGAGGGTTTTCTCCCCCAGAAATCCCACAACTTTCATTTTCGGACGAGTTTTCTCCTACAGAAATACTCCAAAGTTCCTCTTTGGTTAAAACTTTAGAATTTCGTTTTTTATATGCATCTGCAATATTTTCTACAAAATTTTCAGAATAAATAAATCCTTTTTTGTAAAATTCCTCATCTAAACATTCAAGGTCAACTAATTCCTCTATAATCTCCTTAACAAGCTGCTCATCAAGTTTGAATATAGAGTAGAACAGTTTCCATTGTTTGGGTGTTCTTATATCAATAATATGATTTTCTGTTCTTCCGAGTTTTTGTAACAGTTTAACCCAAACGATAAAGCCGTCATTACCGTATAGATTCTCCAATGCTGTTATACTGTCCCCGAATTGACAAACCAAAGGGAAATAATCAACTGTTGCCTTTCTTGGTCGTGCCATTACTCCTCCTTAAAAACTTAAATAACCGCCTCATCCTTTACAGGTTTCTTTTGGCATTCATAACACGCTGCAAAACCTAAATTATCAAGAGAATAATTATATACTTTTTCGCTTATTTCTTTACCGCATTTTGAGCATACAAATGCAGCTTTTTCTTTAGCTTCTTTTTTTACACTCTCTACAATTGGTTTTGTCGTCGGTTCTTCAACAGGTGGTAAATCGTCAAAATCCTGCGTAAATATTTCAGATAAACTTGCAACTGTTAGAACAGCATCAATCTGCGCACGTTTCTTCGCCATTTTTAAGATTGTATTAGCTTTGGAATTTGCGTCAGCATCCACTCGATATTGAGTGTAGCTGCCATATTGCCCGTTCTTAACTCTTTTTTTCAAAATACTCTTTTCGGCACCTTCGGGTAAATCTTTTTCACTAACCCATTCATAAGCCCATTTCTCTTCTTTGGAGTTTGCGTGCCCTAAACCTTCTGTGATTTTATTTTCGCCTTTATATAAAACACATTTAACAGTGTATGCAAAGAAGCCTATGCTGTTAAAATCTTCTGTATGTTCTACAAGCTCATAGCAAGAAGTTACCCCGAGCGCCATAAGAATTTTTTCAGCCCCCGGCTTTAAAAGTGTAGGTTTGTCTCCGCATCCTTGTATTTTCCCGTAGTCGTAATTTTCTGTAAGGATAGATTTTAGTGTAGCCTGTAGACTCCTTACCTTCTGTAAAGTCTTGTTAATTGCATTGACGTCCAAGTTTTCTATTAAACTTAATTCATTTGTACACATTTTAAAATTCCTTTCTATTTTTACTTATTACAAAAAACCTTGTAGTCCTTGTAGCTGTATATTTTTGAGCCATTTTAGGATTATCCTCTTTGAACGCTTCGGCATTTAAATAACTTGTCTTTCGCTCTTTCCAGGTTATTTTGTATTTATCGGTAATTATGCCTGCGTTTTCGCCGATGATACCTTTTAATTCCGTATCTATTTCTTTGATTTCTTTTTCAATTTCAGAAATCTGCATCTTAAGCTCTTGCCTGTAAGCCGCTCTATCCTCTATTTCTTGCATTTCTATCATTTTGTCAGTATTTGTAGGATATACTTCAAGCAGATTTCCTCCATCTTCCGGCAATAGTACGGGCGGTTCTTGTTTTTTTACCATTTTCCAAAATCTGACAGCCTTCTCTACCATAAGGTCAAATAATTCTTTATCAAAATCAATACGTTTATATAAGAACTTTTGACCGCCAATCAGAACTGCTATCCACCAAACCTTCCGTCCTGTTATGCCCATATACCACTGGCATTGAAGAACATACTCTTTTGGGATATCGTTTTCCCATTCTTCCGTTTTAAATGCACTTGCGGTTTTACATTCCAAACCCTCGTCCGTCCCGGTTATAAGACGGTCAATATGAGCAATCATAAACGGATACTCAGGGTGTTGATAAACTTTTGGTGCACGTCTTACTGACTTCCCAGTCCGTTGTGAAAATTTTTGCGCAACAAATTCCTCTAAATCAGTACCGAGTTCAACCGCTTCTATATTGGATAAATCTTGAAGCTCGATTTTTTTCGTTTTCTCAGCCCATAGCCGATATGGAGTTTTCCAACGGGACATTCCCATTATGGCAGCTATATCCGAGCCCCCTATAAAGTCGCATCTGTTTGCTGTAACGTCTTTCGATATAATCATCGTTTAATTCCTTTTCATATTCTCTATCTACTTCCCAGCACGACCAACGGTCAATATCACTGCATCCTGTACACATAGCCTTTGCCTTTCATTGCTTTATTAATCGTCTTTTCAAGCAGACCTTTTCTATATAGGGCTAATGCATAATTTATGGCTTGTTTATGTTCGTTATGACACATAAAATCAGGAATCGGGTTATCTTCCGTCAGTTGTTTAAAAGTTCGGTCTACAACCGTATCAAAAATTTTTTGCAACTTCTGTTTCTTACTTTTTAATAAATATACACCAGTTTCTTTATTTTGGTGCTTTTCCTGTACGGCTATTGGTACACCAACCAAAATACAAAATATCGCTAATATCCAAGCTTCAACCATAATAAAATTCCTTTCCAGGGTAAATAATGATAAAAAAAGCCGATGTAAAATGTGTGTTGTAGAGATACACCGGCAAATAGTCGTATCAGGTTTTCCCTCTTAAATAATCACAATTTAAAGAAATCTTTAAAGGTGGAAGAGCCATATTGACCCTCGGTAGCTTTTATCACTTCTTCTAACGTCATTTCCGGTTTATATTTTTCTTTATTATTTTCTAAGAAATTATTAGTTCCAAAACTGCAAGCACCAGTGATTGTTCTATAAGCAATTACCCACCATTCAAGGGGATACACCTCATCAGATTTGACATCCCTATATTTTTCTACATCTCTGTCAGAGGTTTTAAATAACCAATCATAATAAGCCTGCTTAACGGTATTACCGTGTGCATAAACATCATCTTTAAAGAAGATATAAGCAGTTTTTAAACCTGTTTTGACCTTTAAAATGTTACCTTTAGATGATATAACTTCACAAAAAATACCATCAATTTTTCTGTATGTGCCATTTTTCCAACATAATTGTTTTTCAACATCAAGCTTAAACTGGCGCATAAAATCTTTACTTGGTTTAGAGATTTTATTAGATGTTATGCTTGTGCCTTCAAGGTCGAGGTAACCTCCTACAGTTAGGTTGTCAGGCAAGCTTGTTATGTTTGTACCTCTTAGGTCGAGGTAACCTCCTACAGTTAGGTTGTCAGGCAAGCTTGTTATGTTTGTACCTCTTAGGTCGAGGTAACCTCCTACAGTTAGGTTGTCAGGCAAGCTTGTTATGTTTGTAC
>ERZ779645.1137-NODE-1137-length-13092-cov-14.702539_pt1 | contig 13092 bp, 13 predicted proteins | sample MGYA00511103_ERZ779645 | MGnify/ENA primary metagenome ERZ779645 (study PRJEB29588, sample SAMEA2158521) | human gut metagenome | biome: human gut; feature: human-associated habitat; material: faeces | place: Denmark | collected 2008/2010 ...
AGAACGCGATGCGGGAAGGAAGAGAAAAAGGAATGCAGGAAGGAAGAGAAGAAGGTATAAAAGAAGGAATAAAAGAAGGAATGGCTAAAAGTAAACTGGAGGATGCACAAAACTTGAAACGTTTAGGCGTTTCTACAGATATCATAGCGAAAGCTACCGGGCTTAGTTTGGAAGAAATCGCATCATTATGATTTAGCGTGTTGAAAGCCAACAAATGCGGCTCGAAGTTTGCCAATCTCAAAATAAGTCCTTTCCTTTGTGGAACACATAAAGCATGATTGATATGGAAGGACAGAGCAAATATATCCGATTTGACTGGGCCATGAAGCGGCTGCTCCGCGACAAAGCCAATTTTGGCATAGTCGAAGGACTTTTGTCTACTTTGTTGGGCAATCCTTTAAAGATAAAAGAGTTGCTCGAAAGCGAACCCTATCGTGGAGATGACATCAGCGAGCATTATAGGGCAGATTTGTTGGTTGAAGATTCACAGGGAGAAACATTGTTGTTGGAAATTCAAAACAATAACGAATTGGCCTATTATCAACGGATCATATTTGGCTTGTCGAAACAGTTGACCGAATATATCAACCGCGGGCAGGACTATGATTATATCCGCAAAATCTACAGTGTGAATATCGTTTATTTCAACTTGGGCAACGGCACGGACGTGGTGTACCATGGCAAGACGGAGTTCCGTGGAATCCACAACGGTGAACTGCTCAGCCTGAGTCCTTTCCAGCAGCAGAAATTCAACGTCTCGACCGTGAGCGACCTCTATCCCGAGTACTACATCCTGAAGGTGAACGACTTCAACCGATGGTCGAAGGTACCCTTGGAGCAATGGATTTATTTTCTCAACACGGGCGACATCCCCTCGGATGCCACAGCGTCTGGACTGCACGAAGCCCGCGAGAAACTGCGGCTGGAACGCATGAGCAAGGCAGAACTGAATGCCTATTACCGACATCTCGACAATGTGGTCGTCTTGCGCGACAATATTGTGACAGCGAGAGGCGAAGGACGTATGGAAGGGCGTATGGAGGAAAAGTTGGAGGTTGCTAAGAACCTCAAGCAATTGGGCATTTCAACGGATGCCATAGCCCAAGCTACCGGACTGAGCTTAGAAGAAATAGAGCACTTATGATGATGAAATAGTGCTACCTATTGCTCTTGTGCAGCCTCGCGTAAGCAGTCAAAAAAAGGCTATTAATTGAAAGGAATAACTTTGCTGCGAACTAAAATTAAAAGATTATGTATAGCAGTGAAGATCTTGAAAGGTTTTACTTTCAGTACTAGACCGAGGCTTTGCCTCATGGAGAATCTCTCCAATCGTTTTGTGTCAAGAACAAAGTCCCTTATAACATTTTCCAGAAATGGTTTAAGGATACCCGCAAAAAAGTAGTTGAAGTCCAGGTTGACGGTGCTCCAGTGATTGCCCATGAAGAAAAGACCAAGACTGGTGACCGGCCTAAACCTGTATCAAAAGGCTGCAATGACAATCCCGTCCGCATATGGATTGACGTCCGTATCAGTAATGGGTTACACTTGTCCCAAAAGAATTTAAGCTATCAGGATTTAGTCCGGATGATAGAGAAGCTGGAGGGTCTATGCTGAGTGTTACCGGCCTGAATCATTTTTATTATGTGCGTGACTTTACCGACATGCGTTGCAAGCACAGCCGTGTGTTGTCCATCATCCGTGAACGGCTTCACCGGGAACCCTGTGACGGGGATGTCTTCATTGTCATGTCGCGAAACCGAAGGATAGTCCGTATGTTTTCATTTGACAATCATTCATACAGCCTGTTCGAAAAGAAGTTTGTCGCGGGCTACCAGTTCATGAAAGTGGAGCGGAACGGGGCGGATACCGTTTATCGGATTGACTGGAAAGATGTGGTCCTGATACTGGAAAACCCTATAGTTAAAACATTAAAAATCAGATAATTAATATGTCTGTTTGCTTGCGGTTTTGCGATTATTTTAGTACCTTTATATCTGTAAATCAAAGGTTTAAACATGATCGAACTGCAACATATAATAGACTCAAAAAGGGAATTGTTGAGTAGGGAAACCTACTCACGGAACCCTATAAATTATAGTGAAGGTATGGCAGACGATCAAAAAGACCGGTACATACAATACCTTGCTGAGCAGAATCAGGACCTCAGGTTGACAAATGACGCCATGAAGCTTGTCTTGGAGGATTTCATGGTTCAGATGAAGGAACTGAAGGATCAGGTGTCCTCCATGCAATCGAAACAGTCCGATTTGGAAAACCGGTTATCAGAAGAGCGCAAGCTTCGCCAATCGGCTGAACGGAAGGCAAAGGCTTTTCAGGAAAGACTTGATTTTGCCAATCAGGAACGTTTTGGAGACAGGCGTCAAAGGATACACTCCAAGGCAGAAAAGAGTGCTTCTGACCGGCAAAAGGAGAAAGATGATTATGACGGTACGGACGATACACTCCGTACGGATTCTGTAGACAATAACGAATCCCGGAATGAGCCGGCCCTTCCCAAAAAGGAACGTGACCTGGGCAATCGTCCCGACGGGTATAAAACGATGGGAGTGTCCGGAGAAGTGGTAGAGCATCCGTCAGATCTGACAAAGGTTCCCGGACGTATCATTGAAAGAAGGATGGTACGTGTATTCAGTTTCCGTACCTTCCTTACGGAAGAATGTTTTGAGATGGTCCATTATGCAGAGCCTGGCAAAAAGCCGAAGTGGGGTTATTTCCCCTCTGAAGGCCATCCGGAGGTGGTAACTAAGTTTGAGGGGACTAAAGCCACTCCTGAATTCCTGCAGGCCATCGCCTATGAAGTTTATGTAAAGAATGTGACCTTCGGCCTTCTGCACCAATGGCTGACGGATATGGGAATGACCATTTCTAAAAACACCTTACGCAACTGGCTTAAGAAAGGCAAGAAATACCTTGATGAACTGGTTCGTGTATTGAAGTCCGTTGCCTTGGAAAAGGACTCGGTTGTGAACTGCGATGAGACCTGGTGCAAGGTTCGCAAATATGACCGTTATAAGAAGTGTTATATCTGGGTATTGGTCAACAAGACTCAGAAAACAGCCATTTTCTTCTATGAGGATGGCTCCCGCGGTCGTGAGGTGCTTACGGATTTTCTGGGTGATGCGGAATTGAAGAGTATCATGTCCGACGGCTACAATGCTTATGTATTTATCGGTGATGAGTTGAAATCGGCTCAGTTTAAGGATACTATCCATCAGGTTTGTATGTCCCATGCGAATAATAAGTTCGTTAAAGCCGGTAATCAAGGAGGCGAACCGCTGGCCGAACGTTTTTCAAAGCTTTTAAAGTGGTTCTTTTCTAAAGAACATATTTATGATGAAGCCGGTCTTACTCCGGAAGAGAGACTGCGGGAAAGGCAAAGCCTGGAAACGAAGGAATACCTGATAGAATTGCGCAGCCTGTTGGAGAGTGAACTGTCGAAGGATTCGGAATTCAGAAGCCAGTATTATACAGAAGCTCTTAATTACTTGAAGAAGTTTTGGAAGGAACTATTTGCTTTTCTGGACGATGGGGATCTTCCGATAGACAACAATCTGGCAGAACGAACCATCCGGAAGCTGACCACCCAGCGCAACAATTCACTTCATTATGGCAGTGATGCGGGTGCTGAGATGGCCGCCACTTATCATAGTGTAATAGGCACGGTAAAGCTTCATGGCTGTTCTGTCTGGAACTTCATCGGAACTTTTTTCAAAAATATCTTTAACGGGTGCAGGGATTATGTTAACATGGTTCCTGACAAAATCACTTTGGCTACCGGCCAATGTTAAATTCAAAGCTAATTAATTAACAAAACTCGGTTTAGGGCACTCAAAAGTGCCCTTTCAAAGGGGGATGCCCTAAATTGAGTGCTTACAGAATAGTGACATATATCGTTATAGTATGAATTTAGTTACAATAGTGATTAAGGGTATTCATCTTTTGATAAATTATAGAACCGTTCAAAAGATCAAAGGATTAAAAAAGAGATTTTATTCTAGCTGGATAAGCTTAGAGTTTGGAGAATGTGGAAAAAATTGTAGATTTTCCAGATTTTCATGGCTCAATGAACCGCGATTGATGAAATTTGGTTCTAATGTAACGATAGGAAAAGATGTTGTTATAGAACTTTATAGTACATACCAAAATCAGAAATTTGATCCTATTTTTCAGATGGGAGACAATAGTAATTTTGGGGATGGTGGCCATATTACATGTATTAATAAAATCTTAATAGGAAATAATGTTGTTATAGGACGTAAAGTCTTTATTACAGATAATTCGCATGGAGAATCTGATAGAAGTGTTTTAGATTATAATCCATTTTTGCGTTCGTTGACAAGCAAAGGACCTGTAATCATTGAAGATTGCGTTTGGATTGGGGAAATGGTATGTATAATGCCCGGCGTATCTATTGGCAAGGGCAGTATAATAGGAGCAAATTCAGTCGTTACAAAAGATATTCCACCTTATTGTGTCGCTGTAGGAAATCCAGCTCGTGTAATAAAGGATTTAAGATAATTATTGATATGAATCAGAATTGTGTATTTACTATTTGTGCAAAAAACTACATCGGTTTGGCACAAGCGTTAGAAAAGTCTATAAACAGATATAATAACAACATTGACTTTTACATTGTTGTAGCGGATGAATTTGACAGAAAGAATCTGCCTCCTGTAGCAGATAATATTTTAATCGCAAAAGATACTCTCAATATAGACGATCGACTATGGATTAATATGACGTTCAAGTATAACTTAACGGAATTTTGTACTTGTATTAAGCCCTTTTCTATAGAATATTTCTTCGAGAAAGGTTATGATACTGTTTGTTATTTGGATCCTGATACATATTTTTTTAATGACTTGGGGTATATTTATGAAAAATTAAAAAAGTTTTTAGTGGTTACTGCTCCCCATATCACAATACCAGATTATCCTTATACAGGAGATTTGCCAGACAGAAGTTTTCTTTTTAATGGTATTAGCAATTTAGGATTTGGAGCTTTCAGAAATCATTCTAAAACCATAAACATAGTAAAATGGTGGGAAGACCGTTTATCTAAACTTTGCTTTGGTGAGATGCTTTGGGCGGTATGCACAGATCAAAAATGGACAGACTTTTTTCCTGCGTTTTTTAATTATGACGAGATTCTTTTTTCCAACAATTTAGGGTTAAATCTAGCACCTTGGAATTATTTCGAACGAAAAGTCATAAAAGAAAAAGACGGTTATTACATAGTGAGTAGAACAGGAGCCAATCAACGTAAAGACAAACTTGTATTTTGTCATTTTGCTGGTTATAATTATCGAGAAATGGCCACAGAAGGAATTGTAAATAATCAAAATAGAATGCGTATAAGCAACTTAAGAGATTACAAAGATATAGAGCCTTTAGTCGATGAATATGTAAACTACATATATGAAAATCGAGATTTGTTTAACTCATATTTGGATCTATCCTATACATACAATTATTTTAATAATGGCTGTAGAATAGAGAAACTGCACAGAAGATTATATAACGGGATTGTAACGAATTTCAATTTCAATGATAATCCCTTTGATACTGGGAAAGGCAGTTTTTATGAACTGCTTAAGAAAAAAGGTTTGTTACCCCTCTATGACAAAAAGAAGCCTGTAGATTCAATAGACGAAAAAAACATGCATGGCTTTGAAAGGAAATTAAGTCTTCTTTATAAGGTTCTTAGAACTTTCTTCAAACTTATAGGCTATAGAAATTATGTATTATTCTTACAATTTATAAGAAGATTGTCACTCTATGACTTGAATACTTTTTTGTTAGGTAAGAAATATGAAAACTACAAATTAAGATAATTGATATGATAGTAGGCATCAGTGGATATGTGGGCAATCGTTTGACTGGCATCGGACGTGTGTTAATTAATATTTTATCGGAACTTGCCAAACAACACCCAGAAGATAAGTATATCTTATTCCGTAACTTTGATTTTAAAGAATATAATTGTTTGACACAATATGAGAACATTCAAATTGTCGATGTTCCATATACTAAAGAGTCAGGACTTAAAAATATCCTATGGCATCAATGGTTGTTTCAAAAGCTTTTAAAAAAATATAAGTGTGACATAGCATATATACCTAATTTCACATTACTTTTATGGAAATCGATTCCTACCATTGTTACTATTCATGATTTAATAGAATACAATGTACCAGATAAGTTTTCTAAACCAAGAATGATTTATCGCAAATGGATTTGTGATCCATTAATGGCAAAAAGAAGTAATTATATTCTGACTGTATCCGAAGCTTCTAAAGTCGATATTATAAAATATCTTCATGTGAATCCGAACAAAATTACAGTTACACCTAATGCAGCAGATCGCACAGTCTTCAAGAAATACAGTGACGAAGAAATACATCGTACTTTACAGAAATATAAATTTAAAGAAAAAGACTATTTGTTATTTGTTGGTACAATTGATTATCCAGGAAAGAATGTAATGACAGCTTTAAAAGCTTATTTAGAGTTGAAAAAAGAATATAACATTCAAGAAAAAATGGTTATAGTTGGGAAAAACGGATATAATTCTGATGTCATTTATAATTTTGTGAATGCCTCTGAGTCCAAAGAAGACATTATATTCACAGGTTATCTTCCAGAAGAAGATTTACCATTAGTTTATGCAGGTGCCAAAATCATGGTTTATCTTTCATATTACGAAGGTTTTGGTTTACCTGTACTCGAAGCTATGTCGTGTGGCACTCCTGTTGTATGTTCAAATACATCCTGTTTCCCAGAAGTAATTGGAGATATTGATGTAGGAGTAAATCCTGAATCTATTTCAGAAGTGAAAGAGAAAATATATAAATTATTGACAGATACACCATATATTAATTCTATTTCTGAGCAATGTTATAAAAGAGCATCCTGCTTCTCATGGAAGCTCTCAGCTCAACTATACCATGATGTTTTTAAAAGTTTTTCGAATTGATTTTTATTATGAATAAAATATCTATGGATTTTAAACAAATCTCTCTTTCTATTTCAGCTCTTAGATTTCCTTTAATTGCAGCAATCGTATTGATTCATACAGATATGCATAATATCATAATAGGAGGAGTAAATTATTGTCCTCCAGGTAAATATGAAAATTTTGAAATTATACACCACCTGTTAACAAATGAATTTGCGCGGACAGCTGTACCTTTATTTTTCTTAATTTCTGGGATTCTTTTCTTTCGAACCCCAGATTTTAACTGTTCAATCTATTTGTCTAAACTGAAATCAAGAATACGATCATTATTTATTCCATATATTTTTTGGAATTTAGCTGTTTTTGGAGTGCAGGCAATTTCTCAATGGTTATTTCCTTCAATGTTATCAGGAAGGAATAAATTAATAACAAATTTTTCCTCATTAGACTTTCTAACCATGTTTTGGAATCATAACCATGAGGGAGTGCCTATATGTTATCAATTTTGGTTCATTAGGGATTTGATTATTGTTGTAATTTTATCACCTATCATTTATTGGATTATTAAGAAAACACCTGTAATTGTTGCAGTAATTGGTGTTTTTTGGTTACTTGGTATTTGGCCAAATGCCATAGGCTTTGGATGTGTATCTATATTTTTCTTTTCCTTAGGCGGATGGCTAGGTATTAATAAAGTTAAACTATATAAATTGTTTGGACTAGATATTCGTCAAACTATCATTGCAATAATCATATATACTATAGTTATTGCAATTTCAACCTTTTGTTGGAAAAATGGGAATACTATCCCTTACAATTTATTACATAAGATCGGCATTTTAATTGGTATGATTGCTTCATTTAATTACGTCCGTTATCTTACAGAAAGAATAAAATTCGTCCCTAACTATTTCCTAATTAATAGCTCTTTCTTCATTTATGGATACCATGGAATTACTGTTGCTCTTGTTATGAAAACATATGCTAAACTTGTTCCATTGAATGAAGGTACTATTATTTCAGGGTATTTTCTCTGCTGGATTATAACAATAGTTTTGGGACTTTTTCTCTATTCCTTATTAATGAAATTATTCCCCAAATTCGGTAATTTGATAACAGGAGGAAGAGGATAAAATTTATTATTCTTCATGTTTTATATAATAAAAAATTTAGAGCTTTATATGTAGAGAATATAAAGGTCTTAAAGCGTTTGTTGAAGATAAACCATTATAAAAAATGAATAATACAAACATTCCGCGTCCTACTGACGCAAGCATTATCCTGACGTATCGCTGTCCGATGCGTTGTCAGATGTGTAATATCTGGCAGAATCCTACAAAAAAGAGTGAAGAAATAAAGGCGGCAGATCTGAAGACCCTGCCGCAGTTGAAGTTCATCAATCTGACGGGTGGCGAACCGTTCATCCGTGAAGACTTGGACGAGATTGTCGAGGAATGTTACAAGCATACGCCACGTATCGTAATCTCTACTTCTGGCTGGTTTGAGGACCGTGTAGTGGCACTTGCCAAGAAGTTTCCTAATATAGGCATACGTATTTCCATCGAAGGACTTAGCCAAAAGAACGATGAATTGCGCGGCCATGCAGGCGGATTTGACAAGGGTCTGCGCACGCTGCTCACTTTGAAACACATGGGGTTGAAGGACATCGGTTTCGGCTGCACAGTGTCAAACCACAATTCAAAAGACATGCTTTCGCTTTACCAGCTTTCGCTTGCCATGGGCATGGAGTTTGCCACGGCGGCTTTTCATAACTCGTATTATTTCCACAAGAGCGACAATGTGATTACGAATAAGGACGAAGTGTGCAATAACTTCCGCCAACTTATCGAGTGGCAGCTTCAAGAGAAGCATCCGAAGAGCTGGTTCCGTGCGTGGTTCAATATGGGATTGATTAATTACATTGAGGGCGGACGCCGTATGTTGCCTTGCGAGGCGGGTATGGTGAACTTCTTCATCGACCCGTGGGGCGAGGTGATGCCTTGCAACGGGCTGGAAGACAGGTATTGGAAAGAAAGCATGGGTAACATCCACGACAAACCTTTTATGGAGATTTGGAAAAGCGAACAGGCACAGAAGGTTCGTGCGATGGTACGTAAATGCCCGAAGAACTGCTGGATGGTTGGTACGGCAAGCCCGGTGATGCACAAGTATATCAAGTATCCCGCAAAGTGGGCGTTGCAGAACAAGCTGCGCTCTATGCAGGGCAAGCCTGCTTGCATAGACCCGAAGTGGTGCGATGTAGGCCAAGACCCGTGCCAGGGGGATTTGAGGGAGAAGTTCTGATTTACCTGATTCTTTTGCCTTTTATGAAAAGCCACAAAGCTGACAGGCAAGAAACGATTATAATTCTTGCATAAAGGAGATTTTCTTTCAGGCGGTTTAAGTGCTGTTTCATTGGTTCAGCTTTTGGATTTGCAAAAATAATTATTCATTCTCAAAATCAAGAATGTTTTTATGAAAATAGTTGTTACCGGCACCCGTGGCATCCCGAACATCATGGGTGGCGTGGAGACGCATTGCGAGGAACTATTTCCAAGGATAGCGGCACGGGGCTTCGATGTGACTGTGATACGCAGGAGTAGCTATGTAAGGGATAACCTGGCGGAGTGGAAAGGAATAAAGCTCATTGACATCGAAAGCCCGAAGAAAAAGTCGTTCGAGGCGATTATCCACACATTCCGTGCCATCAACGAAGCAAAGCGGCTTGGAGCGGATATCTTGCACATCCATGCCATAGGTCCGGCATTGCTTGTTCCGTATGCCAAGATATTGGGTATGAAAGTGGTGTTCACTCATCATGGACCTGACTACGACCGTGACAAGTGGGGCTTTGCCGCAAAAACGATACTGAGGCTCGGTGAGCGCATGGGATGTATGTTTGCAGACGAGGTGATTGTAATCTCTGACGTGATACGTAACCTGATTAAGCGGAAATACAACAGGACGAAGCATGTACACCTTATATATAATGGTGTGTCGCAACCGGAAATATGCGGCTATCCGGAATATTTCCAGGAACTCGGCATAGAGAAAGGCAAGTATATTCTCGGAATGTGCCGCTTTGTGCCTGAAAAGAATCTGCATCACCTTGTTGCAGCATACTGCAAAATTAAAAATGAACAATTAAAAAGTAAAAATGCATCAGATGATATAAAGCTGGTTTTGGCTGGCGACACAGACTTTGAAGACGATTATTCACGCAGCCTTAAAGAGATGGCAAGTAAGAATGGCGTTGTATTAACAGGATTTATCAAAGGCCGAAAGCTACATTCTCTGTTGACGAATTGCCTTTGTTATTGTTTGCCGTCAAGTCACGAAGGGTTGCCCATTGCTTTGTTGGAAGCTATGAGTTATGGTGTGAAAGTGATTGTAAGTAATATACCAGCCAATCTTGAAGTAGGTTTGCCAAGAAACGATTATTTCCCTGTCGGTAATGTAGATGCCCTTGCTGAAAAGCTTAAAGTAGTTATCTGCCAACCATTACAGCATATTGATTATGATATGAAGAAATATGACTGGGAAAAGATTGCTGACCAAGTGGCGATGGTTTATCAAAACCTATAGATTTGCTTGTCTGTCAGGGAATTTCAATTTGCAATTATAATGAAGAGTCCTTATATCTTGTGATGGTTCACTTTTTCCGAAACTATCAGCTTGAAATTTGTCTTCGTGTTTGCGAGGCATGGCAAAATCATAAGTCTGTATTAGTTCAGATGCCCACTGGAACAGGAAAAACACACCTGCTTCAAATGCGTGTAAAAGCGTTATCGTGCCACATTGATAAGTTTACATCCCAATGCCGTCTCAATCCGTGCGATGGTCTGGGTGGTAAAGTTATGCCGACCTGTCATCCAACGGGATATCTCGGATTCACGTTTGCCCAATATATGTGCAAGGTCTTTTTGGGTAAGACCTTTTGCTGAAAGTACTTGACTTAACCGTTCTGCAATATCGAACGAAAGCTCGAAAGCGGCCTTTTGGCTTTCAGGTATAGCATTAAGACATTGTCTGAATAATTTGTTCTGTATCATGGTTGTTATATCTCAAAAGTTGCACTTTGTATGTCGGTTATCATGTTTTTCTCAATGGTTATCTTTCCATCCTTTTGGGCTTCAAGCAAGGCTTTGTCGAATGCTTGCAAATCCACGACATAACCACTAAGGACATTATCCTCTTGATAGGTGCGTGTAAGTTTAACCCCGCCATTTCCCAAAATGAGGATTTGGTCTGATATGCGGAGGCAATATAGACGCAGTTTCCTTGAATCAATAGCCAAAGCCTTCACGTTATCACTCATCTTACCTTCGATGCGGAAGAATCGTTCCAATGCCCCTTTGTCTATGATTTTAGCCAAAGCCATCAATATGATATTGAAATCTTTATTGTAGGTGGCATTATCCTTGAATTTGAGGAGGAACTTCTCAAACTCACTCTCGGCATCACCTTCGAAACAAATGGAAAACATACCTACATTGTCACTTTGTTCGATAGTCTTTAGTGTTACAGTTGCCATAAATCCGTCTTGTTATATTTTCAAATGCAAATATACTACTTTTATTTGAAAACTATTCACTTTTAAGTGAATTATTTCAAGACCCTCTTATCTCATATGTTGCGTGATTACCAACAGAAGATAAAATCCTCGCTCTTTTCCGAATGGGAATTGTATCCTTGCATCTTGGTGCAGATACCCACTGGCACAGGCAATACACACTTGCTCGCCTCACTCGTAAATGAAGAATTATACTTTTCACGGTCACAAACCCATCATATTTTGAAATCGGAAAAAAGTAAGCATCTTATTTTAGGTTTGGTCACCAGTAAGCGTCCAAAACTGACGTATTGCCCGTTCAGATAGATGTGGCTACCTTCGCGCTGTAAACATTAAAATTATAGTGATATGTACAGCAGCGAAGATTTCAAAAGGCTTTTCATCCGTTACAAGGGTGAGAAATGGTACAAACCCATAAGGCACTGTGCTGTAAAAGTGAAAGCTTTAGAAACTTCACCGTATACAAATTTGTGAATCTCCCCAAGTATTCCTATCTTTGTAAACAGATAAGTTGGTGGGTTTGTAATCTTATGGTTTTTAGTTCTTAAGCTGGAATCGAAGAAACGAGGGCTTGCCTGCATCTTTAACTAAAAATTGTCCTTATGCAAAAGAATTCTTATATACGGTTTGATTGGGCCATCAAAAGGCTGTTGAGAGACAAGGCTAATTTCAGCGTGCTGGAAGGATTGCTGACTGTGCTTTTGTGTGAAGAAATTCGTATAAAAGAGATTATAAAAGATGAGAAAGCCTATTGCGTATGGGACGATGCTCAAACAGACCGGATAGATATTAAGGCCAAAGACAAGAAAGGGGATGATATTGTGATTCGCATTCAGAACATGCGTAAGCTTTATTATCTGGAACGCATACGGTTTGGTACACCTGCTTTTGCGAAGCATATTTATCAAGAGGTAAATAAAGTATATTTAGTCAGTATCCTTTATTTCGATTTGGGAAAGGGTAATGATTATCTGTATCACGGGCAGAACCGTTTTATCGGCGTACATACGAATGATGAACTGCTAATTACAGCAAAAGAGGAAGGTGCTATAATCCAGAAGCTTCCCCAAGAGGTTTTCCCTGAATATTACCTGATACGGGTGAACGAGTTTAACCAAGTGGCAAAAACGCCTTTGGAAGAGTGGGTGAAATATCTTAAAACAGGTATTATTGATCCGGATACAACAGCGCCCGGCTTACCTGAAGCGCGGGAAAAGCTTCGTTATTATGATATGTCGCCAGAAGAACGGCATGAATATGACGAACATGTCAATGCCATCATGATTCAAAATGACGTGCTGAATACAGCAAAATTGGAAGGTCATGCGGAAGGACGTGCAGAAGGACGTGCAGAAGGTAAATTAGAAGATGCCAGAAACCTGAAACAACTGGGAGTGTCGATTGATATTATAGCCCAAGCTACCGGACTTAGCCGGGAAGAAATTGGTAAGCTGTAAGCATATGGAACTGAAATATATGCCGCATTTCGTAAACCCGTTTACGGATATCGGCTTCAAGATCATCTTCGGGCAACCTGCCA
>ERZ779645.1140-NODE-1140-length-13081-cov-1.969446_pt1 | contig 13081 bp, 4 predicted proteins | sample MGYA00511103_ERZ779645 | MGnify/ENA primary metagenome ERZ779645 (study PRJEB29588, sample SAMEA2158521) | human gut metagenome | biome: human gut; feature: human-associated habitat; material: faeces | place: Denmark | collected 2008/2010 ...
CTTTTTCGTTTGTATGATGCCGTCGAACGGCTTCAATGCGCCGTTTGACGGAGGTATGCAGATTATGCCCGAGGGGCTTTTTATCAAATAAAAATGAGATGCAGAGGACAGTGTCCCACCGATATCCGGGGCTGTCCGTTCCCGAATGCGGCTGTAAGAATGGGACTTTTTAGGTAAGTCAAAAAGAGGTTCGGAGATATACAAAAGAGGTTAGATGAAAGGTAAACGCCTGCATCTCATTACTAAAATTATATCACGGCGCTTGTAGATTGTCAAGTGATTTTATAATTTGCAAACATCATTTCTTAAAAAAGTTCTCTGCATTTTGGTACAAAATCGGGCAAAAACACGCACTTTTTGAATACAGGTCTCATTTTGTCAATTAGATGTGTTAATGCGCAAAAGTGTAATAAGCATGGAGAAAGTTTTAATTTTTTCGGTAAAATCTATTGCAATTTCGGTAAAATTATGTTATACTTCAAGTGTGTGATGTGTGTAATTTCAGAATATTTTATGGCATTTATTTTGAAAGGAGAAATATTTTTGAAAAAGCAGGATTTTAAAAGACAGCTTGCTGCGATAATGGCACTGGCTGTCACATTTTCATCTGTCCCCCCTGTATGGGCGGACGAGATCTCTTTCATTACAGATGATGACATAACCCTTAACTCTATAAGCACTATCGGCATGGAGACCAATGCTTACGATCTGCTCAGTGATCCTGTCAGCGACTGCCCCTTTATTATCACAGGCTCTGCTGATTCTGCTGTGCCTCTTGAGCATTACTATGCTCTGGGCAGTGAAGCAGTTGGCAGCCAGAAGCTGGTGTTCTATGTTAACTCCAACGGTGCTGAGGACTTTAAAATAACAAGCGTGACCTACAATGAGGCCGATGCCACCAGCAAGCTTTATGGTCTTATAAAGCTGGAAGAGGTAAACGGTGTGAGCAAGTACGCTTATGACGTTGACTGCTGGGGCACTGCTGTGATAACCGTAAATGCAACTGTAGGCGACGTTGCGTATTCACAGAGCTTTACTTTTACTTCCGCAGCAGCGTATCTGATACCCAAAATATATACGAACAGCATATCTATACCTTTCGGCACTACAGCTGATAACATCGGCACTGTTATCGACGAAAACGAACTTGTACAGGTGAGCTTTTCCAACAAGTATCAGAGCGATATTACCGCCGGCTCTGAAATAGTACGGGGCGTAAGTGACTTTCCTATTCCAATGCACGGCATGTACTACACCTTAGATGCCAAGATATCCGACACTGACCCTTATTCCGTTGATGTCAGTATAGTGCCTACAGAAGAAGGCGCTCTCTGCTACTGTTTTGATACAGAAAATACTTCTGCGACAATCCCATTTGACGTGGAATCCCCCATATTCAAGGACGCTCCCGAGGAGCTGGTAGTCCCTGTTTTCAAGAGGGACACCGAATCTCTTTACGAGAGAGCCAACGAAAGAGCAGGCAGCGCAGCCATACTCAGCAACAAATTCGGCATTTACAACGGTGACACCTACATAACAAGCAGCAGGGCACACACCCTGAACAGATACGACAAAACCTACAGTGAGATCCTTGCCACAAGGGATTATGTTCACGCATATGGCATCAAGGGGTATTATCCCGAAGCCGCAAACTGGATATTCCCCAAGGGCTACAACGACACTAACCAGACCGCCTTGACCTATGACCCCTCTGTTGAAAATTACGGCTTCATGATGAACCTGCCCATCAGGTATGATGTGAAAAAGATAATCCTGAAGCCACTGCTTGAGGGCAAATTCACTGCGGACAACCCCATTGACACATCTAACGGAGAAAGCCTGTCCGAGGCGATAAAGAGTGCTCTCACCTTTACCACCGAAAACATGGACTACAGCAATATGCCCACAGAGCTTCTTTACGGCAACACAAGCTACAAAAAGACCAATGTTGAAGAGCCTGAGGGCGAGACAGTTTATGCTCCCGCAAGCGACGATTTCGACATCATTACAGGCGATATGACATACGATGAGAAGACAGGCTTACAAAAGGTAACCGTTACATTTGTTCTCACCGAAAAGGGCGAAGAGGCTTACGAGCTTTCCGCTTCCGACAATGCAGGCATTTCCGCAACTGTATATGTAAAGGCAGCTATGGAAAGCTACCGCTTCAGTAAGGAAAGCGTTTCCGTATCCGAAAATGCAAGCGAAAAGCTTGATCTGAGCCGGTATCTTGAAGTTTCTCCCACAGGCACTGACGCATCTTCCGTAAAGTATTACTCAGATAACCCCGAAATAGCAACGGTTGATGAAAGCACAGGCGCTGTTACTCCCGTGGCTCCCGGAAGCGCTAAGATATATGCCCGGGGAATTATCGGCGGCGAGCAGGGCCCCAAGGCTTACATCACTGTTAATGTTCTGGACGAGATAACAATTTCCTTCCCCAATGCAGAAAAAATTAATAGTGCTTATTATCTTTATGTTACAAAGTATGAAAGAACAGACAGTGATGAAACTGATCAGGACTTTAAATACTATAATAACATTGTCAAAAATAATGCAGTTGTAACAGGCAATGCAAAGGAATACGACTTTACGGATCATTATCTTGATACAAGAGGATTCTCTTTAGGCGCACTTTTCTCCGGCAATAGTATGCTTTTCTCTTTTAGCCCGATAGAAAACTCGACCTGCCTCAGCAGTGATTCTGTAAAAAGGCTGAGAGTTTATGCCAAGCGTGATGCCCACCCCGTGCTTGACACTCTTACTGTCCCCAAGGATCCTGAGAAAGCAAATGAGTATATAAAGGACTATTTCGATAACCTTAGCTTTACTACCTACACAGGCGAAGCTATAGATGTTGATTACACCGTAAAATCCTTGACCTTAAACAATGACAGCACGGCTACAGCCGTTATCGAGGTAGCTGACAGCCAGAAGGACGAAATATGTATCGCAAGAACAGAGGACTACAACAAGCCTCTTTCCACCACTGAAATAACAGTTCCCGTTGAGTATGTTGAAAAGCAGACGATCTCCGCTCACTGGAACGGCGGCAAGCTCAAATTAAATTTAAACACCTTCAACCGTGACGGCATGATGGCAGCTATAGAAGAGAAAATGGCTGATGACGCAGTTTCCTTTACCGATGGAAGCGGCAAGAAAATAGCGATACCTTTCTGCGGCAAAGACGGCGACAGCGGCTATTATATCGTCACAACGGGTGCAGGTGATTCTATGCTGCTGACACTTGGCTTCAAGGGAAAATATGCAGACTTTTATGACCTTGACGAGGGCGATGTTGCCGGCACGGTATATACAGGCCAAAACTTCAATGTGCTGGTAGATTTCAATGTTCATATCGTCCCTTCTTTCTTAGATACTGACATCAAGGTAAATATCAGCAAAACTTCCACAGATGCGGAAAAGATAGCGGCTGTTCAGGAAGCTGTAGAGGCTGTCGATATCCGTGACATATACACCGGTGAGATCATTGACAAATATACATATAAACTCAACTTCGGCGATAATGACATTGACATCTTTAACAGAACCGCAGATTCAACCTTTAATGTTACCGACAACAGATTTGTTATCGGCAACGGTGAAGCAAAGACATTACATCTGGGCACACAGAATTTCACCTTTATAGATACAGGCGACGGCACTGAATACACCGTTTCCGACAAGGAGCTGAAGCTTGCAGATGGTGCTGAGACCGAAGCTGTTATCAAGGTAAATCCTGATGATGACACAGACGACAGACTTGGGCTTGCCAAAAACTATGCCTTACGCTGCATTGATACAGAGTCGGGTACTGTAGTAAGAGTCCAGGTCGTTAGTTCCGACGCAAATGGAGCAACGATCACTGTTTCTTTGATTACAAACGGAAATGAGGTTCTGTCATCAGAAAAAACAACAAGCATAGAGTTCAACATTACATACCGGGAAAGAAAGGTTGTTGATCTTAATCTCGAACCAACAGATGTTACCGACAATGTGGTTTATGTAATGCCCGATGACGACCTGAACGCAAGAGTTGCTCTTGGTGCAGAGCGTGTAAAGGAAATGTTCACTGTAACAGGTGCGGAGGAACTCAGCGAGGACGATTATATCGTTAACATTCAACCTTACACCGCAGGCGAAGATGAGGCGCTGTTCCTTATAACCATAAGTCTGACAAATGACGACTACTGCTTCAAATCAAAAGAAAATACAAATGCGACAAAGACCATAATATTTACTGAAAAGAAGCCCGCAATGGTAAGCTTGAGTACATTTAATTCGGTTACACCTGTACTCTCCACTGACATCAGCGACACAAACAAAGACCGTGAAGCTATTCTTAAGGAATATATTAAGAAAAACATAACGATTGCACCTGCTCCCGCTTCAGACAAAGAAATGTGCACTGACTATGATCTCGACGACATTGAATACACCACCGAGTACAGCGACAACGGTCTCCCTGCAAGCATGACGGCAAAGGTAGTGCTTCACCCCGATGATTATGCTGAGGATGGATACAATTATTCACTGACATTCACTCCCACATGGAAAATCGAAGTAGATACGACCCTTGCCCTCAAAGCTGACGCAACGCTTACTCCCGAATTAAGGATCCCCGCAGCTGATCTGAGCGACAACATGGCTGTAACTGAAGCTTTAGTTAACTATATGAAAAACGCATTCAGCATTATCAACGGCTTTGAAGGCTGCAGTGTTAGGATTACGCCAACTGCCATGGATGGCGAGCAAGTACAGGGAGAGGTAAATCTGATACTTCCCGAAGACGGCAGCAATTACTACTACCTCACAAAGCCGGGCTGCATAGAAACACTTAGCTTCAATGCAAAGGTCATCGGCGTTTCAAGCGCTACACTTGCTCTCAAGGACGGCATGACACTTAGCCCCGTTATTGAGGTAAAGGAGACTGATGATGCTGATACACGCTTCCAAAAGGCTATGGAATACATCGACAATGCTTACACTGTTGAAAATGCCGACTGCGACTACTCAATAGGCATAGAACGCCGTGCAGAGATCGACAGCGGCTATGCAGAGCTTATCCTCCGGGTGCCTGATGGCTATGAATTATCCGAAGACAGTGTCAATAATCTTATATTCAACGCAACATACAAGGTAATATATGACTACGCTAAGCCCGAGATAACCAAGGTAACACCTGCCGCAGAAACTGTAGGCGTTAACTGGTCCGAGGTAAGAGGCGCTGAAAAGTACCGTGTATATTACTTCGCTGACGGCAAGTGGACACTTGCAGGCGAAAGAACCGAGACCGGTATGTATGTAAGAAATCTTACACCCGGAAAGAAATACGGCTTTGCCGTTAAGGCTCTGCTCAACGGTGAATGGACTGACGTAACCGCTTCCGACATTGTTTATGCAACCACTCTTGACGTTAAGCCCAGGATCATCGAGACATACGACGAAGAGGGCGTTATAGGCATCAACTGGACTGAGGTCTATGCTGCTGAAAAGTATCGTGTATATTACTATACTGACGGCAAGTGGGCACTTGCAGGCGAAAGAACTGAGGAGCATATGCTCGTAAAGGGTCTTACTAAGGGCAAGAAGTACGGCTTTGCCGTTAAGGCTCGGGTAAACGGCAAGGGGACAGACGTTACATCTTCCGACATTGTTTATGTGACTGTATCTAACATTAAGCCTGTCATCACCAAGACATTCACTTCAGGAAAGGGAACCGTTGGTCTCAACTGGTCTGCTGTGAATGGTGCTGAAAAGTACCGTGTATATTACTTCGCTGACGGCAAGTGGACATATGCAGGTGAAAGAACTGAGCTTGGCATGTATGTAAGAAATCTTACATCAGGCAAGAAGTACGGCTTTGCTGTTAAGGCATATGTTGACGGTCAGTTCACTGACGTAACATCTTCCGACATTATTTATGTGACTGCTGAGTAAATTGACATATAACTTATAATAAAATGAGGGACTGCGGCATTGGCTGCAGTCCCTCATTTTATTTAGTAATATCATTGCATAAAAAAGCTCCTCCGCAGTTTGCAGAGGAGCTTTTGTTCAATAATAGCTGTTATAAGGGTCTGAGAATGGATTATACTCAAAGCCGATATTTGAGGCAGTCTCTTCGGGCGTTTCGGACGGCGTTGTTTCTGAGGGAACTTCTTCCGCAGTGTTTTCGGAAGTGCTGCTTTCGGTCGGGGTGCTGTCGTAAGAGCCGCTGTTGGTGAAGCTTCCGCTGCCCTCTCCGTAGCAGGAATAATCGCACCGTGCAAGGAAATCGGAAGCGCCCTGTACTATGGCGGAGGCAATGCCGTTCTGATGAGTGGGATTTGCCAGTGCCATTGCTTCGGTATAGTTTGTCACAAAGCCGCATTCGATGAGCACTGACGGGAAATCCTGCTGCTGAGTGACGAAGAAATAGTTGTAGTTCTCTCCCCTGTCAAGGCTGCCTGTTCCGTGGACGCTGCTGCCCAGATATGCTCCCACACGCTTTGAGATGCTGTCCGCCAGCGGCTGGGAGAATGGGGTGAAATAATATGCCTCTGCGCCCTTTGCGTCCTCTCCTGCGGAGTTGCAGTGGATAGCAAGGAAAAGATCGGGGTTATACTGCCTTGCGTAGGAAGCTCGCCGGGCGGTAACATATGTTTCGCTCTCGGTCTTTAGTCTTATGACATTTGCACCAGCAGCTTTCAGCTTTTCCTCTACCAGCTTTGCGATGGCGAGGTTTGCTTCCTGCTCCTTGATGTGTCCCACGGCACCGGGGTCAAAGGTATCGGCTCCTGTGTAGCCATGGCCGGGATCTACCACGACAGTTGCACCATCAAGGGAATTTCTGTAGCCGTTGAAGCGGAATGTAAGGTTATTGCTGTCATCGTAATATGATGTAACTCCGCCGAAAATTCCCGCCTGCCTGAAGCTCAGGGTAAGGGTAGTCTTGGTAAGCTCACCCGATTCGTATGTGCCCCACTTGCCGTAGGTGAAAACGGAGCTTTCAGGGAACGTAATATCGCTTGCGGAAACTGATGTGATATAGTCAAAGGTAATGGTAAGAGCGTCCGAATTAAATGAGGATATGTAGTAATTTCCGTTGCCGCCGCTTGTGCAGTTAAGGTTATTGAAGGACATGGCAAAAGGAATTTTTGTGTTGGTGTGGAGCTTCAGCACCGTGTCCGTGCCGTCCTTTGCGGCGCTTACCACGCTTACGGGATTTGAGCCTAAGGGCGAGTTATCCAGCACGTTCACGTCGCTCACCTTTATGCGCTTGCCCGAATTTGTGAGGTAATATTCCGTGCCTGAGTAGGTGACGGTCTTTACCTGATAATCCAATGTGCCCGCAGGGAGACGTGCCATATCGGGGGTGGGGTCGGTGCCGGTGGTCTTGCTGTCGTACACCATGGTGTTGTCGTTTTTCACCTGCAAAAGATTGCCGCTGTAGTCGTTGAGTATCTCCGCAAGGGCGTTTACGATAATGTGGCAGCCTGTGCGGCTCTCGTTGAAGTCGCCTGTTTTGGTGTGGTATGTGCCGTAGAAGGTCACGTTTCCAAGGTCGATATCCTGGCCCTTTATGCCTGCGGGAGCAATATATGTGCCAACATATTTTGTGTAGTTGGAGTTGGGGTCAAGCTCATCTGTCTGACCCTCCACGGGACTGAGGGTGACGGATTTGCCGTTTATCTCCGCCGACACATCGGAGCCTTTGTAAGCAATTACGCTGAGATTTACTGCCGACTGCTCCTCAATGCGCATCTCGCCGCCGCTGGGCTCTGCGCTTTTAAGGACATTTACGGTTCTTGTTATTTTGTACGTGATAGTTTTGCCCTTGTTTTTGAATGTAAAAGTGTTGAGACCCACATCAAGGTCCATATTGAAATAGAAGCGCCCCGCTTCGATCAGCTCAATGGGCTTGCCCTGAAAATAGATGGTGAAGTTGGGGTCAAAGGAGCCTGCGAAAATAACGGTAGGCTCTTCCGTTTTGAAGGTCGTGGCAAGGGGGAGGGTCATTTCCAGCTCGTTGTTAAGGCCCTCACGGTCTATCTGGTCATTGTAGTGCTTAACCAGCACCGAGGTGGATTCCTCAGTATTTGCGTCCAGCGCTGAAAGGGAGTTAAAAATGCTGCCGATGTAGGAGCTGTAGTCATCTGCCTTGATGACCTGTTTTACCAGCTCATCGGGAGAGCCCCAGCCTGTGCTGTCGGTGCATATTTTTTCGTTGATGTGGTCTATCATCATGGGAACGCCTGCGCTCTGCGCCTGCCTGTCCCACCAGCCTGCCACCTCTTCAAAGGGCATAGACTGACTGCTGAGGGAGCCGTCTGCCTTGACGATGATGAAATCCGCATAGCCGCTGTTTATGTAGCCCAGCGTATCGGCATAGCCGTCGGTAAGGGCTTCAAAGCTTACGGAGGTCTCGCTGCCCTCGTCGTTTGTAGTGTAGTTTGCCCAGACATCGTTTATGGAAATGCCCACGGGGACGGAGTTAGATGTGCGCCGCACTGCGTCCGATACCAGGCTGAACACATATGCGCCGTTATCCATAAGCCAGTTATCGTATCCGATGCCAGAGCCGTTGGTCATATAGTCCGCAAAGCTGCTGCTGTCCTTGGAGGAATAATATCCGTCAAGGATAATACCGTCCACGGGATATTTTACGGTGAACTCGTGTGCGGTCAGGGCAAGCCTGTCTATCCTTGCTTTTGCGGTCTCCTCCGTGATTCCCGAAAGCACTGTGCCGATATCAAAGGTGACATACACGAACATTCCACGCTCATTTGCCGCCTGTGCGCACAGCTCCGAGGGAGATGTGCTGCCGTTCATATCCGTGCTGAAATACACGTTTCCGTTATAGGAGGTGTTTATTATCACCGTGTTAAGGCTCATATTTTCCGCACTGTCAAGGGCGGAGTTTATGCCTGCAAGGATATCCTCTTCCGACAGCATATCGCCGTTTTTGTCATAAATGTCAAAATCCTTTTCGGGGGTGATATAAACGCCCCTTACCTCATCGGGGAACGAAAACATGGGGCTGTATTCGGGCTGACTGAAGCTGTCCAGCTCCTCGTCACGCTGAACATCGGGGATAATTTCCTCATATTCTTCCGTAACGTTGCTTTCGGCATAAACCGACAAAAAATCCGCAGGGAGTGCCGTCACCGCCATAGCAATGGCGGCAAGCACCGATAATATTTTTCTCTTTTTCATTTTTATCATCTTGTTCTTTCTTTTTTTCTTTTGTTTTATTTCTTTAATACTAATTATCAGTATAAGTTTTCCAGCTCTTTATTCACATGAGCCGAAACAGACTGTGCAGGCTCAAACAGCGAATCATAGCGGAAAAAGGCATAGCCTGCGCTGTATATTTCCGTAAGGTCACGCTGGCGGGAAAGGATATCGCTTGAATTAAGCCACTCGTTTTTGCCGTCCCCCGCATAGGTATCCTCAGTGCCTGATTTGTACGCCGCAAGACCTATCACAAGGGAAATGTTATCCCCTGTGAGCTTTGCCCATGAATCCACAGTTTCCGCATAGGGCAGGGTGGAATTTTCAAAGCCGTAGTATATCTGGGGGCAGATGTAGTCGCAGTAGCCCGATGAGCCGCACCATGTATAGATGTCGGCGTAAAGGGTATCAAAGTCGCTGCTCATATTTCCTTGGGGCGAGATACCGAAAACTGCCGTGGGGTTTGCCCCGTGGACAGTAAGATACAGCTGTTTCACCATTTTTGTGACCGTCTCACGCCGCCAGTCGCCGAGGGCAAGGGCTGTGCCGCTTGCACTGTAAGCTTCCCTGTCGAAGCTCTCATCGGTGGTGGGATAGAAGTAGTCGTCTATCTGAATGCCGTCAACGTCATATCCCGTGAGAATCTCTCTTATTCCGTCGCAGATAAGGGAGATAGTATCGCTGTAAGCGGGGCTGAGATACCATCTGCCGCTGCTTTCAACAATGTATGTGCCCTTTTTGGAGCTGTCGTTATACCACTTGCCGATAACGCAGTCTGTACCCAGTCCTGACATCTGTGAGTCGGTCATGAGCCGCATTGGGTTTATCCAAGCGTGAATGGAAAGCCCCCTGTCGTGGGCAAGCTTTACGGCGATTTTAAGCGGGTCATAGTCCCCTGTCAGGCGGTCGCCCTTGGGGAAAAGCGATGAATCATAATAAGCATCGCCGTAGGCACGCACCTGAAAATACACGGTATTGCAGCCCAGGGCGGCTATGTTGTCAAAACATTCGCCCAGCGAAGATGTAAAGGACGCTTCATCGGCGTTTTTCATTATCCTGTCGTATTCCAGATATGATATCCACACGGCTTTCTGCCTGTCAAAGTTCAGGGCATAATAGCTGTTCCGGGGATAATATGTGCCTGCGCTTTCGGGAGCGGCAGTGGTATCCTCGGAAGCAGCTGCTCCTGTGGTTGTTTCGGTCCGGGTAGTCTGCGATGCAGTCTCCGAAGCGGCGATTTCTTCCGTAAAGGCTGTCTCTTCCGATGTGATAACAGCTGTTTCGAAAGCTGTTATTTCGGAGATCGTTTCTGGAACTGTTGTTTCTGAAATTGTTGTTTCCGGAACGTTAGTTCTTGAAACAGCTGTTTCAAAAGTGCATTCGGCGGCTGTTACGGTGTTTTTGTATATTTCAGCCGTTGTTTCGAGAGAAACTATATTTTCCTGCGTCCGGGGAGTGGAAACCGATGTGGTTTCGGAGCTTGATGCTGTCGTCACGGCGGAGGCAACATTATCCGTTTCAAAATAGCTGTCGGGCAGCTCGTCCGCAAAGGCGGAGCAGGAGCCTGCAAGCATGGCGCAGAGCAGTATATTTGCGATTTTTGCCGCTTTTATTATGTCGTGTCTTTCCATAGTTCCTCCATCTTCGGGGTATATACACATATAATTATAGCCTAATTATATGCGGCTTGTCAATGGCGCAGAACTTCTGTAATCAAAAAAAGTGCATAAAAATATCCGCACTTTTTCTGTGCGGATTGGCGGCTTATAAAGTTGTGTGTGAAAAGTGAAATTGTGCGCTTAACCTCAAAAAAAACGGACTTTCACTTCCCGAAAGTCTGTTTCTGTTATCAGTCTATTATTTCGCCCTCAACAGCCCAGTTATGCGTCTTTGTGACCCTTACCCTGTGCATCGTACCGATAAGCGACTCATCGCCATTTACCAGCGTGATGATGAACTCACCGCTCTTGCCGCTGATAAGCCCGTCCTTGTAAACGCTCTCAAAAAGCACCTCAAATTCCGCTCCCAGGAAACGCTTGTAATGCTCGTCGGATATCTCCCTCTGAGCTGCCAGAAGCTCCCTGAACCATTTTCCCTTGTCCTCCTCCGAGGTCTTGTCCTCCATAAGTGCCGCTTTTGTGCCGCTGCGCTTTGAGTAGATGAACGAGAAAATGTTGTCGTATTTTACCGCCCTGACTATTTTCATAGTCTCCTGAAAATCCTCATATGTCTCATTGGGAAATCCCACTATGATATCGGTGGTAATGGAAAGCCCGGGCATCTTTTTCCTTGCGCATTCCACTATTTCCATGTATTTTTCCGCCGTATATCTGCGGTTCATTTCTTTAAGTATCCTGTTGCTGCCCGACTGCAAAGGAAGATGAATGCTGCGGCATATCTTCCTGCTGTTCGCCATAACGTCAAACAGCTCTTCCGTGGCGTCCTTGGGGTGCGGTGACATGAACCTTACCCTGAAATCTCCGTCCAGAGCATCGATGCGCCTGAGCAGCTCGGGAAAGTTTATATCCTCCTCCAGATTTCTTCCGTAGGAGTTCACGTTCTGACCCAGCAGCATTATCTCACGGCAGCCGTCCGCCGCCAGTGCGCTTATCTCTTCAAGTATCTTTTCGGGCTTTCTGCTGCGCTCCCTGCCCCTTACGTAAGGCACGATGCAGTATGAGCAGAAGTTGTTGCAGCCGTACATTATTGATACGCCCGCCTTGTATTTTTCCGTTCTCCCCGCAGGGATATCCTCGGGGCATTCCTCCGCACGTTCGGCAGTGTCAACGGCAAATTTTCTTTCCGTCAGCACCTCATACATGAGCCTTGGCAGCTCCTTTGAAGCAAATGTGCCGAACACCATATCCACATGGCGGTATGACCTTTTTATCTTCTCGGCGGTGGCGGGCTCCTGCGCCATGCAGCCGCACAGTCCGATAATCATATCGGGCTTTTTTTCTTTCAGATGCTTCAGCTCGCCCACGTTTCCGTAAACCTTCAGCTCCGCATTCTCACGCACAGCGCAGGTGTTGAGTATGATAACGTCCGCCTGCTCCATGTCATATGTAACGCCGCAGCCCATCCGGCAGAGCATACCCGTTATCTTTTCGCCGTCGCTCACATTCTGCTGGCAGCCGTAGCTGTGCACACAGCAAAGAGGGGGAGTCTCACGTCGGCTGAAAATTTCCTTTACCAGCTCTGTGTAGTTAAGTTCCATAAAAAGCGCCTTTCATCAGTAAATGTATATCTTCTTGTATCCCAGCGCCTCAAGAGCCTTGATACACTCGGTAAATTCATCGGGGGTCATGGAGTTCTTTTCGATCATAGGATATGTAGCAATATCTCCGCAGCGTGCGTTGATGCCGCCGTAAATTGCGGAAGTCTTTTCATATATGCCCATGCCCTCCAGCACCGTCTCGGTGTCGCCGTTAGTCATGGTGCGGCAGATGTTGTATTCGGAGTAATCCACCATGATAGTGCAGCCGTCCAGCTCCTCGGGGTGGAAAAGCTCGCTGTATCCCCTGATGATCGAGTTTGCGGTTATCCTGAGCATTACCTGCGCCCCTGCCTCATTGCCTGCCTCGGTCATATACTTTGCAAGGCTTGTGAGGGCAAGATATCTGTCGCCGTAGGGAGCAGCCTGCTCGCCCAGCAGCTCGATATCGGAGGAACGGAACTCGGGGAAGATAAAGTCATCTGCGATTATCTCCTTGAAGCCTGCGTTGGCAAGCTCCGTAACAATGTCATTCATGTATTCCTTTGTGGTGTCCTCAAAGGGGGAGAGCCATGGCTTGCCGCCCTTGTCGGGGGAAGCGTCCAGCCATGCGTCATCATCGAGAGTGTGGTATGAGCCGTCACGGTAATC
>ERZ779645.1160-NODE-1160-length-12864-cov-5.044890_pt1 | contig 12864 bp, 14 predicted proteins | sample MGYA00511103_ERZ779645 | MGnify/ENA primary metagenome ERZ779645 (study PRJEB29588, sample SAMEA2158521) | human gut metagenome | biome: human gut; feature: human-associated habitat; material: faeces | place: Denmark | collected 2008/2010 ...
TTTGTTGCTCAGGAACTTATAAATAAAGTTAAATTATAGTGTTGCGGAATTAAGGATAGAATATTTTTATCATAAATTTTGTGATAATTCAATCTACTTGGGAAATTAGAATCTTTCCCACAATAGATTAAATTGTCATTATATAAATAAATATATAACACTCCAATCATTAACTTTTTTAAAAGTATGACAAAGAGGATAAACCGAAAAACTATATTTTCTCTTTTTCCCTTTTATTTCAATAATATTGTCCATAGTTTCATATTTTATAAAGATAACGATGAAAAAATTGATTTATTTTGCAATTATGACAGTTTGCTGTATAGGATGCGGTAGTAATAAAGAAAAGGAATGCGAAGTATCTATTGATTCTTGCGGTTATATGGAGGCGTATGAATATATTTCTCCAAAACAGGTTTCAGAAGCATATAATTTTTGCAAACAGCATAATATGAACACAAAATTTATGATATTTGTCAATTATTCGATAGCATCCGACAGCAATAGATTTTTTGTCTTTAGCTTTGAAAACGAACGATTGCTGATAAAATCCTTATGCGCCCATGGTTGTGGATTGAACAGCACTCCAGACAAACCTGTATTTAGTAATGCTATTGGCAGCAACTGTTCCTCTTTGGGAAAATATGAAATAGTTGGGCATCGAAGAATGAACTCATATCCCGAAAATTGTTTCGACCTCAAGGGTTTGGACAAAACCAACAGCAACGCCTTGAAAAGAAGCATCCTGATTCATCCGTATTGGGTCGTGGATAAATATCAAGATAAAGAATATAAAGGACTTATTCCTATGGGAGCAACAAGTCTTGGCTGTTTCACGATAACGCATAAAGCAATGTCTAAGTTAGAGAAATTATATAATAAACAAGAAAATAAAAATATACTTTTATATGCCTACACAGAATAATGAATTTAATCAATATGTAAATGATTACAATACCGCAAGAAACGATACAGTCTCTACGAAATATTTCAATATAGGATTAAATAATGTATTAGATTTTTTTGGTGCGGGAAGACCTTTACAAGAATATGTAATAAAACAACGTCCATTAAAAGAGTATTATCCGATGCATAAATATTGTAAGACCAACACAAGAGAATGCGCAGAATGGGCAAATGATTATCTTAGAAAAACATTTAAATATGATGCATGGGGAAATGCCTGGAATCATGGTAATACCAAACCAGTTATTAATGGATACGAAGGGCTTGATTATAATCCTAAAGAAACAGATTTAATGAAGATCTTAAACTATGAAATGCAGGCTGCTGATAATTTAAAGAAAAGATTTAATGTTAATGAATTAAATCCGGAAAAGCAATATCGTGTGAATATGTATTTTGCACCATCCGCGTATATGATTGATGCATATCGTGATGGAAATAGTTGGACAAGAGGGTCACATACTGGAATACTTAGAAATGAAAAAGGGAAATGGTATGTCATTCATAATTTTCATGGTGACATTATGAAAGACCCATTAAATGACTTAATTGGTTCAAATTATAATATAGGAATTACGTCAATTTCAAGTATTCTTAGAAAACATGGAGGGCAATTATTACCAAAATGTTTCCGGATTAACTCAATAACCAAGCGAAGATTTATATAAGTGTGTCTAAACACACTCTATGGATCTAAAATATACTTTAAAAAATCTAATTAACGCAGTCTTACATCGTCAAACAAATAGCTGCTTAATTTTAGCGATTTAATCGTACTGTCAACTAACGCATGACAAGTATAGTTATAAATTAGATTCATTTTGCAAAGATAATAAAAAATCTTTATGCTTTATCTTAAAAAGAGAAACCCTGTTATAGCAGAGCTTCTCTGAATCTGTTTACTTAGTATAATCTATTACTATTTGTTGTACAACACGGCATTTATAATTATTAATCCAATAATTAAGATTAACAATTCTATAGGGCTGCCTTCAAATTTCAAATAAATTAGATTTTATTTTCATTCAATAGATTTCGTTTATAAATAGATTTTTTACAAAGATAACACAAATAGAAAAAATAAAATCATTTTATTTGAATTTATAAGATAAAGCAAATTCAGTCTATAAACGTTTGACCGCGTTTATAGGCACAAAAATGGGAGGCTGCTCCAGCAACCTCTCGAAAGATAATGTTCTTCCCTTCTGGAGAGGTGGGTGAGTGGCTGAAACCAACAGTTTGCTAAACTGTCGTAGGGGTTATTCTCTACCACGAGTTCGAATCTCGTCCTCTCCGCTATTATGAAAAATATTTATAGAAAATCTTTCATGCTAATATTATGATAAAACTTATTCATAAACATCAAGATGGCAATATAATTAGTCCAGAAAAATTAGCGCTGTCAAGAGCCAACAAACTATACAATAATTACTGTTTATCAAAGGATGTAGAAATCAGCATACCAATGACTATGTGGTATAATACAAGACGATTTTTTAAAGATTATATTTCAGATTGGATTTCTGCCGGATCTTCCAATTGTATGTTGACTGCATCCCAGTGGGTTGATCCGCATAATGCTTTAGCTCGGTCAGCAAGTCTTTGGTATTCTCCGGAGAAGTACGGATATACACAAATTTCACAAGATACGGCAATCCCCGGTAATCTCGTCATCGCCAAGAATCCGAATAATGAAGTATATCACACAATGATGATAAACGGATTTGCAGATAAAGACTATCAATTTAATTTCGATGGAAAGTTATATCCAGTTAAAAAAGGTGACATAATGGTAAATTATAGTCGGGGAGGAGATTCTCCCAACAATTTAAGGACAAATATTCCGTTATCTGTCTATATTGCAAACAGTGAGGGTAAAACCGACACAAAATATTTCAGATATAACTATCCAAACTCAATATTGTTAGATAATGTTATGGTTTCGTATGACAAAAAGAAAGGGGCTAATAATTAGCCTTATCGTGTGGATTGCAGCAAGCTTGATGCTTCTTTATTTGTTTTTTGTCCCAGTTGATGAAGAATATCCTTGTGAAACAGAGAGTCATCCTACTACAATTGAAATGATAATATATTCATTTATCAACCAAATATCAATAGCTTATTGGATATTCATTTGGCTTATATACTTGTCCAGACGCTTTTGGATTTGGTTATTTTCCAAAGAAGAATGCTGATAAAATAAAAAGAGGCCATGAGCCTCTTAAAAAGTCTATCTTTGTGGGTACCGACGCCAGTGTTGTCTGACGTATTCCTCCTTACCTAAACGAATGCGTTTGTAAGCGTTGACAAAGCTTGTTTTTTAATAGTAGATTTTTTCATTCGTTAACAATTTCAAATTTTTAGTTTAAAATCTTAACGACGCGTCATTTATTCTCTTTTCAGAGCGTCAAAACGATCTACTATTTACACAAAAGCAAGAATTGTGCCAAAAAATCATCCACGAAATGTGGATGATTTTACTTTGATTACTTGATTATTTAATATATATATTATAACTTTACCCTTATGAAATTAATACCAAAACATACATCAGGCTCTCCAATAAAAGCCTTAAAACTATCTCGTAAAGATGTTCGCAATTTAGATAAAGCAACATCTGTTGAGGGATATGGTGATAAAGTGATTACAGACGAATATGGAAATTTTATCCCAGCTTCAGAGATATATAAATATGGAATTGTTAATTCTTCAGGGAATATGGAAGGATTTATACCTGAAATATTGGTATCTCCTAAATATTCAATTACTAAAGAAGACTTAAAACCAAAATTATATTCGGGCAATATAGCTAATCATCCAGATGCTAAATATATGTCTAATGCGTACCTTGATGTTCAAATTCAGAAAGCTAAAAACACAGAAGAAGCAGATAGAAGAGCAGGAGAAGTAAATCCATTAACAATGCTTAATTTAGCTTCAGCTGGAATGTCAAATTATATGTCTCCAACACAAGTTGTTCGTTTAGGGTATGATGTAGTAACAGGTAAAGGAAAAGATTATCTTAAAGGTAAATTTTTTGAAGGCAATAATGGAATTGTATCAGACAATTTTGCAAAGGAGCATCCATTATGGTCTATGGCTATTAACGGAATTGGAGATGCTGTTTTATTATTTAACCCTATAAAAGGAATTAAACAAACTACAGCTTATAAAGAAATTCCATTAATGGTAAAAAACTTATCGTTTCCTAAAAGATTTTCAAGGCTAACAATGCAACCATTTAAATCAGAATTAAATTGGGATTATAGGGATTGGCTCGGTAAAAGAATAGGCGGAAAATATGATATACAAGATATAAAAAGTTTTCAGAGTCATATACCAGAATATTTGAATATTGAAAGAAATACAAAAGCTAACAATACTTGGTTAAAAATGTCAGATGGTTCGACTTGGCAATATGATCCAAGAATTTGGGTTCAACTTCAAAGTAAAACAGGAAGAAATTTATCTAAAGATATATGGTGGCATGGGGAAAGACCAACAACTGCTAAAATTATATATGGAGTAAATGTTGATAATTATGGAGAATCTATTGGAAAAGCAAAAATTTGGGGTTCTTCAAATCCATCTGTTGCAAGAAGTTATACCTCTAATGATAATTTAGTGATGCCACTAACTTTAAAAAAAGGTAGCACCCCAAATTTTACTTTAGATGCAGAAAAAAATTATTTTAATGAATTGCAAGGAGGAAATATTAAAACAGATGATATTGTTGCCCGATACCTACCAAATAATGGTTACATTACTATAAATAATGTTATTGATCCCGGTCCTAAATGGGGAGATTTATACTATAAAGTAACTAAGTTTCCTTTAAAAAAGGTCGATTCAAATTTAGATTTTGATTCTGCTATGTCTGAGCAATTTCTTGGGGATGATATAATTATAGGTTCAGATAACTCTCGTAAATTTTTAATTGGAAATAATGGAGACTTTAATTTTAAAAATCCAAATGTATACAAAATCATTATACCTACAGCGTTGGCTGGAGTTAGTCCAACAATATCCAAAACTAAATAAGATAAGTGGAAAATCAAATGTTATAATATTACGAAATGAAAATATTCATAATCCGTTTTTATTTAGATTATGCAATTCGCATAACCCAATAGTAGAAGTTTATGATTTTAAAAATAATTCCCAAGGAGAATTAATAAAATCATATCCAATCTCCGAACATTATATGAATAATTTTATAGAATTATTGTTAAATGAAGGGGTTGTGCTTGACGACGAAAATAATTGTATCTGTACAACAGATTCTTATAATCAAGTAAACCAATAATATGGAAACCATAATTATAATAATTCCACATCCCACTTTTTATTCTTATAGTCATAACAGCTACCACTGGACAAACCACTAATCAAAAATAACTAATTATGAAAGCAATAAAAACAGATAAAGATATTCTTGACAAAATAGAAAATAACGAGATTGTAAACGTTGATTCTATATCCTCAGATGATCTTTTTAAAATTATAAAGGATATAGAACCCTATAAAGGATTGGATATACCAAATATAAAGGAAACCGATAAAATAGTAATTACTCCAGTATCTTGTTTATATGGACCCCAAGATTCATTAATAATTAAAAAAGACGAATATCCCCAATTTGATGACTTATTGTCTAAATTAATAATTGATGACGATTCTTTTTGTACAAGCTATACAATAATCGAGCTTTATAAAGGTACAGAGCGTATAGTGGAAGGATGTTTATATGATCTAGATTCTACTGAAGAGGAGAAAATGTTGAAAGCTATAAATCAAGCTAAAGAATGGCTTAAACAAAAACAAAAGTTATAATTAAAAGAATATTTTTAATGCTTTTATTTATTATATCTACTGTGAATATTAACTATGCCCAACATATGAAATTCAATGGAATATCTATGGGCGAAACTCCTACAGTCTTTATAAGTAAATTAAAAGCCAAAGGATTTACTCCAAGTTATTATAGTGATAATATTTTGACAGGAACATTTTGTAGTTGGAGCAATTGTACTATTGTAGTTACAATTAAAAGAAATACGATATGTGGAACTCCTGTAATATTTCCACAAAGTGAAAAGTGGAAATATTTAGGAAATCGTTATAACTGCTTTAAATCCATATTAATACAAAAATCACCTGCGGATATTCGCCTGCCAAGAACGTGTTAAGTCTTTCCGACCAAGCAACACATTGCATTACTTTAACTATTTGCAGATCAGAAGAGTCGCGCCGCCTGATAGCCGGCATAGAGAGCGACAAAGCCAGCCACAAGACTGACCACGACATTTAGGCACATGCCGGCAGCATCGGAAATGCGCAGCATTTGCATGTTTTCGTTCATAAATGTGGAGAATGTGGTGAACCCTCCACAGAAACCCACCGTAAGAAACAATTTAAGGCTTTGCGGCATCCACTCCTGCGACAGTCCGCAGAACAGACCTATCAGCAAGCAGCCAAGCACGTTGACAGCCAGCGTGCCGGCGGGCATCCATCCGTCAAACCAATTCTGCACAGTGCGTGTCAGCAGATAGCGCAACGCTCCGCCCACAAAACTGCCGCACCCCACTATCATCAATGATTTCAGCATATCCATATTTTTATTGCTGAAAAGCCTTCAATGCCGCGGCATTGAAGGCTTCACTATTTGTTTTCGTCCGTCACATGCGTATTGTGCGATAAACGAACGGCTCCTTCAAAGGGATTTTTATCTTCAGCCGTTTGTCAATGTGATTCACATAGTCGGCAGCCTCGGCAAACGTGTCAAATCCTTCGGCAACGACGAAATAGTCCTTCGCCCCGTTCTGAATCACGTAAGCCTTCGCCCCGTTCTGCCGTAAGCGCGTGCAAAACGCCTTTGCATTAAACATCTGACGCATCGCACCCACAACCACGCTGTAGCGCTTCATCTTGTTGACATCGTCGTCAAACGCCTGCCACACGTTGCCTTCAAGATACAATGCCGAGCAGCCGTCGACGGTCTGCACATACGGACGCGAAGCCTCCATTATTTTGTTGTGGATTGTCGGCTCGACAACGCTGTCGAGATCAGCCTCCGCGGCATTGCGGCTGCGCACCGCCGCCTCATACGACTCACGGTAGTTGCTCTCCGTTGTCTTGCAACCCGCCAATGTCAGAGCCGACAGCACTGCGATAACAACCAAACGCTTCATTGCCTGCTACTTCTTTTGATACTTATATATATCCTTGAGTTTCAAGAAATAATGCAGATGCGAGTAAGGCAGAATCGTGCCTTTGCCAGAGTTGCTGTAAGCCTGCTGGTAAGGAATCACCACCTCGCACGAATCGCCCACGTTCATAGCCATCAACGCGATTTGGAAACCGGTGATGTTGGCACTCAACACAGAGCGGTAAACACTGTCGGCAGGCGACGTCAGCAAGTAGGTGGAGTCAACGCCGACACCTCTGCACGTAAGCAGCTTATACTTCACGTCGACAGTCGAAGAAATCAGAGGCGACAAGTTGCCCTCCGTCGCCGAACGGTCGGTAAAGTAATGAATCAGCACATAGGCGTTGCGGTCAAACTCCGGTACCACCTTCTGATAGTAAGGTGTGCCGTCGGCATTTGTGCGCGCCTCCTGCTGTGCCAGCCACGCATTGTTTTCATTGCGCCAGTCCTCATAGTACTCCCACACGTCGCGCACCGGATCGAGCTTGCACGCCGAGAGCACCAGAAGGAACAACGCCAATAAAGGAAATTTTTTCATTAAAATTCTACTTTTGGAGCAGTCTGAGCCGCTTCATCGGCTTGGAACTGCGGTTTCTTTTCAAATCCGAACATTCCGGCAATTATGTTGCCCGGGAATTTCATCACGGAATTGTTGTATTTGTTGACAGCGTTTGTGTAGTCCACACGCGCCGTTGAGATACGGTTTTCGGTGCCTTCAAGCTGCGTCTGAAGGTCGCGGAAGTTTTCCGTGCCCTTGATGTTTGGATACGCCTCCGAGACAGCGAGCAACGACTTCAACGCGCCCGACAGCTCATTTTGCGCCTGCTGGAACTTCTTCAAGTTCTCCTCGGTCAGCTGGTCGGCGGTGATGTTGACAGTTCCCACCTTCGCGCGCGCGTCGGTCACGGCCTGCAACGTGTTTGCCTCATGGGCAGCGGCGCCCTTCACCGTGCTCACCAAGTTTGGCACAAGGTCGGCACGGCGCTGATATGCAGTCTGCACCTTGCCCCAAGCGTTCTCCACCCCGTTGCTGTCAGCAACAATAGTATTGTACTTGCCGACAGTGCAACCGCCGAAAATCAGCAACAGCACAACCACTGCCGCAAGCACAATCCACAATGTTTTTATCTTCATAACCGATCTATTGGTTTAGTTATCCTCTTATAGCAATTTCTTAAGCAACGACTTCATTGTCACCTCCTTGTCGAGGATGCCGGCGATGTCGGCAATTGCAACACGGCTCTGCTCCATCGTGTCGCGGTGACGGATGGTCACGGTGTTGTCCTCAAGAGTCTGATGGTCGACAGTGATACAGTACGGCGTACCGATTGCATCCTGACGGCGGTAGCGTTTGCCGATAGAGTCCTTGCCATCGTATTGCACCTTGAAATCAAACTTCAGAGAGTCGATGATTTCCTGAGCCTTTTCTGGAAGTCCGTCCTTGCGCACCAAAGGCATGATAGCGGCCTTCACCGGAGCCAAAGCAGCCGGCAGGTGAAGCACCACGCGGGTCTCGCCGTTCTCGAGTTTCTCCTCCTCATAAGAAGAAGCATAAACTGAAAGGAACATGCGGTCCACACCGATTGATGTCTCGATTACATAAGGCACGTAGCTCTGGTTGAGCTCCGGATCGAAATATTGAATCTTCTTGCCAGAGAATTTCTCGTGGTTGCTGAGGTCGAAGTTTGTACGCGAGTGGATACCCTCAACCTCCTTGAAGCCAAACGGCATAAGGAACTCTATGTCGGTTGCGGCGTTGGCGTAGTGAGCCAATTTCTCATGGTCGTGGTAGCGATACTTCTCATCGCCGAGACCAAGAGCCTTGTGCCATTTCAAGCGGATCTCCTTCCATTTCTTGAACCATTCAAGCTCATCGCCTGGACGCACGAAGAACTGCATTTCCATCTGCTCGAACTCACGCATACGGAAGATGAACTGACGCGCAACGATTTCGTTACGGAAAGCCTTGCCAATCTGTGCGATACCAAACGGAATGCGCATACGTCCTGTTTTCTGTACGTTAAGGAAGTTCACGAAGATGCCCTGAGCCGTTTCCGGACGCAGATAGACGCGCATAGAGCCGTCGGCAGTGCTACCCATCTCTGTCGAGAACATCAAGTTGAACTGACGCACCTCAGTCCAGTTCTTTGTGCCTGAAATCGGGCATACGATGCCGTAGTCAAGGATAATCTGACGCAATTCCTCAAGGTTCATGTCGTTCATCGCCTTGGCATAGCGCTCATGCAGCTCGTTGCGCTTTGCAGTGTGCTCGAGCACGCGCGGGTTTGTCTCACGATAAAGTTTCTCATCAAAACCCTCTCCGAATTTCTTTGCAGCCTTTGCTACTTCCTTGTTGATTTTATCGTCGAATTTTGCGATTTCGTCCTCGATAAGCACATCGGCACGATAGCGTTTCTTAGAGTCGCGGTTGTCGATCAACGGGTCGTTGAACGCATCGACGTGTCCGGAAGCCTTCCAGATTGTCGGGTGCATGAATATAGCTGAGTCAAGACCAACGATATTCTCATTCAACTGCGTCATGGCGTCCCACCAATAGCGCTTGATGTTGTTTTTCAACTCAACGCCATTCTGTCCGTAGTCGTAAACAGCCGACAAACCGTCGTAGATTTCACTTGACGGAAATACAAAACCATACTCTTTGGCGTGAGCCACAATTTTCTTGAACAAATCTTCTTGTGCCATTTTTTATCTTGTTTTTTCTAATAAATTCAATGTTCAGGGGGTCTGCTGACCACCTTTTCGTTATTTTAAGGTGCAAAGTAAATAAATTTTCTCGATTTTCTTCTTATTTTTGCAGAGGCTTTCCTCTGAAATTGTATTTATTTGGTAAATAACCTACTTTTTTAACGACAAAAACATATTTCCAGAAGCCTAAAAAACTGACCCAACTATGAAAGAAGACGAAATAGACGACATCTCTGAAAAAATCGACGACGCCTCAACCGGCGCCGAGGCTCACTCCACTTATGTGGTTCCGAAAGACAAAAGCAAGCATTTGTCGGGAATGTTCCAAAACTGGTTTCTCGACTATGCGTCATACGTGATTCTGGAACGCGCCGTGCCCCACATCCAGGACGGTCTGAAACCCGTGCAGAGGCGCATCCTGCACACAATGAAGGAACTCGACGACGGTCGCTTCAACAAAGTGGCGAACATCGTGGGAAGCACCATGCAGTATCACCCCCACGGCGACGCCTCTATCGGCGACGCCCTCGTACAGCTCGGGCAGAAGGAACTGCTTGTCGACACGCAAGGAAACTGGGGTAACATTCTCACCGGCGACAGCGCCGCAGCGCCACGTTACATCGAGGCGCGTCTTTCAGAATTCGCCATCGAGACGGTCTACAACCCCAAGACCACCGACTGGACCGTGAGCTACGACGGACGCAAGCCGGAGCCGGTGACGTTGCCGGTGAAATATCCGCTTCTGCTTGCGCAGGGTGCGGAGGGAATCGCCGTCGGTCTGTCGTCAAAAATCCTTCCACACAACTTTGTGGAGATTCTCGACGCTGCGATAGCATATCTGCGCGGCGAGGAATTTGCCCTGTATCCCGACTTCCCTACTGGAGGTTTCATCGATGTGTCGAAATATAACGACGGCGAGCGCGGAGGGTCAGTACGCGTGCGCGCAAAAATCGAAAAAATCGACAACAAGACATTGGAAATCACCGACGTGCCGTTCGGACGCACTTCAGGAAGCGTCATCGAGACTATCATCAAAGCTCAGGAAAAGGGAAAAATCAAAATAAAACGGGTGGACGACAACACGGCGAAACACGCCGACATCATCGTGCACCTGCTGCCTGGCACGTCGAGCGACCGGACTATCGACGCGCTCTATGCCTTTACAGACTGCGAGGTGAGCATTTCGCCAAACTGCTGCGTGATTTCCGACCGCAAGCCGCATTTCCTGTCGGTGAGCGACGTGCTGCGCCACAGTGTGGACACCACCAAGCACCTGCTGCAACGCGAGCTCGAGATTCAGCGCGGAGAGCTGCGTGAAAGCCTGCTCTACGCCTCGCTCGAGAAAATATTCATCGAGGAGCGCATCTATAAGGACAAGGAGTATGAGCAGAGCAAAAGCGTAGACGAGGCTGTGGCACACATCGACAAGCGTCTGGAGCCTTTCAAGCCATCGTTTGTGCGCGACGTGACACGCGACGACATCCTGAAACTTCTTGAAATCAAGATGAAGCGCATCCTTAAATTCAACGCCGACAGCGCCGACACCTACATCCAGTCGCTGAAAGACCATATCGACGTTATCAACGACAAGCTGACACGGATGGTCGAAGTGACCATCGACTGGTACAAGCATCTGAAAGATAAATACGGCGCCCATTATCCACGCCGCACCGTGATACGCAGTTTCGACAATATCGAGGCGACGCGCGTTGCCGAAGCCAATGAGAAATTGTATATCAACCGCGAAGACGGATTCATTGGCACCGGACTGAAGAAAGACGAGTTTGTGTGCAACTGCTCCGACATCGACGATGTGATTATCTTCTACAAGGATGGTAAATACAAAGTGACTAAAGTGGCAGACAAACTTTACGTCGGCAAGAACATACTGTATATCAACGTGTTCAAGCGCAACGACCAGCGCACAATCTACAATCTTGTCTACCAGAACGGCAAGGGTGGCGTGGTCTACATGAAGCGTTTCGCCGTGATAGGCATCACGCGCGACAAGGAATACGACATGACACAAGGCACAAAAGGCACTAAGATATGGTGGTTCTCCGCCAACCCCAACGGCGAGGCTGAGACGCTGCGCGTGACTCTGAAAGAGAAACCACGCCTGAAGGTGCTGCAGTTCGACATAAACTTTGCCGACCTTGCCATCAAGGGCAAGCAAGCGATGGGCAACATGGTGACGAAAAACGAGGTGCACCGCATATCGCTCAAAGAGCGCGGAGTGTCGACGCTCGGCGGCCGCGAGGTGTGGTTCGACCCCGACGTGCTGCGTCTGAACTACGACGGCCGCGGCACATCGCTCGGCGAGTTCAACGCCAACGACAAGATACTAATCGTGCTCAAGAACGGACAATTCTACACATCTTCGTTCGACGCCGGCAACCACTATGAGGACAACATCCTGCTCATCGAGAAATTCGAGGAGAACAAGGTGTGGACAGCCGTGCTCAACGATGCCGACCAGGGCTACCCCTACATCAAGCGTTTCACGTTTGAGGCAGCATCGAAGAAGCAAAGCTTCATCGGCGACAACCCCGACTCTTCACTGATTACGCTGTCCGACAAGCGATACCCGCGCTTCCGCGTGACCTTCGGCGGTGCCGACGAATTCCGCGAGCCTCTCATAATCGACGCTGAAGAATTTATCGGCGCCAAGAGCTTCAAAGCCAAAGGCAAACGCGTCACGAACTTCAACATGGACAGCATCGAGGAAATTGAGCCGCGCGAGATGCCGGAGGAAGACCTTGAAGCTCCGACTGTCGATATCGATGTGGACAGCGTGGACGGCGACGACGTTATCAACCAGAACGACGTGCGCGATGAATTGACCGGACAACAACGATTGTTTGACGACGAAACCGAGGAATGATGCGCCTGAGACTGTCGATATTGGCAACGCTACTTGCCGCTGCGATATGCGGACAGGCGGAGCCGCAGGATTCCACAGTTCTGCGTCCAGCCACAGTGAC
>ERZ779645.1182-NODE-1182-length-12668-cov-2.351383_pt1 | contig 12668 bp, 8 predicted proteins | sample MGYA00511103_ERZ779645 | MGnify/ENA primary metagenome ERZ779645 (study PRJEB29588, sample SAMEA2158521) | human gut metagenome | biome: human gut; feature: human-associated habitat; material: faeces | place: Denmark | collected 2008/2010 ...
AGCGGTGCTTAAGCCGCAAGGCGGGAATTGTGCGGTGTTGCCATTGATTTGTGTTCCCAATTATGTTCAGGAAAGGGTATACCCCACACGGTAAATGGTCTGGATCTCCTGTTTCAGCCCCAGTTTGCGGCGCAAATGCTGGATATGTACATCCACCGTGCGGGTAATGCCGATGCAGGGGTAACCCCAGGCGGTATGCAGCAGGTCGCCGCGGCTTACAGCCTGGCCGCGGTGGTCAAACAGCACTTGCAGCAGGGCAAACTCCTGCGGGGTCAGGAGAATATCCTCCCCGTGGCGCGTAACGGCGCGTGCCTGCCAGTCAATATTCAAATCCTTGTAATGCGTTGCGGTATAAGTGCTGTGCATTCCCATACGATAACCTCCTTTGGCGGAAAATTTCAACTTTCTATAATATATAAACGAGGCATGTAACCAAGATGTTACAACTGTAAATGTAAAAGATTTATGTCTTTGAACAATGTTTTCAACTTTTCCACAGTGGAAACGGTGGGAAAATCTGTGAAAAACGTTGAAAACTCAGAGTTGCAAAATTGCGCAGGAATAGATGACGAAGTATCGTGCGATTATTTTGCAGAGATAGTGGAAAACTGACCGTAAACAGGAGAAATTATCCGCAAAAAATGTGGTCAATGTTGAAAACTTCCCTGTGGCAGGGTGGGAAATGGGGAACTTTTGCGGGAAATATTGTGCGCGGGAGGGAGACATGGGACGGTTGACGGGAAAATAAAGGGGGAGGGCGGGGAGTCACCCTCAAGGGGACGCCAAAATATACGGCAGGCTACCAACCAAAATTTGTTATGGCATTCACCACGAAGCTTTCGGAACGGTCAAGACCGTTCCCTACAGAGCGTTTTATAGTGGGCAGCCAACAATAAAGCAACCGGTAGGGGTCACCTGACCCCGCCGGAACTTTGCCTGGTTGCAAGTGAAAACTGGCGCAAGGAACAAGAAAAGAAAAAAGCATGTGCCCATCCCTCAAAGATGTAATCACATGCCTTTTTCTATTTCTATGGCAATACCGCATAATTCTATTCTATCGCCATTAAAGTTTTTCGCCAGGACTTTTTTCAAAAAGGCCGCCAATCTCCCGTAAATAAAACCTCACATCTTCGGGAAGATAATGCGGATGGTGGTGCCGGTGCCGACGGTGGATTCCAGATCAATGCGCGCACCGTGCAGAACAGCGATATGCTTGACAATGGCGAGCCCCAGGCCTGTTCCGCCGGTCGCCTTGGAGCGGGATTTGTCCACTCGGTAAAAGCGCTCAAACACGCGGCTCTGGCTGTCCTGTGGGATGCCGATGCCATTATCCTCCACGCAGAAATACGGGCAGCCGTCCGCATTGGTGCCGCAGCTCAGCTCCACATGGCCACCCGGCCGGTTGTAGCGGATGGCATTGTCGCACAGGTTGGTTACAAGCTCGGTCAACAGGTCGTGGCTGCCGCGCACCGTAACGGGCTGTACTTTGTATTGCAGCGTAATGTAGGCTTTGCGGGCGTTCACCGTCATGTTGGTGGCAACATCCTTGACCAGCACGCCAAGGTCCACCGGTACAAAATCGGCGGTGGAGCTGTTTTCCTGCTGCTTGCTCATGCCGTCCAGTTCCGAAAGCTGCAAAATATCCGATACCAGCGTGATCATGCGCTGGGCTTCCTTGTGGATACGGTGGCCAAAGGTAGGAATGTCCTCCTGTTTTGCCATACCGTTTTCAATCAGCTCTGCATAGCCGGAAATGCTTGTCAGCGGGGTTTTCAGCTCGTGGCTGACATTAGCGGTAAACTCCCGGCGGATGGTCTCATTGTCCTCCCGCAGCTTGCGGTCAGACTGTACCGTGTGCGCCAGCGGGATCAGCTCCTCATACGGCACATTGGCCTCGATGCAGTCCAGGTGCTCCGCCATTCGGGTGATGGGCTGCACCAGATGCTTGGTAATGACCTGCGCCAGCACCAGCGCCAGAATGATGATAAGGATGCACCCGGCCACCAGAACGGGCAGCACGCGGTTATAACTGCTCCACATGTTGCTGGTTTCGTCCGCCAGCCGCAAAACGCTTCCGTCCGTCAGGCGCACGGCATAATAATGGGTGTCGTACCCAAGGGTTGCACTGCGGCGCACGCTGGCACCAGTGCCCTCTGCCATAGCCTGCTGGATCTCTGGGCGGTTGGCATGGTTGGGCAAGGTGCTGGGATCAGCAGTGGCAGAATCGTACAAAACGGTGCCATCCTGGGCCACAAGGGTCAGACGCAGGCCGTCTGCATACTGGGCCAGCTGCTCTGGCTGTGGGTCGGCAGAATGCTCATACCCCACCGCAATAGCTTCCATCGTGCGGGAAAGGTCGGTGTCAAACTGCTCGGCAAAAGCGTGCTGGAACAGCAGTGCTGCCCCCACCACGCTGAGCAGGAGGGACAAAATACCCACAGTCATCAAAGTGGTGCGCAACAGGTGAGCCATGCTGCGCGGCGCAGTGATGTGGGCGGTTTCGGCGGTATCAGGCATCTTCCCCGGCCTCCGTGCCCTTGGCGGACAGTTTGTACCCCACCTTGCGCACGGTGCAGATGGCGTCCCCGGCGTGGCCCAGCTTTTGGCGCAGGGTCCGCACGTGCATGTCAATGGTGCGGCTTTCCAACAGGTCGTCGGTATCCCACACGGCTTTCATGATGCGCTCGCGGGCCAGAACTTCTTCGGGATGCTCCAAAAAGAAATGCAGCAGCGAATATTCCTTAAAGGTCAGTTCCACCGGCTCACCGTCCACCGTAACGGTGCGGGCAACATCATCCAGCGTGATGTCTCCAAACCGCAGGGTGGGGGGGCTGGCCGGTGCGGTGCTGGCGCGGCGCAGCACCGCCTTGACGCGGCTGATGAACTCCATAATGCCGAACGGCTTGCAGAGGTAATCGTCTGCACCGTGGTCCAGCCCTTTTACCACATCAATCTCGCTGGTTTTGGCTGTGACCATGATGACTGGTACGGTGCGGGTCGCGGCGGTCTCCCGCAGGCGGCCCAAAATCTGGTAGCCGTCCTCATCGGGCAGCATAACGTCCAGAATCACCAGGTCGGGCACGGTCTCCCGCACGGCAGCCCAGAAGGAAGCCCCGTCCTCAAACCCGCGGACGGTGTACTGGTTGGTTTGCAGAGCATACTGCTCCAGCTCACGGATGGATGCGTCATCTTCAACAATATAGATCATAAGATCCTCCAAACAAACAGGCCGAAACCTGCGATATGCCACAGGTCCCGGCCCATTTTACAGGGGAAAGCCCTGCGATAATTATTTTTTCTGCTCTGGTGCAGCGGCAGTTCCGCTGGGGCCGGGCTCAAAGGTATAGCGGCCGCGGTAGCGCTCATAGCGCTTTTCAAAACTGGGGCTTTCACCGTTTTTGATGTGGTTCAGGTATTCATGGGTATCAAAGCGGTCCTCCGATACTTCAATCATGGCAACGGCAATGTTGGAGCAGTGGTCCGCAATGCGCTCATAGTTGGTCAGCAGATCATCCAGCACAAAACCGTACTCAATGGTGCAGGCGCCGGCCTGCAGGCGGGCAATATGGCGGGTTTTGACTTCGCGCACCAGGCCGTCCACAACCTGCTCCAGCGGCTCGATCTTGCCGGCGGCGTAACAGTCGTTCTTCTGGAACGCATCCACGGTGCGGTTCACGATATCCTGAACGGCGGCCTCCAGAACGGAAAGATCGTCGATCGCTTCGTGGCTGAAGTGGATGGATTTTTCCTGAATTTCCTGCCCGGCCTTGAGCAGGTTGACCGAGTGGTCAGAGATGCGCTCCAGGTCATTGATGGTGTGCAGCAGGGTGTTGATGGTGCGGTTGTCCTCGCGGGAAAGTGCCTTGGCACTCAGCTTGACCAGATAGGTACCCAGAACGTCCTCGTAATGGTCCACAGCGTCTTCCTTGCGGTTCACCTCGTCGGCAATGGCTTCATCCCACTTGTGGGTCAGGGACATGGCCTGCAGCAGGGAGGTGCGGCAGATCTCGGCCATATCGCCGCCGGTCAGCATAGCGCGGCCAACGGCAACGGACGGGGTGGAAAGCAGGCGTTCGTCCAGCAGGGAATGCTGCTCGCCCGCCTGATCCTTGCTGTCCGGCACGGTCAGGATGGCCAGCTTTTCCAGCACGCGGTTGAACGGCAGCAGGATGGCGGTGGTCACAATGTTGAATATCGTGTGCACAATGGCAATGCCAAAGGTGTTGGCGGTTTCGTTGTAGAACGAGAATCCCAACAGCGCATGCAGCCCGTAAAAACCGCACAGGAACACCAGCGTGCCGATGAGGTTAAAGTACAGATGAACAAATGCGGTGCGCTTAGCATTTTTGTTGGCACCGGCAGAGGAGATCAGCGCGGTAACGGTGGTGCCGATGTTCTGGCCCATGATGATGGGAACCGCCGCCGCATAGGTGACGGCACCGGTGGAGGTGAGGGCCTGCAAAATACCCACCGAAGCGGAGGAAGACTGCAGCACAGCCGTCAGCACGGCACCGGCCAGCACGCCCAGAACCGGGTTTTTGAAGCTCAGAAACAGGTCCATGAACCAGGGCTCATCGGCCAGAGGACTCATGGCGGTGGACATGGTGTTCATACCGGCCATCAGGACGGAAAAGCCCACCATGATCTTGCCCACGCCGCTGCGGCGGTCCTTATCCTTGCCCAGCATATAAAGGAAGATGCCGATAAAGCCAAGGATGGGGGCCCACGCGTTGGGGTTCAGCATCTGGATGGCGAAGGAATCACCCTCCAGGCCTGAAAGCGAGAGCAGCCAGCCGGTGACGGTGGTACCGATGTTGGCGCCCATGATGACGCCGATGGCCTGGTGCAGCTCCATCAGGCCGGAGTTGACAAAGCCGACCGCCATAACGGTGGTGGCACCGCTGGACTGGATCACTGCAGTAATAACCATGCCCAGCAGCAGCCCGCGCACCGGGCTGGCCGTCATTTTGGAAAGGATGCCTTGCAGTTTGCTGCCAGCGGTCTGCTCAAGGGCTTTGCCCATGAGGTCCATGCCGTAAAGGAACATGGCAATACCGCCCATCAGCGTGAACACATTAAAAATGCTCATACAGGGGGTTACACTTCCATTTCTCTTTTGTTATGTTTTCATTGTTGGGTGCAGCCGCACCCGGAGCAAAACCGAATCAAATCGTTTTGCACATGCCCACAATGGCACGATACCGTTACCTATTATAATAGAAAACAGGGCTTTATGAACACCAAAAGCCAGTAAAAGAATTGTAAAGACTGTGTAAAATGTCGAATCAACGCAAGAAAACTGCTAAAATTGGCACATTGTAAAAATTTGGCGTATTGATTTTGGGCAACTTTACACAAACTTTGCAAAAGGAAAGTTTCCGTTACCAAAGCTTTACCCGGATTGTACTGCACTATGGTCGATACTGGGAAAACAGCGCGGTACAATAAATACGCACTCAGGAAGAACGAATAGGAAAACACGAACCCCTGAGCGAATGTGTGAGATAGAATAACAGATACAATTAAGGGAGAAGAAAGTTTATGTTAAAGCGTAATGTTTCCGTTGCAGTTGCTGCTGCTCTGGCTCTCAGCCTGGCCGCCTGTGGTTCCAGCCCGGCATCCTCCGCTGCTTCCAGCGAAGCAGTTTCCAGCGAGGCCGTCTCCAGTGAGGCTGCTTCCAGTGAAGCCACTGCTGCACCGGCTGCCGGCGATTTCGATGTCGATCAGGACATCACCGTGATTTCCCGTGAGGATGGCTCCGGCACCCGCGGCGCTTTCATCGAGCTGACCGGTGTGGAAGCCAAGAACGATGCAGGCGAAAAGGTTGACAACACCACCGAGGCGGCTGCCATCCAGAGCTCCACCAACGGCGTTCTGACCGCTGTTTCCAACGATGAGACCGCAATCGGCTACATCAGCCTGGGTTCTCTGAACAATGATGTCAAGGCTGTCACCGTGGAAGGTGTTGCCCCCAGCGCTGACACCGTGAAGGATGGTACTTACACCCTGGCTCGTCCGTTCAACATCGTTACGAACGGCGAAGCTGCCGACCCCGTTGCCGTGGACTTCATTGCTTACTGCATGAGCACCGACGGTCAGGCCCTGGCCACCGAGGAAGGTTACATCGGCGATGTTGGCGCTGATTACACCAGCACCCAGCCCGCAGGCAAGATCGTGGTTGGCGGTTCCTCCTCTGTTTCCCCGCTGATGGAAAAACTGATCGAAGCGTATAAGACCGTGAACCCCAACGCAACCCTGGAACTCCAGACCACCGACTCCACCACCGGCGTTTCCGGCGCACTGGATGGCACCTACACCATCGGTATGGCCAGCCGTGAGCTGAAAGATTCTGAGGTTGAGGGCGGCGCAAAGGCGACTATCTTGGCAAAGGATGGCATTGCTGTTATCGTCAGCAACGACAACCCCACTGATAACCTGACCGTTGACCAGATCAAAGGCATCTACACCGGCGAGCTGACCACCTGGGCAGACGTTCAGTAATCCCCCTTTCTAAAAAAGACGGCTGTTGCGGCGGCAAAAGGCGGCCGTTTTTTGAAAGCCATCGGTATATAGTTCCTGAGCAAAGACAGGAGAGTATAGGAAAATGAAAACAACAACTTCGCACCTGAAAGAGATCGTCATGCAGGGTGTATTTACCGCCTGCGCGTGCATCTCCATTCTGGCCGTGGCGCTGATCTGCATCTTCTTATTTGCAAACGGCCTGCCCACCATTTTTGAGATCGGCCCCCTCAAGTTCCTGCTTGGCACCACCTGGAAACCCGGCAACAACCTGTACGGCATCCTGCCCATGATCCTGGGGAGCATCTATGTCACCGCAGGCGCGATCATTGTGGGGGTGCCCATTGGGCTGCTGACGGCCATCTATATGTCCCGTTTTGCATCGCCCCGTATCAACAAGGTGCTGTTGCCGGCGGTACAGCTGCTGGCCGGTATCCCCTCGGTCGTGTACGGCTTCTTCGGCATGATCGTTATGGTCCCGGCGGTGCAGGCTATGGTCAAATCGGACTTTTTCAAAACTGTGCTGCACGTGAAAAGCGGCAAGGGCATGAGCCTGTTTACTGCCAGCCTGCTGCTGGGCATCATGATTTTGCCCACCATCATCACGGTCAGCAAAACCAGCCTGGACGCTGTGCCCCAAAGCTATTACGAGGGCAGCCTGGCTCTGGGTGCTACCCATGAGCGCAGCGTGTTTTGCGCGGTGCTGCCCGCCGCCAAAAGCGGCGTAATGTCCGCTGTGATCCTGGGTGTTGGCCGCGCCATCGGCGAAACGATGGCCGTTGTGATGGTTGCCGGCAACCAGACCTGGATGCCTAAGGGCTTGTTCCAGGGGCTGCGCACGATGACCTCCAACATCGTCATCGAGATGGGTTACGCTGCAGACCTGCACCGCGAAGCGCTGATCGCAACCGGCGTTGTGTTGTTCGTTTTCATTCTGCTGATCAATCTCTGCTTTAGTTTGGTAAAGGGGGGCGAAAAGAATGGCTGATTTTGCTGCAACCGCCGGTAAAACCGATGATATGACCCACGCAAATGCGAAAATCGTTCCCCCCGCCCGCCACGAAAACCGCATGGCGGCCCGCGCGTATGCCCTTGTCATGCGCTGGCTGGTGCGGCTGGCGGCCCTGATTACTGTGGCAATCCTTGTGTTCCTGATCGGCTATATCCTGGTCAACGGTATTCCCAACCTCAAGCCGTCCCTGTTTGAGTGGACCTATAATTCCGACAACGTATCCCTGATGCCCGCGCTTATCAATACCATTCTGATGACGGCGTTCTCGCTGGCCATTGCCACACCGCTGGGCATTTTTGCTGCGGTCTGGCTGGTGGAATACGCCAAACGCGGCAGCAAGCTGGTCAAGGTGGTGCGCATCACCACCGAAACGCTGCAGGGCATCCCCTCCATCGTGTACGGTCTGTTCGGTATGCTGTTCTTTGTCATGCAGCTCAAATGGGGCTACAGCCTGATCGCCGGTGCCTTCACGCTGGCCATCATGGTGCTGCCGGTCATCATGCGCACCACCGAGGAAGCGCTACTTGCAGTGCCGGATTCTTACCGCGAGGGCAGCTTTGGCCTGGGGGCCGGCAAGCTGCGCACCGTATTCACCATTGTGCTGCCCAGCGCCATGCCGGGCATCCTGTCCGGCGTGATTTTGGCAACGGGCCGCATTGTAGGCGAAACCGCGGCCCTGATCTACACGGCCAGCACCGTTGCCGCCGTGCCCGCCAGCGTGTTCAGCTCCACCCGTACCCTTGCCACCCATATGTATCTGCTTTCCAGCGAGGGCCTGCATATCAATGAAACCTACGGCACTGCCGTGGTGCTGTTGATCCTGGTGCTGCTCATCAACAGCCTGTCCAGCTTTATTGCCGGCCGCCTTGCCAAAAAGTAATGCCGAAAGGAACTGCATGATGAATAAATTCGAAGTTAAAAACATGGACCTGTATTACGGCAGCTTCCATGCACTGAAAAATATCAATATTGCCATCCCCGAAAAAGAGATCACGGCGTTCATCGGTCCTTCCGGCTGCGGCAAGTCTACTTTCCTGAAGAGCCTGAACCGCATGAACGACCTGGTGGAAGGCTGCCGCATTTCCGGCGATATCCTGCTGGACGGTGTGGATATCTATAAGGATAAGATGGATGTCAATGTGCTGCGCAAGCGGGTTGGCATGGTGTTCCAGAAGCCCAACCCCTTCCCGATGAGCATTTACGATAATATTGCCTACGGTCCCCGCACCCACGGTGTGCGCAGTAAGGCGCAGCTGGATGAAATTGTGGAAAAAAGCCTGCGCGGCGCTGCCATCTGGGACGAAGTGAAGGACCGCCTGAACAAAAGCGCACTGGGCATGTCCGGCGGCCAGCAGCAGCGTTTGTGCATTGCCCGCGCCCTGGCGGTGGAGCCGGAAGTTCTGCTGATGGACGAACCGACCTCCGCCCTGGACCCCATCTCCACCTCCAAGGTGGAAGAGCTGGCTCTGGAATTAAAGGACCGCTATACCATCGTAATCGTGACCCATAACATGCAGCAGGCCGCCCGTATTTCAGATAAGACGGCGTTCTTCCTGCTGGGTGAGCTGGTGGAAATGGGCGATACGGAACGCCTGTTCTCCACCCCTGTGGACAAGCGCACGGAAGATTATATTTCCGGCCGTTTTGGTTGATCGGAGGAGCAATACCATGCCTAGTGTGCGTAAATCTTATGATGAAGAACTTTTGCAGCTGGATACCTTGCTGGCCCGCATGGGTCACGAAGCCGGTGCCGCCATTGAAAGCGCACTGACTGCCCTGCGCAATGATGATATTGAACTGGCCCGCAGCGTGGTTGCGCGGGACAGCCAGATCGACGCAAGCGAACACGAGATCGAACACCGCTGCCTGCAGCTGCTGCGCCAGCAGCCGGTGGCTTCGGATCTGCGCAAGGTCAGTACAGCCCTGAAAATGGTAACGGATGTGGAGCGTATCGGCGACCAGGCCAGCGATATTGCGGAGCTGGTGCTGCACCTGCACGCCAAATCCACCGATGCCGTGGGCGTGCTGGAAGATATCCTGAAAATGGGCGATGATGTGCTGAAGATGGTCAAGCGATCCATTGCTGCCTATGTGCAGGTGGACCTTGCCGCCGCCGCGGAAGTGATCGCCCATGATGATGTCATCGACGCCGCGTTCGCGCGCATCAGCAACGAAATTGCCCAGTACATTGCCGCCCGCCCCACCGAAGCAGAGACCGCGCTGGATCTGTTTATGGTGACCAAATATCTGGAACGCCTTGGTGACCACGCCGTGAACGTGGCCGAATGGGTCGAATTCTTAAAGACCGGCGTTCACAAATCCCGCAAGATCGTGTGATCTTGCCCGGCGGCGTGTGAGGCCGCTCCAAGGTGAACCTGAAGCCAACTGCTTGGATTTTGAATTTTCAGGTACGCCCAATAACATTGCCATTCTCTTTTTTATGTTTTCCTATACCGCACCAAAGGGCCAGCACTGCACGCTGGCCCTTTGGTGTTTTTATGTGTAGACTGCTGGGAATGAAACCTGGCAGAAAAGTGGAAGAAGCAATGCAGAGTGTGTTATACTGGAAAGGACAAATCGAAAACGGCTGCACAATATGAGCACTGCGATGAGATTTTGAAAGAAAAGACCGCACACCTCTTTATAACCCAAAAGCCCAAAGCGGCACGGTTCACTTAACCGGCAGCTTTGGGCTTTTGCTGTTTTATCAGAGAAAAAATTACGCACTTACATCTTCAAACTGGCTGTTGTACAAATCGGCGTAGAACCCGCCAGCGGCCAACAGGTCGTCGTGGGTGCCCTGCTCCACAATGTCACCATCCCGCATGACTAAAATCAGGTCGGCATCCTTGATGGTGGAAAGCCGGTGGGCAATCACAAAGCTGGTGCGGCCGCGCATCAGGTTGTCCATGGCGGTCTGGATGCGCTGTTCGGTGCGGGTGTCCACACTGCTGGTGGCTTCGTCCAAAATCAAAATTTTGTTGTCCGCCAGAATGGCACGGGCAATCGTCAGCAGCTGTTTCTGGCCCTGGCTCACGTTGGAAGCATCTTCGTTCAACTCCATCTGGTAGCCGCCGGGCAGCGTGCGGATAAAGTGGTCGGCACAGGCGGCCTTGGCGGCGGCGATGACTTCCTCATCGGTGGCATCCAGGCGGCCATAGCGGATGTTTTCCATAATGGTGCCCTGGAACAGCCAGGTATCCTGCAATACCATGCCAAAGCCTTCGCGCAGGGCGCTGCGGTCAAAGTCCTTTACGTTGTGGCCGTCCAGCGTAATGGCGCCGGAGTTGACATCGTAAAAGCGCATCAGCAGCTTGACCATGGTGGTTTTGCCTGCGCCGGTGGGGCCGACAATGGCAACTTTCTGGCCGGGTTTTACATCGCAGCTGAAATCCCGGATAACAGTCTTTTCCGGCGTGTAGCCAAACTTGACATGGTCAAAGGTGACCTGGCCGTCAATGCAGGCGGGGTCTGCCCGGCGGGCGGGGTCAGCGTTCTGTTCTTCTTCCGGCTCACCCAAAAATTCAAACACGCGCTCCGAAGCCGCCGCCATACTTTGCAGCATGTTGCTGACCTGGGCCAGCTGCTGGATGGGCTGGGTGAAGTTGCGCACATACTGGATGAACGCCTGGATGTCACCAATGGTGATGATGCCGCGCGCGGCAAAAATGCTGCCGGAAACGGCCACTGCTACATAGCCCAGGTTGCCCACAAAGGTCATGATGGGCTGCATCAGGCCGGAAAGGAACTGGCTTTTCCAGGCGGATTCAAACAGGCGGTTGTTGGCTTCGTCAAAATCATTCAGAACGGCATCTTCGCGGTTGAACGCTTTGACCACATTGTGGCCGGAATATACTTCCTCCACCTGGCCGTTCACGGAGCCCAGAACTTTTTGCTGGGCGCGGAAATATTTCTGGCTGAACCTGACCACCAACAGCACCAGCGCCATCGAGACCGGCAGGATCAAAATGGCAATCAGCGTCATCGTGGGGCTGATGGTCAGCATCATGATGAGCACGCCGATCATGGTGGTAATGCTGGTGATCAGCTGGGTAATGCTCTGGTTCAGGCTCTGGCCCAGGGTGTCCACATCGTTGGTAATGCGGGAAAGTACCTCGCCCACGGTGCGCTTTTCAAAATAGGCAAGGGGCAGGCGGTTGATTTTTTCGCTGATCTGGCGGCGGAAGTCATAACACATCTTCTGCGAAAGCCCGCTCATGATCCAGCTCTGGCAGAAACTGAACGCAGCGGAAACCAGATACATGACCAGCAGGATCAGCAGGATTTTGCCGATATAGCCAAAGTCAATGCTGCCGGTGCCCCGCAGTTTGGCCACCCAGCCGGTGGCCAGGGCAGTGGTGGCTTTGGCCAGCACCTTGGGGCCTGCAATATTAAAAATCGTGGAAAGAACGGCAAAAACAATCACGGCAATCAGGCGGAACTTGTAGTGCCCCAGCTCTGCCAGCAGGCTGCGCATGGTGCCCTTAAAGTCTTTTGCCTTTTGGGGCGTCATTCGTCCGGGATGCGGCATCAGGCTTCCCCTCCTTTCAGGTCCAGCTCTTTGTTGCTCAGCTGGCTGCGGGCAATTTCCTGGTAAGCCGGGCAGCTTTCCATCAGCTGGGCGTGGGTGCCCTTGCCCACAATGCGGCCATCTTCCAGAACCAAAATCTGGTTGGCGTGCAGCACAGTGGAAATGCGCTGTGCCACAATAATCACGGTGGCGTCGCCGGTTTCGGCTTTCAGCGCGCGGCGCAGGGCAACATCAGTCTTGTAGTCCAGCGCGGAGAAGCTGTCATCAAACAGGTAGATCTTCGGGTGTTTGGCAATGGCGCGGGCGATGGAAAGCCGCTGCTTCTGCCCGCCGGAAACGTTGGTGCCGCCCTGGGCAATGGGGCTTTCGTACCCCTCCGGCTTGGCGGAGATGAACTCTTCCGCTTGGGCAATGCGGGCGGCGGTGCGCACATCGGCATCGGTGATATTCTCGCCGCCGAATTTCAGGTTGGAATCAATCGTGCCGCTGAACAGTACGCCCTTTTGCGGCACATAACCCAAAAGGCCGCGCAGGGTGCTCTGTGGCATCTGGCGCACATCCACGCCGTCTACCGTCACGCTGCCGCCGGTCACATCATAAAAACGG
>ERZ779645.1188-NODE-1188-length-12606-cov-4.113537_pt1 | contig 12606 bp, 8 predicted proteins | sample MGYA00511103_ERZ779645 | MGnify/ENA primary metagenome ERZ779645 (study PRJEB29588, sample SAMEA2158521) | human gut metagenome | biome: human gut; feature: human-associated habitat; material: faeces | place: Denmark | collected 2008/2010 ...
GACCGTCCTCGCCATAATAATCTTCGATATTATCGGGAATACTAGATGGGGGCTGTTCCAAAATTTTTTCGATCGTCTTTATAGGCTTTCTCCTTCCCTGAATGTGTAGTCCGGGATGCCCGGTGCTTGCTTCTGTTCTGACCGCTGCCGTTTCGCCCAGATGCGCAGGGTAGCGGCATGATCGGCGTACTTTTTGCCGGTGGACTGGATATAAGCTGAAAGCTGGTCGATCAGGCCATCTAGTCCGGAAAAGTCGGCTTTGAGCCGCTTGTACTCCATCTCTGTTAAAAAGACGTTCTGATATTCGCCAAAGGTCAAATGAGCAGCTGTTGTTTTTATCAGGTGGTTATCTTTCAGGTTGTTCTTCTTACGTTGGTTAGTGGAACACTTTTGTTCCATAGAAGGTATCATTTCTGTTCCATCAGGTAGAATAGAATCGTTCCATGCAGGGGAACATTTTTGCACTGTCGAAACTTTTACAAAGATGCTGTTGGGCACAGTAATGCGACCTCTTCTGCGCTCAATCAAATCGGCATCTTCCAGCGAGCGCAACGCACGTTTAATGCTCATAGTGCTGCATCGCAGAGCTTTGCTTAATGCAGAAAGAGGGAAAATCACATAGACGAAACCGCGCTCATCCATCCAGTTGTTCTTTTGAGAAAGAGTTGCCCGGTCAAGCAGCAGGGTGTAGAGCAACTTCGCTGTGTGGCTCAAGTCGGTATCCAGCAGAAAGCGGGGATAGGGCAGATATTGCGGCAAAGGTGTAGTGACAGTCAGGTAGTCGGAAATAAAATTCACCTCCAGTGTTTTTTCATCAAACAAATTTTTGGAAAGCATTTTACTGGCTGTTGGTAGTCTCCAGAAGATGCTGCCGATGCTGCTCTTTCAGATGCACAATATAGCTTTCTGCCTTTTGCAAAGCAGCAATAACTTTTGCTTCAATCTCTACATTTGTCAGAAAGTCGGGATACAGAGCGAAGCATTGTTCGAGACGGAAAATAAAGCTATCAGAGGCACTATTGATTTCACTGAACATTCCTTCGGCATCGGCGACATGATCAACCGTTGCCATCTTTTCTCCTAACTCACGAATGGTCTGGAGTTCGGTGCTGCGCTTTCCCGATGAAATAAAAGGTCGATTCTCCGAGAGCGGATCAGCCGTTTGGATCTTCGATGCGGCAGCAGTAGAAAAATTGTTTTCGGTGACCTTGGAAAGTAATTCTAAATTCTCATAGGTGTCTGCACTATCGTCTGGTTTACCGTTCAGCTTTTCCTCTCGCCATGTTGATACCACGGTGGGCAATGCTTCCGTGGGAGTTCCACGGATAATGGTAGCCTCTCGCTGGGATAGCTTAAGTTTGCCGGATAAGATTTCTTCCTGAATGCCGGGGCAGTATTTTTCCATTAGCTCGACGGTTTTCATGAACTGCTCGGCACGAATTACAAAAGAGGGACTTACATTATTTTCTTTGGCGATTCGTTCCATTGTGTTTTCTACAGGTGGCAAATTGTCAATTTGACAGTTTGCCACCTGTGTGTACTGATTGCCATGATTTCCCCCACGAGTGGATTTTTCAGAATGATACTGTTTTCCAATCAGGAACTTTTTCTGTTCAGGTGTCAGATTCCGACGACCCAGCTGATGTTTGCAGATCCATGCCAGAACATCTTCACGGGTTTCGCAGGTGCAGGAAATCGAGCGGGTGGTATAAGGAATTTCCGGGTGCTGCTGGAGAATCTTATAGCGATTGTGGCCATCAACAAGAATGTTGCCCCAGATAATCAGGGGAGACAGGACTTCACCCTCTGAAAGGATGTTTTCTTCCAGTTGCTGAAATTCTTCATCGGTCAATGCAGGAATCTGAGATTGAAATTCGGGGTCGATGATAAATTCAAACTTGTTTTTTCTCATAGGCAAAATCTCCTTTCAAAAATTTATTGGTGGTTTAGCCGTTCTCCCTACATGGATTTCCAGCCCCCTTTTAGCGGCGTTTTCCGGCTCTCCCTTGCGGGGTCATGGCCGGGTATCCTATGCAGACGGTCATTCGGTTCTCAAGGTTCGATGAAGGCTTGTAGAAAGCCTATCACAATCAAATAAGTATTTTTAGGACGTATCAGGTCCGGTTTTGAGGGAGAAAACCGGACTTGGGAGGTCCGGTTCTTGTGAACGGCTCTGGATAGAGCATACCATAAAATTGCTCGATTTTTTAGGAAGTGATACTTCCGCTTTTTACCTTCAAAACCGGAAGTAATAGTTCCGGTTTTGTGCAATATTGAATGAATCAACGACGATTTTTCGGAAACGATTTTTTCTACAAGAAATTTGCTTATTCAGCGTCTGTTAAGATACGCAGTCGGCACAGTTTATGTGCTGAATATCGGGTTTTGGCGAAGCCCAATAATCGTTTTTGAAGTCGGATTTGTAAAATCAGATTCAAAAATCGTGAGTTGGTACCAACTCGCCCTGCTTGCTGCGGATGCAAACGCAAAAACCTCCTGAGCAAAAAATAACCGTCCGCTTCAAGTTGAACTTGAAAACGGACGGTCTCGATTGCAAAATGATTTTCAAATTTTGGAAAGCATGTTGAGAGGTTTCATAGCGCCTGCAAGCAATGCAGGCGTATATACATCTGCTTATTTTGCGTTGCAAAATACTTGTTGGGAGCACCCAAACCCTTGAACTACATCCCGTGGATGCAGGCTGTTTTAAGCAAATAAAAAGGAAAACGGTTTTACTTCTTGCGGAATTCTCCATATAGCCACTCTGCCAGAGCTGACATAATAGCCTTGTACTTGCTGGTATCCTCAAACAGGGAAGAGAAGGTGTCCTGCGCTTCAAGATAGCTGTCCTGTGCGGCAGTATCAAAGGCTTTGGGGAAGATGCTCTCGGTAAAGATCTGCGGGTCGGAGCTGCGCGCCAGCTTTGCCAGCTTCGGGTCGGCCAGCAGACGGTCATGCAGGGCAGTAAGCAGCACCCGGTCGGCATTGGTGAACTCGCCCTTGAACTTCTCATTGATCTTCAAAATGATCTCGTCCAGCGGCTCCTTGGGGTCGTGGCCGAGAGCACCCTTCTGGGTGACCGGCTCGTAGACGCCTTTGGCGTGTTCCAACTCGATGGCACCGGCAAAGGTCTTTTGCAGCTTGTAATACTCCAGCTGCAATTTGCCCTCCAGATCCAGCGGAGAGACCTCGTCCGGCGGCAGCAGCTTGAGCAGGTAAGCGCAGAATACGTTCTCCTTGTGCAGCTCTTCATCGAACATTCGTGCCACCTGCGAAACGTAGCCGTACCACTTGACAAGGCTGCGCAACAGACGGCGGAACTGGTACCGCTCGGCCTGCGTTTTCTGGTTGTACCGGTCTGCCTCCGGCTTCAAGACGCTGCTCATGCGGCCCACGGCGTTTTTATCCTGCTTGGTGCTGCGGAAATACTCCTTGGCAAAGGCTTCCACGTCTGCATCGGAATAAACGGCAAAGCTCCGCAGCTCCTTCTGGGTCTTGTAAATGAGGTCGGTGTTGACCTCCTGCTCCAGAAAGGTTTCCTGATAAAACGGCTGGAAGGCCTCCCGGATGTCCTCTGCCTTGTTCACAAAATCCAGCACAAAGGTGTCGGTTTTGCCGGGACAGGTACGGTTCAGGCGGGAGAGGGTCTGCACCGCCTTGACGCCCTTCAGCTTTTTGTCCACGATCATGGTATGGAGCAGCGGTTCGTCAAAACCGGTCTGGTATTTTTCTGCCACGATGAGCACATTGAAGTTGTTGTGGAACTCCTTTTTGGTCTGGCTCTCCGCAATGTGGCTGCCGTCGGCGCGGACGTTCAGGGACTGCTCCGTGTACTCCACGCCGCCGTCCGGTACGGCACCGGAAAATGCCGCTAAGATCTGCACATCGTCATAACCCTGCTCGGCAATGTAGCGCTTGACCTCGTGGAAGTACCGCACCGCCGCCAGCCGGGAGGAGGTGACCACCATCATCTTGCCCCGCCCGCCGATCTTGTGGCTGGTAGTCTCCCGGAAGGTTTCTACAATGATCTTTGCCTTCTGGCTGATGTTGTAGGGATGCAGTTCCTCGTACTTGCGGATGAGCTTCGCCGCTCGGCTGGCGGGCAGGTCGGGGTTGTCCGGGATGGTCTTGGCAATCTTGAAGCAGGTGGAATAGGTCATGTAGTTTTGTAGCACATCCAGAATGAACCCTTCCTCAATAGCCTGCCGCATACTGTAAATGTGGAAGGGGTGGTGGCTGCCGTCCGGGTACTCGGTGCCGAACAGTTCCAGCGTGGCGGCTTTTGGGGTGGCGGTAAAGGCAAAGAAGGACAGGTTCTTGTGCCGTCCGTGGGAGGTCAACTCCTTCACCAGTGCATCCTCCGGGTCGATCTCGTCCTCCGCTTTGCCTTCCAGCTCGGCATATTCCCGCAGTGCGTCCTCGGTGTCGGCAAGGGCGGCTTTCAGCTTCAAAGCAGAGGTGCCGGTCTGGGAGGAGTGCGCTTCGTCGATGATAACGGCATAGTTCTTCCCGGCGGTCTTGTTCACCTCAGTATAGATGACCGGGAACTTTTGCAGCGTGGTGATGATGATGCGTGCGCCGTTGTTGATGGCATCCCGCAGGTCGCCGGAGTTTTTGTCCTCGCCGATGGCCTCCACCGCACCCAGCGTATGGTCGAAGCCGGAGATGGTCTCCTGCAGCTGCGCGTCCAGCACAGTGCGGTCAGTCACCACGATGACGCTGGCAAACACCGGCCTGTTCTCGGTGTTGAACAGGGAAGCCAGCCGGTACGCCGTCCAAGCAATAGAGTTGGACTTGCCCGACCCGGCGCTGTGCTGGATGAGATAGTGCTGCCCGGCACCCTTCTGCCGCACATCCGCCACCAGTTTACGCACCACGTCCAGCTGATGATACCGGGGAAAGATCAGGGTCTTGCCGTCCTGCAGGCTCATGAACTTTTGCAGGATGTCCATCATGCTGTCCTTCTGGAACACTTCTTCCCAGAGGTAGGCGGTAAGGTAGCCGTTGGGGTTGGGCGGGTTGCCTGCACCGCCGTCCCGCCCGGCACCGTTAGAGCCCTGATTGAAGGGCAGAAAGCGGGTGTCCTTACCCGCCAGCCGGGTGGCCATCCACACCTCGGTCAGGTCTACGCAAAAGTAGCTCAGAATGCGCTTGTTGAACTGGAAACACACCTCCCGCGGGTCCCGGTCGTGTATCCACTGCTGTTTGGCGTTCTCCACGGTCTGCCCGGTGAACTGGTTCTTCAGCTCAAAGGCAAACACCGGGATGCCGTTTACCGCCAGCACCATGTCCACCGAGTTGTGGGTGGTGTCGGAGTAGAACCACTGCCGGTTGCAGGTGATCTCGTTTTGGGCGTAGCGCTGGGCATCCTTCTGGTTCAGCGCGGACTCCGGCTGAAAATAGCACACCCGGAACCGCCGTCCCCGGTGCTTGAATCCATACCGCAGCACCGAAAGCAGTCCGTCCGCATCGCAGGCATTGTTAAAGGCCGTGCAGAACTTCCGCACCGGGTTTACCGGGTTCTGCTTTTCAAAAAAAGCCCACTCGTTGGGCTGGGTCTTTTGCACAAAATGGATCAGGGTATCCACAAACAGCCCCAGCTTGGGGTCGTAGCAATCGCCGTTGCGGGTGTAGCCCCCGGCAGGGGAGAGCAGCGCCGCCGCAATGTCCGATTCAAATTGCTTTTCGGTGGTGTTAAGGGGCATGGTTAGACCTCCTTTTGAATTATGAAAACATATCAGAAATTCTTTTGACGTCAGCTATAGCGGTGTTTTGTATCTGTTTGGATAAGTCAGAATCTAGGATGGAATTGGAGTAATCTTGATATATGAAATCAAGACACGGGGAAGAATGAATCCTTTGATAATATGTTTTAAAATCCACTTTATTGGCGATGGTTTCGCTGTCGTATAAATGATAAAAAAGCGATGCATATAGAGATTTTACAAATAAATTTTTGAAAAAAGGTGACTGTTCAAAATAAGAAGAGAAAAATGTTACATAATTTCGCACAACGCGACTACGAATATAAGGAACAAGGTTATATGTGACTGCAATCAGAGAAATATGTAGGGCCTGTAAAGTGTCTTGAAGAAGAGTGAAAACAGCTTTTTGGGCTAAGGGCGTATCGCTTCCGTCTAACGGACTGCCGTAATGATTGAAGTAATTAGTGACTTTTGTCTCGAATGAGTCAGATGGATTGTCGTTGTCAGAAAACACGATGAAACGTTTCGCTTCATCGAGTATCATGGCATCAAGCTCAGAAAAATTTTTGACAGAAAAAAGTTGGTCAGCTGTAATACTGTCTTTGAAAAAGGATAAGAGGGCCTTTTCACCTGATTCTTTTGGAATAGGCTGTTCTAGACCAAAACATGTAATAGGAAGTAAAATGAACTCCGAGGAAAAATTCTCTAGAGTGTTTAAATCATCATAGTAAGAAGAAAGAATTTCTTTTTTCAATAGATTGTAAACTGAATCAGAAATAGAGTTCTTTATTGTTTTAGAGAATTTGGCTAGAGGATCATCAACAATATGAATACTTCCTAAAGTTGAAAAGGGATAGTGCTCGTTATAATCTATATCTAAATATGTGTCTCCGGCTAAGAAGTAAGCATTAGAGCCGGTAGGAATATATTGAAGAAATAATTTTACATAGTTTCGTTTTCTGTACCAGAAAAGACCTATTTCATCCATTACATACTGAAAATCATTGGAATGAACAATATCTTTTAATCCTTGCAAAAGTTCTTTATATTCTAATTGAACTTCATGCATTTTGTCAGATAGATATTTGTTACTCAAACTTTTTCACCTCACTTAGTAACTGAGTGGGAATAGAAAGCTCATTATTAAGTAACATCAGTATTTTATTCATGGTACGAACGCAGTCCTTCCAAACAGAGGGAAGTTTTTGCTCATTATCGCTATCTAGAACGAGATGAAACTGATGTGCTGGATTATCACACTTTAGCAATGAACTTTCCCGGATAGCACCCCATAGTCCATGTTCAAAGGAAGAATCATAGTCATAGAATAGACTGTATAGTTCCTCTTCTCCAACGTCTTTAGCTTTTAGACGGATGTTTTGTTTGTCAAAGTAAGATGTATCCATATCAATGAATTCTTCATCACAGTATTCATTGACAAGGCACTGCAATAACACATAATTGACGTGACCATCTTTAAAGGAGCAAGGATTAGAGCGTTCACGCTCCATGACAAGTTTATACAGCCCAATGCCGTAATATTGGTATTCGTCCCAAATAGTTGGCTTTTCTTTTTCATGCTTTAGAAGATACTTCATTATAATGTAATCTTCGATGATGTTTCTAATAATACTCCGGCCAGAGATTTCGTTATATAATTGATGCTCAATGAGTTCGGAAATGCGTTTATATGCATAAGTAGCAATTCCACACAAGACTATATTTCGAGTGTTTAAAGGCTCTAAGGTGGATGTGATTTGGTCTAGGTATTCAAAAATTTCATGAAGATAGTTTAAATATGTTTCTGGATTTTCTACTAATGTTTCATAGTTTATAGTATATAGTTCACAATCGCTCATTTCACTCACCATCTTCCAAAAAAGAATTAAATTGCTTTTATCAGTTTCGCAACTTGAGATATTTACTCTAGCAATTTCCATGCTACGAATTAAAGGACGGATGAGATGCATTTGTTCATCACTATGTTCAAGAAAGGGATATTTACATATTTCATCAAATGTGTCTTTAGGAATATGAGTCCTTCCTTGCATTAGTTCAAAATAAAGAACAACAAAACGAATGTCTGTTGCAAACTCTGTTTGATGATAATATGCATCTTTTAGCACTGCTTCGATTAAATGGATTTGTTCCTTATAATCTAAACTGGTTTGAAAGATTTTGTTGAAAATAGGAAAGCTTCGATATGTATAAATAAGGGTGAGAGGCGATAATGACTCTTGCCCTGCAATATGTTCAACAAATTCCCAGAAGAGTTGCTGGCTAATATCTTTTAGTGTGAAAATATTTGAGATTGTAGGGAGGTTGACGTTAGGAAGTGAGTTATGGAGCCTTTCTAAAATCCAACGGCACATTTGGAGACCTTTGGAACGACCGTGTTTTTTTAAAATCAAACCAATCCAAAGATACTCTGGGAGTCGTTCGCTTCCCCACGAACTGAGCTGAAGTTTGTCGCCTAGAGCATCATTAAAGGGTGTTATGAATTTGCCTTTCTTGAATTTATGCTGTTCTAGTGTACTGTGATTTACCATTAGAGATGCTACACCTCCCTCTTTCCCGTTACAACCTCATAAATCAAACTTTTCTTGTAGCTTTCTAGTTCTATTACAAGTTGCTCCTTCTTTGCAATCAGCTTGTCTATCTCGGCGCACTTGCCATTGAGATAGTCAGCAATTTCTTTTTGCTCTTCAAGCGGAGGTTCAAAAAGTGGAACCTGAACAAAATTGGAGTAGCGAAGGTCTTGACCATCACGGATGAAATTACAGGTTCGCTGTAAAGCTCGAATATAAATTTCGGACTTGAAGAGCCATTTGTAGTAGTAACTATAAATTTGGCGGCACGGTTTTAGAACAATATAATGCCAAGTGATACAACCGGTTGTTTCACTCATTTCCAAACCACCTTGGAAACTTCTAAGACTGATGATAAAGTCAAACGGTTCAACGTGTTTCCAATCGTCCAATCCCTTATTGGCTAGAACAACTTTTGAACCAGTCAATTCAGTATAGTACTTTTGAGTAATAATACCGTGCTGCTGACTTGCGGTTAATTGCTCATCGCCATTAATTTTTTTCATATCAGAGTTTTTGAACAAATATTTTGATGGAATGATCCCCCAATCAGATGGCAACTCTTTAATCCATCCGATATTGCAATTTTTCATCTCCCGCTCACCACGCACGCCCTTTGTTACAGCCTGCGTAATAACTGTTTGCTTGAGCTTTTTGTATTCTTCGATGCTGGAACGAATTTTGAAAAGCATGATGTCAATACGGGAGCATTTAGAATCCAAATATGCGGAGATTTTATTCTGATCTTCTTTGCTGGGTAATAACAGCGGCTGATTTTTGAACTCTTTGTAGCCCAATGTTTTGCGGATACCAGCACCCATATTATGAAAGGCCATTTTGGTTTCATAACCTTTGAAAAGGTAGGTTGCGTACTGAGGGGAAATCTTTTCTCTGTCTGGAAAAATTGCAAGATAAGCTGAAGTTATGATACCTTTCTCTTTGACTAAAGCAACACGCAAAGACTTGAAGTCATAGTTGAGATTTAAGCCGTTAATCATAACTGTATCGGGCAAGACGACAGTATAATTGGTAATGGTATCTGCAACGTAGTCATCCGTGTTTGCATTAAAATTGGTTTTACTAATAATATTACCGGATTTGAATTGCAAGGCGTTTTGCTCTTGACCATCAGTGTTCTTTGTTCTGACTTCATCAAAACAAGAGCGAACCGGAGCAACTTCCCACCCCTCTGGGATATCCCCGATCCATTCAATGCCGCTGTCTTTCATTTTACGCATTTCCAGCACCATGCTTTCCGTATTCTGCAACCAGATAGTTGACGATTGCGCTGCAAGTAACCATCATGAATTTAGCTTCTTCAAATGTAACAGTACTTTCGGTTTCACGCTCAGCATGACGAATACCACCTTCATCAGAAGCATAGCCATATAAAGCCAAAATAGCAGATTTTAGACTGCCATGAATATTTAGACCATTTGCTATTAAAGATTTCAGAGCCTTACCTAATTCAGCCTTTGGGTCATTAGCAAGTACCTTGCAAACAGATTCTACTGCACTAATGCTTTCTTTTACGCAGTTTTTGTAATCCGGGTGTTCACGATCAGATAAAAAACCAAGAGCTTTTTGCAGTTGAACATGAGCGCCTTCAAATGGAATCTGGCAAGCTTGTTCAATCTCTTGTATTTCGGGACTATTTGTAATAGGAGTGATTTCTCCAGCTACAAATCGATAGCCAACATACTCTTTTTCAAATAGTTGGTTGAATTCATTATAAATTTCATGTACAAAGCTAGTAGATGTTGTATGTGTTGCAATCCAATGACAGACATACCAAAGAAAATCTAATACCTCATTATATGGAGCGCTAGATATAATTTCGGCGAATCTATCATAATTGACTTCCCAATTATAAAATTTATTAGAGGGAAGATGGACAGAGACATTTAAAACTTCAGATAAAACATCTTTGCAAAAATCACTGCTCATTGCCTGCAACGGGGTTTGACGAGAAGGATTAAGATAGCGACTGATCCCGATAGTAGACGCGTAAGAAAAGACGACACTAAGGACATCGTATAAATGATTGCCGATAAGTGTCCGAGTTCTATCATCGAATTCGTCAATTTGCATTTGCGTATTACAAGGGGCAATGCCAGTTTTATCACTAAATCCACCGCGAACCCTAATCATGCTTTTCCGTTCGTTTTCGCTCATTTGAAAAATCCTTTCCATAAGTTTGTGCAAATTTTGCACAAACTGAGTAAAGTAAAAGTGGAGGAAGCAGTTTCCAAAATGGAAACAACTCAAATCAGGCTTTATGGAACAGCTCTGCCAGCCCGGCGGAGATATCCTGTTCCAGTGCGGTGATGCGCGCCACGATATCCTCCACGGCTTCCGGTGCCTGATACTCGTAGAAATAGCGGGTCATGGGGATCTCGTAGCCCACCTTGGTCTTGCTGTGGTCGATCCATGCGTCGGGGGCGTAGGGCAGAACCTCGCGGGCAAAGTAGGCGTCAATATCCTGCACCAGCGGCACGTTTTCGGTGTCCCGCAGGCTGGTGTCCGGCACAGGCTTGCCGCGCTTCAGGAGGATGTTGCCCGCTTCGTCCCGCTGGGGGCGCTCCACCACGATCTTGTTGTAGCCGAACTCCAAGCTCTCGAACACCTTGCTCTCGCAGTAGATGCCGTTTTTGTCGCCGTATACCTTGCCGTTGGCAAACTCGCCGTAGGCGGTGACGATCAGCTCCCGGCAGACATCGGTGATGTCGTTGCGCTTGGTGCCGATGCTCTTGCGGCGGGGCTCGAAGCAGTGGCTGGCGTCAATAAGCTGCACCTTGCCCGCACGGTAGGCGGGCTTATCCTTGCTGAGCACCCAGATGTAGGTGGAGATGCCGGTGTTCATGAACATATCGGTGGAAAGCTGGATGATGCAGTCCAGCCAGTCGTTTTCCAGAATATACTGCCGGATGTTGCTGGGGCCGCTGCCGGCGTCGCCGCTGAACAGGGGAGAGCCGTTCTGGATAATGGCCATCTTGCCCTTGTTTGCCAGCTTGGCAAGGCCGTTCAGCACGAAAAGCTGCTGACCATCGCTGATCTTGGGCAGACCGGGCGCAAAACGCCCCATCTCGCCCCGGGCGGCTTCGGCTTCCACCGCCTTCTGCTCCCGCTTCCAGTCGATGCCGAAGGGAGGGTTGGAGATGATGTACTGGAAGGTGAATCCGGGGAACTGATCTTCCGACAGAGTATCACCGAACCGCATATTGTTGGGGTCGCCGCCCCGGATCATCATGTCCGCCTTGGCGATGGCAAAGGTGGAGGGGTTGAACTCCTGCCCGAAGCAGGTTACCTCAATGTCGCTGTTCAGCTCGTGGATGCGCTCCTCCATGCAGCTCAGCATCTGGCTGGTGCCCATGGCCATATCGTAAACGGTCATGCTGCTGGTGTCGAGGTCGGCTTCGGACAGCAGCAGGTCGGTCATCAGGTAGATGATATCCCGGCTGGTGAAGTGGGCTCCGGCTTCCTCGCCAAAGCTCTCGGAGAACCGCCGCACCAAGTCCTCGAAGATGTAGCCGCAATCCACGGCGCTGATCTTGTCCGGGCCAAGATAGCCCTTCTCGGAGCCGAACTCCTTGATAACGAGGTAGAGGGTGTTGCTCTCTACCATCCGCTTGATGATGTTGTCAAAGTCGAACTTTGCCAGCACGTCCTGTGCGTTGGCAGAAAAGCCGGACAGATAATCCCGGAAGTTGGACTCGATGTTGTCCGGGTCTGCCAGCAGGGTCTCGAAGGTGAAACGGCTGGTGTTGTAGAACTGGTAGCCGGAAGCCTTCTGCAAAAAGCCGTCGATGACCTGCAGCTTTTTCACCTTCTCGTAGGTGTCCAGCACTGCCTGATGGGTGGGCAGCAGACAGTCGTGGAACCGTTTCACCACGGTCATGGGCAGAATGACCAGACCGTACTCGTGGGGCTTGAACGGCCCACGCAGCATATCGGCTACGTTCCAGATCATGGCGGCTTTTTCGGCAATGTTGGCACCTACGGCGGTGATCTTATCGTTTGGCATACGTTGCTCCTTGTTTTTGTGATAGGTGGACATCCTGATTTTACAACAATGGGCGTCCTATAAATCGGATGGCAGGACGTTTTTCCTGAAAAATGATTTTTGCATCTATTGTACCACGATAAAAGTGGAAACACCATATTCCGGCAAAAGAAAATGCCCGCCTGAAAATCAGACGGACATACTGTAAATCAAATCATCTGAAAATGCTTTAATGCCTCCACAATCGCATCCTCTTTTTCCTTCGGACACTTAGGTTGCCTTGCTTTCTGCGGCAGTCACATCCAACTTG
>ERZ779645.1194-NODE-1194-length-12575-cov-2.973802_pt1 | contig 12575 bp, 9 predicted proteins | sample MGYA00511103_ERZ779645 | MGnify/ENA primary metagenome ERZ779645 (study PRJEB29588, sample SAMEA2158521) | human gut metagenome | biome: human gut; feature: human-associated habitat; material: faeces | place: Denmark | collected 2008/2010 ...
CCAGTACCCTGACCGATGAAGAGCATAAGGCGAACATCCGCAAAGGCATTGCCCACTGTATGCGCGGCGATGTTTTCCAAATCGTCCTTTCACGCCGTTTTATCCAACGTTACGAAGGAGATGATTTCAAACTTTACCGTGCTTTACGCAGCATCAACCCGTCCCCCTACTTATTTTACTTCGATTTCGGAGGCTTCCGTATTTTCGGTTCCTCTCCCGAAACCCATTGTAAAATAGAAAACGGGCGTGCCACCATCGACCCTATCGCCGGAACCACCCGCCGCAACGGAGACAAGAAAATAGATGCTGAACTCACCGCCAACCTATTGGCTGATCCCAAAGAAAATGCGGAACATGTAATGCTGGTAGATCTGGCACGCAATGACTTGAGCCGCAACTGTCACGATGTACAAGTAGAATTTTACAAAGAAGCTCAATATTACAGCCACGTCATTCATCTGGTAAGCCGGGTCAGCGGCGAACTGAACCCCAAAGCCAATCCCATCAAAGCATTTATTGATACTTTCCCGGCCGGAACCCTGAGTGGCGCTCCGAAAGTAAAAGCCATGCAGCTGATCAGCGAAATCGAACCTCATAACCGCGGTGCTTATGGCGGCTGTATCGGATTTATCGGGCTGAACGGCACATTGAACCAAGCTATCACCATTCGTACATTCGTCAGCCGCAACAACGAACTATGGTTTCAAGCCGGTGGCGGCATCGTAGCTAAGAGCAATGAAGAGTACGAATTACAAGAAGTAAACAACAAACTGGGAGCACTTAAAAAAGCAATCATCCTGGCAGAACAAATGTAAAAACGAATCATCATGAAAACAGTAATTATAGACAACTATGACTCATTTACCTACAACTTGAGTCATTTGGTAAAAGAACTGGGAGCCGAAGTTACCGTATTACGTAACGATGCTTTCCAACTGGAAGAATTGGAAAAATTCGATAAAATCATTCTTTCACCCGGTCCCGGTATTCCATCAGAAGCAGGCCTGCTGCTCGAAGTAATTAAAAGATATGCCGGCAAGAAACCGATTCTGGGTGTATGCTTGGGAGAACAGGCCATAGGAGAAGCTTTTGGCGGCAAACTGACCAATCTGAGCGAAGTATTTCATGGCGTACAGACCCCCATCTCAATTAAAAAGAACCAATTAAAAGACAAAGGAAAGAAAACCGATTACATTTTCAACGGACTGCCGGATGAAGTGCCGGTAGGACGTTATCACTCATGGGTGGTAGATACGGACGGTTTCCCTGAGTGCCTTGAAATAACCGCAGTAAGCCAGGAAGGTCTCGTCATGGCATTGAAACATAAAGAATACGATATCCACGGCATCCAGTTTCATCCCGAATCCGTACTGACCCCCGATGGTAAAGCCATGATAGCCAACTTTCTAAACGCATAACCCCAACCGTACATAATAAATATGAAAGCTATATTATCCCGCCTCTTCAATCACGAGGAACTGAACCGAAAAGAAGCAAAGAATTTGCTGCTCAACATAACCCAGGGAATGTATAACGACGCACAGATAGCCGCCCTGCTGACCGTTTTCCAAATGCGCGGCATCAAAGTAGAAGAATTGATAGGTTTCCGTGAAGCATTGCTCACCACCCGCATACCTATAGATTTTTCCGCTTACAGCCCTATTGACATTGTGGGTACAGGCGGTGATGGAAAAAACACCTTCAACATCTCTACTTGCGCCTGCTTCATTGTAGCGGGAGCCGGATATCACGTTGCCAAACACGGCAACTATGGCGCGACTTCCGTCAGCGGAGCCAGCAATGTCATCGAACAACACGGCGTAAAATTCACGAACAATCCGGATAAGCTGACCCGTTCTATGGAAGAATGTGGAATGGTCTATATGCATGCCCAGTTGTTCAATCCTGCCATGAAAAGTGTAGGCCCTGTCCGCAAAGCACTGCAAGTACGTACCATATTCAACCTGCTAGGTCCGCTGGTTAATCCATGTCTTCCGGCTTACCAACTTCTAGGAGTCGCCGATCTGCCGCAAATGCGCCTTTATACCAACGTGTTCCAAAAACTGGGCATTGGCTTTGCCGTAGTAAACAACCTGGACGGTTACGACGAAATCTCACTGACCGATGAATTCAAAGTGATGACCAATCGCTACGAAACCATCTACAAGCCATCCGAACTAGGCTTCTCTCTCGCCAGACAAGAAGAGCTTTATGGTGGGAACACTCCCGAAGAAGCGTCGAAAATCTTCAATAACGTACTGGAGAACAAAGCCACCAAAGCCCAGACAGACTGTGTACTGATTAACGCTTCTTTTGCCATACAAGCCATGGAACCGGCCAAACCGATAGAAGAATGCGTGGCCATCGCCCGTGAATCATTGGAAAGCGGAAAAGCATTGAATACATTGAAAAAATTTGTGGAACTGAACAGTTGACTACACACCCGGTATTCCACTACCAAACGCCTCATACAATGACAGATATATTAACAGAAATCATCGCCTGCAAGCAAATCGAGATCGAACTGCAAAAGGCTGCCATCAGCAAAGAAATGCTGATAAACAATTGTAACGAACCCATGCCACGTATCAGTATGCGTGCCAGTCTTGCCTCTTCTCCTTACGGCATCATCTCCGAGTTCAAGCGTCGCTCTCCCTCCAAAGGATGGATAAAAGAAGACGCACAGGCAGATACCATTCCTCCCGCTTACGAAGCGGCCGGAGCCTCCGCACTTTCCATCCTCACCGATGAAAAATACTTCGGCGGCAGCCTGAAAGATATCCGTTCGGCACGCCCCCACGTGCAACTTCCCATTCTAAGGAAAGATTTCATTATAGATGAATACCAACTTTATCAGGCACGCATCGTAGGAGCGGACGCTATCCTTCTGATAGCCGCCGCTTTGAAGAAAGAGCAATGCAAAGCCCTAGCCCTCAAAGCCCATGAACTGGAACTGGAAGTCCTGCTGGAAATCCACAACGAGCAAGAACTGGAATATATAGACGAGAACATTGACATGGTGGGAGTCAACAACCGTAATCTGGGAAGCTTCCACACAGAGGTGGAAAACTCTTTCCGTCTGGCGAAAAAACTACCCGAAGAAATGCTCCGGATCTCTGAAAGCGGCATCTCCAGCCCCGAAACAGTCAAACAACTCCGGGCTGCCGGCTTCCGAGGCTTCCTGATAGGGGAAAACTTCATGAAAACACCCGCACCGGGAGAAGCCTTAAAAGAATTTATAACCCAACTAGAGAAATGTTAGGATGAAACAACAATGATTATCAAGGTATGCGGTATGCGCGAGCCCGAAAACATACGCGCCATAGAGCAAGCCGGAGCAGACTGGATGGGCTTCATCTTCTTCCCCCAATCTGCCCGCTACGTATCACATCGTCCGGAATACCTACCGGAACAATGCCACCGGATCGGGGTCTTCGTCAACGAAAGCAGCGAAAACATCCTGCTGAAAGCACAGGAATTCGGTCTGCACCATATCCAGTTGCATGGCAGGGAAACACCGGAACAATGTCGCAAATTAAAAGCAACCGGACTGGGAGTCATTAAAGTTTTTTCCATAGCACAGGAAAGTGACCTGCAATCCGCCGGTTGTTATGAGGGCGTTTGCGATTACTTTCTTTTCGATACTGCCTGCTCCGGATATGGCGGTTCCGGCAAACCCTTCAACTGGAATATCCTGCAAGCCTATCGGGGAAAGACGCCTTTCCTACTGAGTGGCGGTCTCCGTCCCGGCAGTCTTTCCCTTTTGTTGCAATTCAAGCATGAACAATGGGCAGGCATCGACCTGAACAGCGGATTCGAGACCGCTCCGGCTCTGAAAGACGCCGCCGCCGTCCACACATTTATAAACCAATTAAAACAAAAAATACAATGAACAGAATCAACCAGTTATTCAGTACCAAGCAAAAAGACATCCTATCTATTTATTTTTGTGCAGGCTTTCCTACCTTAGAAGGTACGGCAAGCACCATCAAAGTCCTGGAAAAAAAAGGGATTAACATGATTGAAATCGGCATTCCTTTCAGTGACCCGATGGCTGACGGTCCCGTTATCCAGCACGCTGCCACCCGCGCCTTGAAAAACGGCATGACACTGAAGCTCCTTTTCGACCAACTGAAAGATATCCGTAAAGAAGTACAGATTCCGCTGGTGCTGATGGGATATCTCAATCCCATCATGCAATATGGATTCAAGGATTTCTGCCGCACCTGCCGGGAGACGGGAATCGACGGAGTGATTATCCCCGACTTGCCTTTCAAAGATTATATGGAGGAATATCGTTCCATAGCCGAGGAACAAGATGTGAGAATCATCATGCTCATCACTCCGGAAACCAGTGAAGAACGTATCCGCCTGATTGATGAACACACCGACGGTTTTATCTATATGGTATCTTCCGCCGCTATCACCGGTGCTCAAAAAGATTTCAACGCACAGAAACAAGCCTATTTCCAACGCATCGCCGACATGAATTTACGCAATCCCCGCATGATAGGTTTCGGAATTTCCAATAAGCAAACCTTCGAAACCGCATCCGCTCATGCCGCAGGAGCCATCATCGGCAGTAAATTCGTGACCTTGCTGGATGAAGAAGACGGAGATACGGAAAAAGCAGCGGACAAGCTGCTGGAAGCCTTGAAAAACTAACCTTTCACAACTCGTAACATCCTCTTCTTCAAAAATTCACCTGAAAGATCATGGCGATACAAGTGAAAAATATAATACCTTACAGGTATAAGATTATATATCTTGCAGCAGTAAGATCTATAATCTTATACCTGATCTTTCTACTTCTTCCATCCACAGCATCCGGCAGAAGCAGTTATCACCTATAAAGAAAAACATTTTGTTATTTCCCTCTCTTATTTTTGTCATAGTTACACATAATTACTATCTTTGTGCCAAAATTAAACAAGAAAAGCGCATGACACAGAGTGAATATCCTTCCGTTTTGCTAATATACACAGGCGGTACGATCGGCATGATTGAAAATCCTGAGACAGGTGCACTAGAAGCCTTCAATTTCGACCAGTTGCAAGACAATGTCCCCGAATTGAAGCGGTTCAACTATCGCATCTCCTCTTACCAGTTCAATCCCCCCATTGACTCTTCGGATATGGAACCTGCCTTGTGGGCCAAGTTAGTCAAGATCATCAAATACAATTATGACAATTTTGACGGGTTCGTCATTCTGCACGGTACAGACACCATGGCATACACCGCTTCAGCACTCAGCTTCATGCTGGAAAACCTGAGCAAGCCGGTTATCCTGACGGGTAGCCAGCTACCCATCGGCATGTTGCGCACCGATGGAAAGGAAAATCTGATCACTTCCATAGAAATAGCCGCTGCCAAACATCCGGACGGCACTGCTATTGTACCCGAAGTATGCATCTTCTTCGAAAACCATCTGTTGCGCGGAAACCGTACCACAAAAATCAATGCGGAGAATTTCAATGCGTTCCGTTCATACAATTTCCCTTCGCTGGCAACAGCAGGCATCCACATAAAATATGAATATGACCGTATTCACAAAGCCGATCCCAATCTGCCATTAAAACCACACTATCTTTATGATACCAATGTAATTATACTGACCCTTTTTCCGGGCATCCAGGAAAACATGATCAGCAATATCCTGCATACACCGGGATTACGCGCAGTGGTATTAAAGACCTACGGTTCGGGCAACGCTCCGCAAAAGCCGTGGTTCATCGAACTTCTAAGGGATGCCACCTCACGGGGAATCATCATTGTCAACATCTCCCAATGCTCTACCGGAACAGTGGAAATGGGAAGGTATGAAACCGGACTCCATCTGCTGGACGCAGGGGTCATCAGCGGCTATGACAGTACGGTGGAATCCGTTCTAACCAAACTGATGTTCCTTTTGGGACACGGAAAAAGTGAAAAAGAAATACGTTACCAAATGAGTATTCCGGTAGCCGGAGAGTTTACGAAATCATAATTTATTGCGTTCCAATTATCATCTGACGGGATGATTGCAGAATCATTAAAATGGTGTAATCTGCGATGAAAACTTAACGATTTTATAACATGTAATCTTTTTGTAATATTTGTTTCATCAAATAGTAATAAAAATGCTCCATCTTTGCAATGCTGATCAGAAAAGATTAGTTTTGTAGTATTAAAAAGATGGATATATGAATGATTACCGCATTTTAGTAGTTGACGATGAAGAAGATCTATGCGAGATTCTTAAATTCAATTTAGAAAACGAAGGGTATTTTGTGGATACGGCAAACTCCGCCGAAGAAGCCCTGAAGATGGAACTGACCCAATACAACTTGCTGTTGCTGGATGTGATGATGGGAGAAATATCAGGATTCAAAATGGCGAACATGCTGAAAAAGAATAAAGCTACTGCTTCTATTCCCATTATATTCATTACTGCTAAAGATACTGAAAACGATACCGTAACAGGGTTCAACCTGGGAGCCGACGACTATATCTCGAAGCCATTTTCACTGCGCGAAGTTATAGCACGCGTTAAGGCTGTCCTTCGACGCACCAGCCCCACACAGGGAAAAGAAGCGCAAGAACAATTGCAGTACAAAGGGCTTTTAGTCGACATCACCAAGAAGAAAGTCAGCATAGACGGTATAGAAATTTCCCTGACAAAAAAAGAATTCGAAATCCTGTTGCTGTTGTTACAAAACAAAGGCCGCGTATTCTCACGCGAAGATATTCTGGCTAAAGTATGGCAGGAGGAAGTCTATGTGCTGGACCGTACCATTGACGTCAACATTACCCGCCTGCGTAAAAAAATAGGCGAATATGGAAAATGCATCGTCACCCGCCTGGGATACGGATACTGTTTTGAATGCGAATAACCTAACCTGTACCTTTCCATGACTATTAAATTATCCAGCCACGTCCTGTCATTCAACAAGAAACTATTCTTGTCGGTAATTTCCTTATTCATAGCATTCGCCATCTGTTTCATGGCATTCCAATATCGCAGGGAGAAGGAATACAAAATAGAATTGCTGAACACACAACTCCAGAATTACAACGACCGCCTGAATGATTTTCTCCGTGGCAGGGATACACTGAATATTCAACAATTGAACGACTATGTTTGCGAACACACCTTTGAAGATCTACGCGTGACACTGATCAATAAGAATGGTACTGTAATTTATGACAATCTGGAAAAAGATCCCAGCCACTTCGAGAACCACCATAACCGTCAGGAAATAAAAAAAGCCATCATTTATGGCAGCGGCTACTCCATTAACAGACAATCGGAAAGCTTGGGCGGTGAATTTTTCTATTCAGCAAAGTATTATCCTAACCTGGACTATATCATTCGTTCGGCCCTTCCCTATAATGTCAGTCTGATGAGACACCTGAAAGCAGACTCTCATTATGTATGGTTCACACTGATAATCAGCCTGATATTAATAATTGTGTTCTACCGGTTCACACATAAATTGGGAATGTCTATCACCAAATTGCAACAATTTGCCATGAAAGCCGACCGCAATGAACCGATAGACACTGATATGCAGGATACCTTTCCCAAAAACGAACTGGGCGAGATATCCCAACATATCATCCAGATTTACAAACGTCTGCATCAGGCAAAAGAAGATTTATATATCGAACGCGAGAAACTGATCACCCATCTCCAAATCTCGCACGAAGGCTTAGGCGTATTCAACCACCGCAAAGAAGAGATTCTGGTAAATAATCTGTTCACACAATACGCCAACCTTATCTCGGACAAAAATCTGAGTTCTACGGAAGAGATCTTCTCCATCCCCGAATTGCAGCCCATCACCCGTTTCATTACAAAAAACAAGGAACGCAGTATCGGCAAAGAAGAGAAACGGATGTCATTGAACATAGACAAAAACGGACGTATCTTTGCCGTGGAATGCATTATCTTTCAAGATGACAGCTTTGAAATCTCCATCAATGACATCACTCAGGAAAAGGAACAGGCACTTCTGAAAAAACAGCTGACACAGAATATCGCCCACGAATTGAAAACCCCTGTAAGCAGCATACAGGGATATCTGGAAACCATAGTAAACAATCCTACCCTGCCCCGTGAGAAAATCAATGCTTTCCTGGAGAGAAGCTATGCACAAAGTAACCGGCTGGCACATCTGTTACGGGATATCTCCGTACTTACCCGCATGGAAGAAGCTCCGAACATGATCGAAACAGAACCGGTAAACCTCACCACCATGATGCGGAATATCCTGAACGAAGTAACTTTGGAACTGGAAGAAAAGCAGATCACAGCCCACAATATGCTGCCTGAAGGACTGACCATACAAGGCAATTCTTCCCTGCTATACTCCATCTTCCGGAATCTGACAGACAACGCCATTGCATACGCAGGAACTCATATTTCCATAACCATCCGCTGTTTCCGTGAAGACGAACGTTTTTATTATTTCAGTTTCTCGGACACAGGCGTAGGAGTAGGACCCGAACATCTAAGCCGTTTGTTCGAGCGTTTCTATCGGGTGGACAAAGGACGTTCACGCAAATTGGGCGGTACCGGACTGGGACTAGCTATTGTAAAAAACGCAGTCATTCTGCATGGCGGAACAATCTTCGCTAAAAATACCCCCGGTGGAGGTCTGGAATTCATATTTACATTGAGTAAAGAATAAGAGGATACAAGAGCCTGTTTCTAAATTTTCTTCAAAATTTAAACAGGCTCCAAAAAATAAAGAAAGATAATTGTTTTCTTAAATATAAACTGTATCTTTGCAGTGCATCGGTTCATTTATCTCCCCTCCGAGGTGAATGATTAAAAGGGAATCAAGGTGAGAATCCTGAACAGTCCCGCTGCTGTATGTTTCACTAAACGCATAAGCAAAATGCCAATAACCACTGGGATAATTTCCGGGAAGGTGCTTATAGCGGAAACGAGTCAGAAGACCTGCCTGTGCATTTATCAAATCTGAAGCTTTCGAGGAAAGAGCTTGGAACACTGAACGTAAGGGATGCCTTTAAACACATCCGCTATTTTCTCCGTTTCACTGTCCGGAAAAGAATATCAGGTAAAAAGAAAATTTATTTTAAAGTAAACTCTGCCAAGTTTATTTGGAGTGCTCAGCCGAAGTGATTCGCCTGAGCATTATTTTATAATCCAAGTCAATACAAAATCGGGATGAGTGACATAACGGACCCGATAACGTTCCTGCCGGCCTGTACGATATTCGCATGCCTCGAACTCCCCCTCTTCCGACAAGCTGAAAGGAAAAATACGAAGATGACGAATGAAATCCACCTCCTCTACTCCCATCAGTTTGAACAGTGCCTCCTTGGCCGACCAATGGAGCAATAAAGCATAAACTTCATCTCCTTCCATCATTGCGGGTTCTTCATCGGAACGAATAAAACGGGAAGCTACTTTCCGCACTCTGGTTCCATACTGCTCTATATCCATTCCCACCTCACAGGAAGAATGAAGCGCCACCGCCACATAACCGCGAGTATGCGAGATGCTGATATACCGGCTTCCATCCTTTAGATAAGGCCTTCCCGAAGAGTAATAAGCTATCTCCTTTTCTTCTCCACACAAAGCCTTCAGCAGCACACGTACCGACAACCATTCATGCTTCCGTTTTTCGGAAAGAACAGCCAATTTCTCCCTATACCAGTCTTTATGCTCCAATGATGCCAGCAGTTGTTCCGTTGTTTCATCAGACTTCCATATTCCAAGCAGAAACTCCCCTTCGATATAAGTACGGTATAAAGGCATAATAAAATCTATTTCTTTTCTTCTTCCACGGAGCTGGAAGAGTCAACGATAACTTTTACTTTCAAAATGCGGCGCGTATTCATTTCAAGTACCTCAAAATGATAATTCCCATAATCTAACCGCTCGTGCAATACAGGAAACTCCCCTTTTATTTCCAGCAACAAACCGGCCAAAGTGTCCGCATCTCCTTCCACTTTCTCGAAAAGAGCGGGATCAGCTTTCATAATCTTATAAAAATCGGACAGCAAGGTTTTTGCCTCGAATATATAGGTACGGTCATTCAGTTTCACATACGTACGCTCTTCATCATCGTATTCATCATTAATCTCTCCTACAATCTCCTCGATGATATCCTCCATTGTAACAATGCCCGAAGTACCTCCAAACTCATCGACAACGATGGCAATATGGATCTTGTTCGCCTGAAAATCACGCAAAAGGTCATCAATCATCTTCGTTTCAGGTACAAAGTAAGCAGGACGGACCAATGTCTGCCAACGAAAGTTGTCGCCCTTGCCCAAATGAGGAAGCAAATCCTTTATATAAAGAATCCCCTTTATATTATCCCGCGATTCGGCATATACCGGAATACGGGAATAGGCATTTTCCACAATACATTTCAACACATCGGAATAAGGAGTATTGATTTCCAAGTCCACCATATCCAGCCGGGAAGTCATCACTTCCTTAGCCGTTTCCTCACCAAAACGGATAATACCTTCCAAAATATTGCTTTCCTCTGAAATCTCACTCTTGTCCGTCAGTTCCAAAGCCTGTGAAAGTTCGTCGACAGAAATATTATAATTCTTTTTTGCCACACATCTGTTCACCAAAAAGGAAGAACGGACCAGCAATGCCGACAAAGGTGAAAAGAATTTCTTTAAAAAAGAAATGGCAGGAGCTGCCTTACGGCAAAACTTCAACGTGTTCTGTGCCGAATAAATTTTAGGCATGATTTCACCGAAAAGCAACAGCAGAAAAGTAAGGACAACCGTTATTAGCAGGAATTCCAGAATCACGGAATTTCCAAAGTGTATGGTGCTGGCAAAAAAGTAATTGCACAGCATGATAATGGTTACATTGACAAAATTATTAGAGATAAGAATAGTCGCTAACAAGCGTTCGGAATCATTCAGCAGGGCGCTGATACGCCTGTCCGAAGTATGTTTTCCTTCCTCTATCTCACTTAAATCAACAGGTGAAAGGGAAAAGAAAGCTATTTCCGAAGCAGACACAAAGCCTGAGGCATACAACAATAAAACAGCTAACAAGATAGCTATGATAGCTCCCATGGTAGGAGCTGTTACGGTTACACCGTCAAATAAATCCGCCAAGCGGCATAAATACGAGTCAGGGTCCAAGGAATCTGGTTTTAGTTAAACATCAAGTTCTCTTAATTAAAAAGGTAAATCGTCCGTCAGACTATTATCCGAGGCTTGCTGTTGTTGCAGAGCCGCTTGTGCAGACACCTGCTGCCGGGATACCGCTTGTGCCTGCGGTACATATCCTGTACCCGGTTGCTGCGAGGTGTTACGCGGGGTCAGCATCTCCATATTATCAGCAAAAATCTCGACAATGGTACGTTTTATGCCATTCTGGTCATCGTATGAACGGCTGCGGATTTTCCCTTCTATGTAGAGTTTGTCGCCCTTACGGACATATTTTTCCGCAGTTTGGGCCAGTCCTCTCCATAACACGATATTATGCCATTCCGTACGTTCGGGAACCTGTGTTCCATTCTGCAACGTATAGGCACGATCGGTGGGGGCCAAAGAGAAGTGGCAACGGCAATGCCGGTATCCAAATATCTCACATCAGGGTCCTTTCCTACATTTCCAATCAAAATGACTTTATTTACTGACATTCTATTATTCCTTTTTAATTATTAGGCTCCAAAATTAGCGAAAAAAACTGATTCACCAAACGCGATACGGCAAATTTATGCAAATCTTCCACGCTTATTCTCTGATACTTCGCAAAAGAAGCCGAATTCTCAGGGAGAATCACTTCATAAAAATTTGCGTAAATCACCCGGTGGGATAACACGTGCTTCACCCCTTTCCGCACCAGCCGCACTATGGGCTCCTCTCCTCCGGCCAGCATCTCGCGAAACTGTGGCGATGCATACAGTTCCTCTTCCGTCCACTCACGATCCGTTTCTATCAAAGGCGGTTCATACAAATTTTTCCATATATCATTTCCGCTGCGCTTATGTATAAAGGTATACGCGCCCATGCGTACATATATATAATTAAAATAACGATTAGTCACCTTGTTTTTATGTTGCTTCACAGGCAAAGAGCCGGCAATCCCCTTCAGACGCGCCACACAAGAATCGTTTAGCGGACAAAACAGGCAGTCGGGCGCTACCGGAGTACACTGCAAAGCTCCAAAATCCATGATAGCCTGGTTGTAGAGACCAGGGCGCTCACGGTCCAGCAACTCATCGGCAACCCGGACAAACAGTTTCTTTCCTTCCGCCGAATCAATGGGGGTATCAATGCCTAACCAACGGGACAGCACCCGATACACATTACCGTCCACCACTGCGTATGGCATACCGTAAGCAAATGAACAAATAGCCGCTGCTGTATATTCTCCCACTCCTTTCAAAGCACGCACCCCAGTGTATGTTACAGGAAATCCTCCTGCCTCTGCCATCCTTCTGGCCGCAGCATGCAAATTTCTCGCACGGGAATAATACCCCAGCCCCTGCCAATATTTCATCACCTCATCTCCGGGTGCTTCCGCTAATGCCCGTACATCGGGAAAACGCAACATGAAACGGTTGAAATACTCCAATCCC
>ERZ779645.1197-NODE-1197-length-12565-cov-2.133893_pt1 | contig 12565 bp, 14 predicted proteins | sample MGYA00511103_ERZ779645 | MGnify/ENA primary metagenome ERZ779645 (study PRJEB29588, sample SAMEA2158521) | human gut metagenome | biome: human gut; feature: human-associated habitat; material: faeces | place: Denmark | collected 2008/2010 ...
AGCCATAAAGAAAAACAGCATTGCCGCACCCGAGCCCTTTCCACTGCCGAAAATGCCTTTGAGCAAGCCGCTTTGCGTATTTTCCATAAGCGGCTCAAAGACATTATCCACCAGAAAGCCGCCAAGGAAATAACCGACGGGAATGGTGAAAAACTGCAGAGTATTTCTGACAGAATAGACCCGCCCCTGCATTTGCTTAGGCACATTGCTCCTGAAAATAACGTCATAATTTGCGCTCATCAGCGGGATAATGCCCCAGCCGAGAAATGCACCGATACACCATATGACGGTGTTATCTCCGAAAGCAAGCAGGAAATTTTCCGTGCTCATGGAGATAAGCAGGCAGTTGCAGATAACATTGATCCTGCTCTTTGGCTTTGGAAATACGGTTGCCGCAACGCTTCCGATAAGTGTTGCTACGCCGACACAGCTGTTTACGATACCGTATGCCGTCTCGCCTGTTTTTGAAATAATAAGCGCAGGAAGTGCCGCACTGTACATTGATGCTATCAGGTTGATCGCCGATAAAAACAGGATAAGCCAGAGGATACCCTGATTTCCTTTCAAATAGGAAAGTCCGCTTTTTGCCGACTGCAAAATCGTTTCCTTGCTGTCGGAGTCCCGGGCGACCTGCGGTATTCTGATAAAAAACATCAGGACAAGAAATGCTGCGGCAAAGGTGGTAAGATCAAAGGCAATGACAGCTTCAATTCCTGCAAACGACATCACAGCAGCTGCCAGAACAGGCGTAAGAATGGACACAAGCGAGTTTGAAAATGAGCGCATACCGCTTGTTTTCTGATAATGCTTTTCGGGTGTGAGCAGCGTGACAGCCACGTCCGAAGCAGGCGATTGGATCGAATTCATCAAGCCGTTCAGGGCGTTGAGAATGTACAGATGCCATACGGCAAGGCTGCCCGTTTTCAGCAGTATAAGAATTATGACAGTGCAGACCGCAGCAAAGCTGTCGCAGATAAGCATGATCGCTTTCTTGTTCCATTTGTCGCTTACCGCACCTGCAAAAATGCTCATCAAAACATACGGCGCATATGAGCATACCGTCAGCAGCGAGGTGGTCAGCGCCGAACCGCTGTCGCTGTAAAGCCATATCACAAGCGCAAAGCTTGTCATAGAGCTTCCCAGCGCCGAAAACGACTGAGTGAGCCAGAGAATTATAAAATTTTTAAGTTCCTTTAAGGTTTTCATATTACCTTGCTCCTTTTTCTGATTTATTTCAGTCAGATGCAAGGCATGACGGTGGATCATTCCTCCATGCAATTCGTCATTCCTTGCATGGAGCTGTGTAAATACAAAGCATCATTGTTATCCCCCCTTTATATGGTTACATTTATTATACTATGCCTGTTCTGAGATTTCAATCAATAAGCTGCAAAAGACGATATTACAATTATCAGATACAGCATTGGGCAGGTATATTGCAGATGATAAGCTATTGAAATGATAACACCCAAACCGTAAAATGCAGCATATTGTTGTACAAATGTTGTACGCTGATAAAAAATAGCCGCCTGCGAATGCTCGCAAACGGCTATAATACGTGGTCTGCCCGACGGGGGTCGAACCCACAGCCTTCAGAGTCGGAGATTTTTAAGAGTTTGATTGTCAATGATTTTGTAAGATTAACAATAACCTGTAAACAACGCACCTAAGCCAATGTCAAGATAAGCTAAACGTATCAGCGTCGCTTGTGGCTTTTATGCTTTGTTAGGAATATGTTAGGAATAATTTTAAGACAGTCCGCTGTAAACAAGCTATAATTTTGTAAAAGAAATCAAATGTTAATCTTTACGCTGTGCAGCTGCCCTGTGCCTTGTGAAAAATGCCTATTTTGCGTGCCTTAATTCGTTTATTTTGTTTACACTATTTTCCTTTACAAGCACTTTTAAGTGTGATATAATAGGTGTAACAAAAGACCACCAAAGGAGCGAGTAACAGAATGGTATATGGATATTGTAGGTGCAGCACTAACGAAACCAAGCAAGATATCACAAGACAAAAGCGGGAGCTGAAAGAGCTGGGAGCTGTTGACGCTACTATCTTTATGGAGTACGAGAGCGGAACCAAAATAAACCGCCCAGAACTTTTAAAGCTGCTGTCAACAGTCAAGGCTGGGGACACCATTGTGACAACTGAAATAAGCCGTATCACAAGAAGCACAAAGCAGCTGTGCGATATCATAGAATTGATAAAGACGCAGCAGCTAAAGCTTGTAATCAAGAATAGTATAATAATTGACTGCACCGCTGGCAAGGACATTGACCCAATGACGAAAGCATTCTTGCAAATGGCGGGAGTTTTCGCCGAGCTGGAGCGCAACATGATATGCAGCAGAGTACAAAGCGGTATCAACAACGCAAGAGCCAAGGGCGTTAAACTGGGCAGACCCCAGAAAACCGTTGAAGACATTCCCGACAACGTGAAGAAATTCTTTGAGAGATACAGAGCTGGAGATTTCACTAAGACCGAGTACGCCCGCTTATGCGGCATTAGCAGACCAACACTTGATAAGTATATCGCAATAATGACTGATAGATAAAGGAGAAATTACAATGAAAACAGAACACACACCCATTCTCACCTACAAGGCTTTTGAAATGACAGACCGCCCAGGCTTTATTGATTTAAGCGTTGACTGGGACGCATTGCCATTTGACTACAAAAACAAGCTTGTTGAGGAAATGACAGGCGAACCAATGTATACCCCAGATGAACTGTATGGGCTTAAAATGATTATCCCCTGCTATTACGACTCTTACCACAAAGAGAGGCGCACCAGAATGACTGACGCTTTTGTGTACTTCCAAGAAATACCAGGGGACTTGAACGCAAACGAATACGAGGAACTTGTCAAGTATATACAGAATAAAGATACCTGGATTGCTTGCTTGTGTAAAAAAATAGGGTTTGACGCTGGCAACCTTGCAACTATTTCTATAAATGCACAGTCACTTGTCTAAACTGATACATTAACATATATAGCCGTCTTATTATTGCAATAAGACGGTTTTTTTGTCTTTGGCTGTGAATGCGGAGCGGTATGTATATTGTGCGCTGCCAAAAACAAAAAAGCTGGGAGCGGAGCATAATTGCTTGATTTACAAATAGTTATGACGCATTTTAACGGTGCTGCGGAGGGTGCTTATTTTCCAGCTGGGGGCGTTGTATTCTGAGTCCACCGCACATTTGCGCAACGAGATAATAACGAATACGGGGGAAAAATAAAGCTAAAACACACTTGATAACCAAAAGTGCGCAAAAAATTAACAGAAAAATACTTGATAAAAGACGAAGTGCACGCTATAATTTGCATATAAAATAAAGTTTCCGCTGGGAAAGGTGTGGCTTTTGTGTACGGACGGGCTGCACGGCTCAATATTTAATATCTCTATATAAGTAGTGTTGATGTTCAAAATTTTTTTCAAGAATGACGCATTATAGCGCATTTGAGGACGATTTTTAGCAAAAAATATTTTGAAAATCATTGCAACAATTTAAGAAGCCAAAAACGGCACTTTTGTTAGTAATTTCCTACTATATAGCACTAAATCGCCATTTCAACAATTTAAGAAGGCGTACATAATTTGTTAACATATGTAAAGGGGCACTGTCAAATGAAAGACAATAGAATTTTCACTGAAAATAATACCAATAGAGTTTATACAGTATAGGAGCTAAAGCGGGAGCTATTAGCTGACTGTAGGCGACTGTCTCCAGCCCAGCAAGACAAGCTGGAAGAGTTTGAGAAAATCAAGACAAGGGATAAGTATATTCAAGTGATGTTGGACGGTATAGACACGCTTGTGACACTTAGCCCGCAAACATTAACAAGACTGCTGTATCTATCTACTTATATTCAGTATAACAGCGGTCTATTAGTCGTGGATAACCAGACATTAACCAAGGGACAAGTATGTCATTTACTTCATATTAACCATACTACAGCTGGGAGCTTTTTAGACGAGCTGACGCAGGCGGGCGTACTGTCTGTAGATGCTGACGGCTGTCACATAAGCAAGGACTATATCAGATACGGCAAGGCTGGAAAAAAAGACTTAGTGCGTGTATATACGTCTGCGTATTGCAGCTTATACGAGAATACGCTTGCAGCTAAACACGTGTATATAGGCTATATATTGCGCCTTATGCCCTTGATTGACACGAGGACTAATATGGTGTGCGGCAAGCTTTAGGAGCGCACAGGAGCGCTACAGAGGGCAACGGCGCACACCGTTCCGCTCCCATTCAAAGAAGTATGTAAAGCAGCTGGCTATAACCCCAGCAACCTTAATAAACTGCTGAATGAGATATCCCAGCTTGTAATACTTTACAATGGCAATATAGAGCCGCTGGTAATCTTTGTGCGCTCTAAGAGTCGTTCACCCCCTACAGAATGGTATCTGATTATTAACCCGCATTTCTTTTTTGCTGGTTCTGACGTTGACCGCATAGAGATTGAAGCGGACTTTTAGATATAGCCATAATAGGAGGTAAATAAGAATGATTTCTATAATAACAATAATTTTGCCATAGGATAATGGCGAAACAATGATTATAACAATTCCGTGTGAAACCGACGTATTATATAATTTTGTCAATGACAATAAAAATTATGTTGTTAATACGTGCGGGAAAGTATATCACGTTAAGTACAAAGACGGACAGTGCAGGCTTGATAAAACAAGTTTAAAGCCGTCCAAAAACAGATCCAAAAAGGGTTATAATATTGTGTACTTATACGAGAACGGAAAGCGAAAAAAGTGGCAGGTATCAAGACTTGTTGCCGATACGTTTATACCGAACCCCGAAAACAAGCCCGAGGTTCACCATAAAAACGGCAATTCTTTAAATGATAGGTTAGACAACCTACAGAGAGTAACCAAAGAAGAGCACGAGGAGTTGCACAGACAAAAGCGTGCAGCTGAAAAAGAACAAGCGAAAAACAACGCTAATCAGTGAAAGAAAGGATAATGAAAAATGGTACTTGTAAATTTAAGTATTTAGTTAAATGATGACCGCCGCCTTATTGTAATGCAGCGTAAAAATGCGGCTGGCAGATATAAGAAAGTTTACGACGGTCTGAATAACAATTTCGGCATAGACTACACCGATTTATACTTTGATAAAGTTTTGCTAATAGAGCCGCAAGGCGACGCTATCAAGGTATTCACGCAAGAGCGGTCATTATTAGAGGCTATATTTGATTATGACGACTAATGAAGAGTGTGGCTAAAATACGGAGGTGCAGAAAAATGCAAATGTTTAACGAATATAACGACGTTGTAAAAATCAACGATTTAATAAAAATGCTGGGCATAGGCAGAAATACAGCCTATAAGCTGGTTAATACCCAAGCTATTCCCAACATTCGTATAGGGCGCAAGCACTACATAACTAAACAGTAGGTTATTGCGTACATAGACAGCAACGGCGGAAACGACCGATAATTTTATCGTCCGCCTGCTGCTGCTCTGATTAAAGCTTGTTTACAGCGGGCGGACTAATGAAAGGAGAGTCCCCCAATGAAAACCGCAAAAGGTTTCAGTATATCAATAAATAAAGGGATATATCACGTAAGTTTCCGCATACGTGACCAGAACGGCAAGTTAAAACAGAGGTGCTTGTCAACTGGTTTCAAAGCTGTATCTGGAAACCTGCGCAAAGCTGAAGCAAAGGCAAGGGATATATACTTTGAGCATTGCGCAGCTGCCAAAGCTGGTATCATTGATTGTAATACATTGCTGTGTGATTATATCAAAGATTACCTGGAGCGCAGGCACAGCGACTATGCGCCGTCAACCTACTTTGTCAATACAGGATATTTGAATAAGCATATCTATCCTTATTTCAAGCAAACAGGCTTGAAGCTTAAAGAGGTCAAGCCCCGTCATATTGAAAAGTATTGTAGCGATAAAAGGGAAAACGGTGTAAGCAATGACGCTATATTAAAGCACATACGCTTGATTAGTCCAGCATTAAAAGACGCTGTGAAAAACGGCTACTTAACCAGTAACCCTTGCGAATATGCCAACAAGCCCAAGAAAAACAAGCCCAAGCACTCCATATACACAGCTGACGAGCTTGCAAAGCTACTGGAGATATCCAAGGACACACCAATAGAGCTGCCAATATATCTTGCTGCAAACTTTGCGCTGAGACGTGAGGAAGCTTTAGGGCTGCGCTGGTCTGATATCGACTTTGACAACAAAATAATGCACATACGCAACACTGTTACACGTGGAGAAAAGAACGGCAAAATGGGTATCATTATCGCCGAGAAAACCAAGACAGAGGAAAGCACAGCGGACTATATGCTGAATGATAAAGTCTGTGGATATCTCCAGGCGGTAAAGGCACAGCAAGAGCGAATGCCGAGGACTACACAAGAATATGCTGACTATGTGTGTGTTAATCAAGTGGGCGAGCTGCTCAATCCTGACTATGTATCAAAGAGCTTTAAGCGGCTGCTGGAGAAAAACCAGCTAAAGGTGATAAAGTTTCACGAGCTGCGGCACACTTGCTTGTCTCTGCTGGTGCAGGACGGCATTCCAATGAAAGTGGTACAAGAGTATGCAAGGCACGCCAACTACAGCACAACAGCTGACATCTACTCACACCTTGACAAGAGCGCAAAGCTGCAAGCCCTTGACTTGATAACGAACCAGCTGGAGAGTGCAGCGTCTTGACGTGTTAGGAGCGGTGTTAGGATTGAAATAAAATAGCCGCCTGCGAACCAATGCAAATGGCTGCAAACGGCTATAATACGTGGTCTGCCCGACGGGGGTCGAACCCACAGCCTTCAGAGTCGGAGTCTGACGCTCTATCCAGTTGAGCTACGGACAGGAAACCATATATTATTATACCCAATAATGGTTGTCCTGTCAAGGCGAAAAATGGGTCGGTGTGAATTTTTTACCGCAAAATGCGGGATCTGCCAACAAAACGTCACAGACAGCTCCTGAACTGAGTGGGAGTCTGACCGCAGCGCTCCTTGAACTGGCGCATAAAGCTGTATTCGCTGGAATATCCGCACCGCTCGGCTATTTCCTTTACGCTGAGGGTGGTGGATATGAGCAGGCGCTTTGCCAGCTCCAGCCTGCCGTTTATTATGTCCTGCTTTACGCCCACGCCGAATATCTTCTTGTAGGCGTGCTGGAAGCCCGAGCGGCTCATGTTCATCTCCGCAGCCATTTTATCCACGTCGTCGGCAATGTCGGGCATGGAGTAAAGGCGGCTTCTCAGGCGGATAAAGCTGCTGCTCTTGTCCGCATATATCTGTGAGTGGCGGTTGGAGGTGCTTATGAGCCTGCCAAGCTTCAGCAGGAATATTTCCGTAAATCTGCGTTCTATCTCCTCGTGATACGGCTCGTGGGAGTAATGCTCATATGCCATCAGCCGCACAAGCTGAGACAACTCCTCAATATTTCCAAGGTAGAATATTTTGTCGGGGACAATGCCAAGCTCCGAAAAGCGCTCCTCGTCCCCCTCTTCAAAATCGAAATATATCCAGTCATCGGTGTAAACGCTGCCCTGACCGTAATATCTGCACGGCACGGCAGGGGAAAACATTACAAAGGAATTTTCCTTGACCTTGTGCTCGGTGCCGTCTATGATGAAAATGGACGGCTCCTTGATGAGCAGAAATAGCCGACAGCCGTTTCCGCCGGGGCGGTCCATGACAAAGTTATCGCTGTGGGAATAGTTATATCCTATGGAGCCTATTTTCATTCAAATGCCCCCTTGTCAAACCTTTATTGCAGGGCGGGAGGGCGCTCTTACTTCCATAGTGCCGTCCTCGGAGTAGAAAAAGACCGTCCGTCCGAAGTCAAGACCCGTCTGCTCTGCCACAATGGGTATCTTGCTGCTTTGGAGCGCCTGCTTTACTGCCGCAACATTCCGTTCGCCGACGCTGAAAACATCTGAGTCGCCGCTGAACATCTGCGCCCCGCCTGCTATTTTTGCGGTGATGCGGCGCTTTTTTGCCCCGTAGCTGCACATTTTCCTGATAAGCTCCGCAACGCCCGTGTCGGCATATCGGCGCATATTGTCATTTTCCGTCTGAGACTCGGCGCTGCTGGGGAGCATTATGTGAGCCATTCCCGCAATTTTCGCCTTGTGGTCATAAAGGCAGATGCCAACGCAGGAGCCAAGGGCATAGGTAGCCAGCACATCGGGATATTTCACCACATTCAGATCTGCTATGCCAACGTTGACCATTACCTGCACCACCTTTTGTGTTATAAGTTTTGTTATTGCTCCAGATATTCCGCCATACTTTTTCTCAGCTTTTCAACAGCCTTTGAATGTATCTGGCAGACTCTTGATTCCGATATATTAAGCACGTCCGCTATTTCCGAGTACCTCAGTTTTTCGTAATAATAAAGTGTTATGACTGTCCGCTCCTTGTCGCTCAGCTGTTCTATTGCCTGAGCAAGGAGCTTTCTGCGCTCCTCCAGCATAAGTCGGCGTTCGGCCTCGCTGAAACCGTCCTTTTGGTCATTCGGAGCTTCAAAGCCGCTGAACAGCAGCTCTTCAAAGGAAAGTGTATGGGAGGCGGCAGCCTTCAGCGCATAGCTGTCCAGCTTTTCCACTGTCATTCCCATATGATGCGCCAGTTCTTCCCTTGTAGGCTCACGGTCAAGCTGAGCGTAGAGCAGGGAAAAGGCATTGTCATATTCCTTTGCAAAGCGGCGCACCCCTCTGGGCACGCTGTCCATGCGGCGGATATAGTCTATTATAGCCCCCCTCACCTTGATGGAGGCATAGGTCTCAAACCGAACATTCTTTTCGGGCACAAATGACTCGGCGGCGGATATGAGCGCCAGCACCGCTTCATTTGATATATCATCCTCGTCCGTGAAGCGCAGGAACATATTTCTGGTGGAGATAACTGCATACCGCACAATGTGCATACTTTGCATAACAATTTCGTTGCGCACTGCCTTGTCACCTGTGCGGCGATAGGTGCAGAAAAGCTCCGACATATCGTCTGTACGCATATTATCCCTCCATTCCCGAAATACCTATATAAAACATTATAGCATAACTTTTAAAATATTTCTACAGGCTTTTGGGAAAAGGGCAGGCGTTGGATTTAGATATTTAAACGTTTAAATTGTTTGTTTTGCACAATACCATATATGCGGATAAAGCTTAATATACAAATCGGATAAAATATGTAATATATAATTGATTGTATAATATACTATATGTATTGAGACTGTTTGATTATACAAATTATAATTTAGTATAATATGCTTACAATAATACTATAAGTATATTTATCTTCTATAAAAATACCGCAGACCTTGCGGAATGCGGTATGTATTTTTACTTGAGAACATAAATGGTAACGTTCTTTGCGCCCCACTGAATGCAGTCGTTGTACTCGTCCATGAATAGGTCAACGACTATGTGACCCTGTCTTACGGAATAGCCTGTGTCTGCTGCGATGGCGTAGCCGTAAACCTCGCCGTCGTCCGCAACTATGTAAAGCTCGGAGCCGTAGGGGATAATGTTGGGGTCAACTGCCACATAGCCCTGGAAAACTGCCTTGCCTGTGGACATAAGCGCTCCGGGGTCTGCGGTGTATGCGCAGGACTTTCCGCTGATAGTATCAACATATTCAGTGGGAACACCGTTTTCGTCCAGTGTGAGCCAGTCGGGAACTTCAAATCTGGAAACTGCATTTACTGCTGCGGGAGCATCTGCAAAGGCTTCCTCTGTAACTGCGATATCTTCGGAAACTGCGATATCTTCGGAAACTGTTGTAACAGCTTCGGTTTCGGGCTGGATAGGAGCTTCGGAGGACATTTCGGGAACTACTATCTTTACCTCTGCCTTGTCAGCCTTATGGGACTTGGGGCTTGACTTTGCGGAAACTGCCGGAACACTTGCCTTTGTGCCCTCTGTGGAAACAAAAGAGCCTGTGGGAGCTTCCGAGTCCTCATCATCAAATATCTCTTCATCAAGATCATCGGAATCTGTGTCAGCAGTTTCTTCGGAAGTGGTAACTGCCTCGGTCTCTGCTATGTCTGAATCAACTTCATCGGAAGCAATTTCAGTAGATTCATCTGCCGATGTGCTTACTGCATCTTCATCTGTGCTAATATTCTTTTCCGAGGGGAAAACCGCTACCTGAGCGGTAAGTGTCTCGGAAACCTCAATATCCTCAGCAGGCTCGTCAGCGATCTCAGTCTGAGCTGCAACTGTTTCTGTGGGGATAATATCTGTTTCAAAATCAACGGTCTCAGGCTCGCCTGCTCCTGCTGCGCCGATAACGGTGCAGAGTGCAAATACTGCTGCGGTCATGCCTGCTGCTATATATTTCTTTACGGAAGATCTTATTTTTGTCTGCCTTTCCGCTGTTATCTTAGAATTATCGTTCATAAAAAAAGCTCCTTAATACTGGCGCTTGCCGGGCGCCGAAGATTACCACCTTTGTGAGATTTCAAGTCGGACTTTACGGAAAGTTTAAAACTCTCTATCCGCTGGACTGACTGCACGGAATTTCCCGACTGATTAAACATATCATACTTTCAAAAAGTTTCAAAACGGTTACAAAACCGATTACACTTGTAATTATAGCGTAATTTCTTGAAAGTGTCAAAGTAAAATCAAAGCGCAGATTTGTGCAGTTTGCTTAATAATTGTAGAAAATATTCACACAAACCTCGATTTTTCAAGCTTCTTTTGTTGTAACATGAACATTTGACCCGATTTTTTGGGCATTTATCATAAATCAAAGAATTTGCATTTCAAAAAGGCTATAATACGCCAAGTATAAGGGTTCTTTAGTGAACAATGTTACATTTGTTAATCGCTTTGTGCATGTTTATATACCGTATCTGCGACTGATATTCAACAAAACGCACAAATGCGCCAGATGATAAATAAGTTTTTGTGCAATGTGCTGATTTTGGCTCTATATGGCTCTGTAAGGGCTTTTGAGCAAAAAAATCAGCATATTTACTTGAAAAAAATTCCGCAACAGTATATAATAGTATCATGATGTATTGCTGCATTTTGCATACCCGCAGGTATGACACCCGCAGATATACTATTACAATATAAATATAAGGAGACTTCATTATGGATAAGAAAAAGGATCCCAGACTTGATAATGCCCGTATAATGATACGCACTGCCGCTCCTGTGGTGGCTGCTCTGTTCCTGTTCCTTGTTTCCGCAGGATATATTGCTTACAGAATGATAAGCAACAGGAATTACAACGAGCGCTGGAAGGATTATGACGAGTGCGGACTGAGCTGATGAGTATGTATATTTATAACGCCCGTATTCTCCCCATGGACGGGGACGAGATCGGCTGCGGATATGTTCTTGTGGAAAACGGCAAGATCGCCGAAGTAGGCAAGGGTATGCCGCAGCACGTCAGAAAGTCCGATATCGACGCAGAGGGAAAGCTCCTTATGCCCGGATTTATTGATATCCACACCCATATGGGCTTTATCGGCGACGGCGCAGGGGAAGAGGGCATTGACGTAAACGAGGGCAGCGACCCTGTTATGCCCCAGCTGAGAGCTGTTGATGGACTTAATTTCATGGACGGCTATTTTGCCGATGCGGTCAGCGCAGGCGTTACAAGCGTTGTAACAGGCGTTGGCTCCCTTAATCCCGTAGGCGGAGATATGGTTGCGCTCAAAACTGCCGCAAGGTGCCTTGATGAAGCACTCATAGGCACAATGGGCATAAAATTTGCTCTGGGTGAGAACCCCAAGTCCTATTACACCGAGCGTGACGACGCTCCCCAGACAAGAATGGCAACAGCCGCTCTTATCCGTGAGGCGCTGGAAAAGGCACGCAGATATATGGTGCTCACCGAGCGTGCAGAGGAGCCTGAGGATCTGCCCGATTATGATATCAAGTGCGAAGCTCTTATACCATTATTAAAGGGAGAAGTCAAGGCGCATATCCACTGCCACCGTGCGGACGATATCATGACCGCTCTCAGGATATGCAAGGAGTTCGGCTTGAAGCCGCTGCTCATTCACTGCACCGAGGGGCATCTCATAGCCGACCTGCTGGGCGAAGCTCATGCGGAGGCTGTGGTGGGGCCGATCATCTGCGACCGTGGAAAGCCCGAGCTTGCCCATGCAAGCCTTGAAAATGCAGGAAAATTGTGCGCTGCCGGGGTAAAGACCGCCATCTGCACCGATCACCCCGAAACACCCATCAACTTCCTTACCTTAGGTGCGGCTTACTGCTGCAAGTACGGTATGCCTAAAAATGAGGCTCTCAAAGGGCTGACCATAACCGCTGCAGAGCTGGGCGGATTTGCTGACAGAACAGGCTCTGTTACCGTTGGCAAGGACGCTGACCTTATTCTGCTGGACGGCGACCCGTTTGAGATAATGACTAACGTTTGCATGACTATGATAAACGGAAAAATCGTTTTTGAAAGGAAATAAAATATGACCAAGCTTAAAAAGACTATTGCGCTCATATCCGCAGCGGCAATGTGCTGCTCTCTTGCAGCCTGCGGCGATGCGCAGAACGGTGAGGACAGCGAAAGTGCGGCTGAAACATC
>ERZ779645.1225-NODE-1225-length-12350-cov-9.064742_pt1 | contig 12350 bp, 8 predicted proteins | sample MGYA00511103_ERZ779645 | MGnify/ENA primary metagenome ERZ779645 (study PRJEB29588, sample SAMEA2158521) | human gut metagenome | biome: human gut; feature: human-associated habitat; material: faeces | place: Denmark | collected 2008/2010 ...
AGTGAACGCCGCCATCAAAGCCGTCCGCAAGTCGGACGTGCTGAACGACTACGAGGTATGCCGCTACATACAGCTTGAAAACGGCCTGTACGCGGATGTTTACTCGCTTGAAATCATCATTCCAGTAGCCTTCCGGCTGAACACCTACTATACACACGTGTTCCGCATGTGGCTGGTGGAGAAGGCACTCTCAAAGGAAAAGAGGCAGGCATACGTGATGTTCATACAGAACGGGAAAACCGGATATTGCTGAACACGCATACAGACAACGAAAAAGGAAACGGACAACACCATCGGGTGCTGTCCGTTTACTTTTTTTTCATGCAACCGCCTTATTCCAGCGGCTTGAGGTAATTCGCCTCCAACAGTTCACGCAGTCCCGATTCGGGATAAAGCACCTTACCTGCCAGAAGGATAAAGGGCAGCATCCTGTTGTTGCGATACTCCTGCAAGGTGCGGCGGCTTACCCGGAGCATTTCCGCCACCTCCCTGTCCGTCAGGTAATGTTCCCCGTCCAGTGGCGGACGGTAACTTTCCAAAAATGCGGAGAGCCATTTGGAGCCTTTGAGCATATTCTGTATCGCGGTGGCAACCGGCTCGTCCTCCATTGAGAAAACCTCGTTGTTCTCGTTCATCATAACATCGGATTAAGTGGTTAATAAAAACAGAGTCATTTTCCATCGGGATAGATCGTGCCGATAAGCGGAATAAGCCGCCTGACCTCCTCCGGCCTGTAATAGAACCTGCGGTTTATCTGCGAGTAGCCGATAAGCCGCCTGTCACGCAGCGTCTGCAACGTGCGCGGGCTTATTCTCAACTGCCCGCAGACCTCCTCGCCCGTGAGCCATCTTTCCATGCGCCCCGTGTCGCTTTTGCGCCTCAGGGCGGCGACCTTCTCCGAGAGTGCGCCGAATGCCGCCACCATCATCTCGAAAGTCTTTTTCTCGATAGATACTATTTCCATATTCATGTCATTTAGAGTTTGCCGCAAAGGTAACGAAACGGCATACAAGACGTATCGTTTTCCGCTGAAAGGCTGCCTGTTGCGCCGTTTGACCGGGTTACGGAGCCATCTTCCGCAAAAATCTTACGTGAGTCACGTAGTGAGTTGTTAAAGCCCCTTTTGTTTATTGCCGAATTTTGTCGCAGAAACAAAAAGAAAGGACTGAACATGAAAGTGATAACAATGGAAAGTTCCGCCTACAAGGAGATGATGGCGCAGATTGCGAACATCGCAGGGTACATCCGCGAGGCAAGGGACGAGAAGAAACGGAAGCGGGAAACCGAAGACAAGCTGCTTGACACGGCACAGGCGGCGAAGATGCTCAACGTGAGCAAGCGCACCATGCAGCGTATGCGCACCGACCACCGTATCGAGTATGTGGTGGTACGCGGAAGCTGCCGCTACCGCCTTTCCGAGATACTGCGGCTATTGGAGGACAACACAGTAAGGAACGAGGAAGGGACAATAGACACCCTGTTCCACAACCACACGCTGCGCACGGGCGGCAAACCAAAAGGAAGGAGGACATAGGTCATGGAACTGCTCACACGAAACAACTTCGAGGGCTGGATGCAGAAGCTGATGGAACGGCTCGACCGTCAGGACGAACTGCTGCTGGCGATGAAGGCTGAGGGGAAACAGCCCACTATCACGGAAAGCATCCGCCTTTTCGACAATCAGGATTTGTGCATGTTGCTCCAGATAAGCAAACGCACCCTCCAACGCTACCGCAGCGTAGGCGCATTGCCCTACAAGACGCTGGGCAAGAAGACCTATTACAGCGAGGAGGACGTGCTGACATTCCTTTCCAACCATATCAAGGACTTCAAAAAGGAAGATATAGCCTTCTACAAGGCTCGTATCCATAATTTCTTTCATAAATAACCCATTAAAACATTTTTCAGATGGCAAAGAAAAAAGACGAAAAGGACGTGCTGGTAGTCCGTGACGAGAAGACAGGCGAGATCAGCGTGGTAGCCGGGCTGAACGCGGACGGCACACCCAAGCGCACCCCCGCAAAAGCGGAGAACGCGCAGAGTTTCCTGCAATTCGACCGACATGGCGACGTGCTGGACAACTTCTTCAAGAACTTCTTCCGGCAGTGCAAGGAACCCAGCCGCTTCGGTTTCTACCGCATTGCGGCAGACCAAGCTGAAAATCTCTTAGAGGTGATGAAGCAACTGCTGAAAGACCCCGAAGCGAACAAGGAGCTGCTCGCCCCTCACAAGGTGGACACCTCCGACTATGAGAAGAAGGTGCAGGAAGAGATGGCAGCACAACAGACAGAGAAACAAGAACCTCAAAAACAGGAGAACATGGAACAACGGAAAGAACAGCAACAGGACAAATCCGAACAGATGCAGGGCAAACGTGGCTACCAGCCCATCGACGAGAGTAAAATCAACTGGCAGGAGCTGGAGGACAGATGGGGCGTAAAGCGGGACAACCTTGAAAAGTCCGGCGACCTTACGAAGATGCTCAACTATGGCAAGTCCGACTTGGTAAAGGTCAAACCGACCTTCGGCGGCGAATCATTCGAGCTGGACGCCCGCCTCTCCTTCAAGAAGGACGGTGAGGGAAACATCAGCCTCGTGCCGCACTTCATCCGCAAGGAGCAGAAGCTGGATGAGTACAAGGAACACAAATTCTCCGACAATGACCGGAAGAACCTCCGCGAAACGGGCAATCTCGGTAGGGTCGTGGACATTGTGGACAGGGAAACGGGCGAGATCATCCCCTCCTACATCAGCATCGACCGCAAGACGAATGAAATCACGGACATTCCGGCAAGCAGGGTGCGCATCCCGGAGCGCATCGGCAAGACGGAAATCACCACGCAGGAGCGGGACATGCTCCGCGCCGGACTGCCCGTACGCGACAAGCTCATCGAGCGCAACGACGGCAGAAAGTTCGTCACCACCCTGCAAGTGAACGTGGAGCAGCGCGGCGTGGAGTTCGTGCCGGGAACCGGCAAGTCGCCCCGTACCGCACAGACACAGGAAACCAAAGGCGACACATCGAAAAGTCAGGCGCAGGGCGGGGAAAATGCCGCACAGACCAAGAAGGAGCAACGCCGCAACACGTGGACGAACGAGGACGGCAGCATCCGCCCCATCAGCAAATGGAGCGGCGTGAGCTTCACCGACCAGCAGAAAGCCGACTATGTGGCGGGTAAAGCCGTGAAGCTGGAGAACGTGACCGACAAGCAGGGCTTCCATGCCACGATGTATATCAAGTTCAACCCGGAGAAGGGACGCCCGTACCGCTACGACACGAACCCTGACAATGCACAGCAGGTTGCTCCGTCCAACGAGAGCCGCACGCAGGTGGCGGTGAACAACGATGGCAAGACCAACGAGGCTACAAAGAATCTGAGAGAGCCGTTGCAGAAAGGTCAGACCAACCCGAAGGACGCCCGCCAGCAACAGCAGCAGGAGAAGCCGCAGAAGAAAACGGGCAAGGGCATGAAAATGTAATCCCGTGTCCGCCACTGAATCCAAAATAAAATCCAAAGTATCAACAAAAAAGAAGAAGACATGAAGACAATCATTGCAGAAAAGCCCTCCGTGGCACGTGAAATCGCCCGCATCGTGGGCGCGACAAAGAGAGAGGAAGGATATTTCGAGGGAGGCGGTTATGCCGTGACATGGGCATTCGGACACCTCGTTCAGCTTGCCATGCCCGACGGCTACGGCGTGCGCGGATTTGTCCGTGACAACCTCCCGATTATTCCCGACACATTCACGCTCGTCCCCCGTCAGGTCAGGACGGAGAAAGGTTACAAGCCCGACAGCGGCGTGGTGTCGCAGATAAAAGTCATCAAAAGACTGTTCGACACAAGCGAACATATCATCGTGGCGACCGATGCCGGACGCGAGGGAGAGCTTATCTTCCGCTACCTCTACCACTATACGGGTTGCACCACTCCTTTCGTGCGCCTGTGGATCAGCTCTCTCACCGACAAAGCTATCCGCGAGGGACTGCGGAAACTCGAAGACGGCAGCAAATACGACAACCTCTACCTCGCCGCCAAAGCGCGGAGCGAATCCGACTGGCTCGTGGGCATCAACGGCACACAGGCGTTATCCATCGCCGCCGGACACGGCACGTATTCCGTGGGGCGGGTGCAGACACCAACGTTGGCTATGGTATGTGAACGCTACTGGGAGAACCGCCGCTTTACGTCCGAAGCATTCTGGCAGCTCCATATCGCAACGGACGGTTGCGACGGCGAAGTCGTGAAATTCTCATCCTCCGAGAAATGGAAAGAGAAAGAACCGGCGATGGAACTATATAATAAGGTAAAGGCGGCAGGTTGCGCCACTGTCACGAAAGCCGAGCGCAAGGAGAAGACGGAGGAAACTCCCTTGCTCTACGACCTGACCACGCTCCAGAAAGAAGCCAACGCCAAGCACGGCTTCACGGCGGAACAGACGCTTGAAATCGCGCAGAAACTCTACGAAAAGAAGTTGATAACCTATCCGAGAACGGGAAGCCGCTACATCCCCGAAGACGTGTTTGCCGAAATTCCCAAACTGCTCGCTTTCATCGGCACACAGCCCGAATGGAAAGACAAGGTGCGGGCAAAAGCCGCCCCGACACGCCGCAGCGTGGACGACGGCAAGGTGACAGACCACCATGCCCTGCTCGTCACGGGTGAGAAACCGCTCTTCCTCTCCAAAGAGGACAATACCATCTATCAGATGATTGCCGGGCGCATGGTCGAGGCATTCTCTGAGAAATGCGTCAAGGATGTGACCACTGTCACGGCGGAATGTGCCGGAGTGGAGTTTACCGTAAAAGGCAGCGTCGTGAAGCAAACCGGATGGCGTGCCGTCTATGGCGAGGAAAAAGAGGAAATTACCATCCCCGGCTGGCAGGAAGGCGACACGCTGACACCGAAAGGCTCGTCCATTACCGAAGGAAAGACCAAACCCAAGCCGCTGCATACCGAAGCCACCCTGCTCTCGGCAATGGAAACGGCGGGCAAGGAAATTGAGGACGACGCACTGCGGCAGGCGATGAAGGACTGTGGCATCGGTACTCCCGCCACACGCGCCTCCATCATCGAAACGCTTTTCAAGCGCGGTTACATGGAACGCTGCAAGAAGTCGCTTGTTCCCACCGAAAAAGGACTTGCCCTCAATTCCGTCGTCAAGACGATGCGCATCGCCGATGTTGCCATGACGGGCGAATGGGAAAAGGAGCTGGCGCGTATCGAGCGCGGGGAACTGTCCGACGACACCTTCCGCAAGGAGATAGAGGCGTACACACGTGAAATCACCTCCGAACTGCTCTCGTGCGACAAACTGTTCTCCCGCAGGGATTCCGGCTGCAAGTGTCCCAAGTGCGGGACGGGCAGCATGCAGTTCTACGGCAAGGTGGTACGCTGCGACAACGCGGAGTGCGGGCTGCCCGTGTTCCGCCTGAAGGCGAACCGCACCCTTTCCGACGACGAGATCAAAGAGCTGCTCACCGACGGGCATACGAAGCTGCTCAAAGGCTTCAAAAGCAAACAGGGCAAGAGCTTTGATGCCATAGTCGCCTTTGACGGGGACTATAACACGACTTTCGTGTTCCCCGAAAGGAAAACGAGCAGGAAATTTTCAGGACGGAAGAAATAGTATTACCTTTGCCACTGGTTCAGAGTAATGAATTGTTCTTCGATACCGGATTACACTCATACTTTGGATTTAGTGGTGGCACTCGGAGGGATACCGAGTGCCTTTTTCTTCCTTTTTCCAACCGATTATCCCGTTAATTATCAATCCGCTAAATCCAAAGTAATGAACAACAAGAAGAAAAACGAGGGTCAGACCGACTTTTCCTATTACGGTCTGTACCTGCTGGACTATCTCCGCACGAACAAGTTTGAACAGGCTGACGACACCGCTTTCATACGGGAACGGGCCGACCGTGCCGCCGAAACGTATGAGAGGGCACGGCTTGAAGGCTATCCCGCCGATGGTGCGCAGGAACTGGCGATGGACACGCTGCTGCGCGGGCTGCATTATTCCCGTTACGCCATCCTCCGCGAAGTCGTGGAAAACGAGTTTGCCGATGAAGTGCCGGAAGAGAAGCGTGAAGCCTTTGTCCTGAAACTGCTGCCGCTTGTCGGCAACGTGTTCTCCGTCTATGACCTCTCGGATGACAATTTCGCCCTGTCTTCCGATTACGACCTGCTCTACACGGAGCTGACGGGAGCAACCGTCCTTTACTTAGACGAATATGGCGTTTAACCGCAAACAGAAACTGCGGGACAACATCGAGGCGATACGGACGGCATTCATCCTTGACAGGGAAAATAGGACAGCGACAACCGAAGAGCGTGCCATACTTCAAAGGTACTGCGGTTTCGGCGGTCTGAAATGTATCCTCAACCCTGCAAAGGAACTGACGGATGCCGTCCGGTGGGCGAAATCCGACCTCGAACTGTTCGCCCCGACGGTGGAGCTGCACAGGCTTATCCGTGAGAACAGCAAGGACGAAACAGAGTACAAGCGGTTTGTGGATTCGCTGAAAGCGTCCGTGCTGACCGCTTTCTACACCCCCAAAGAGATAACCGACACCATCGCGGACGTGCTGGCAGATTACAGCGTCCGCCCCGCCCGTATGCTCGAACCGTCGGCAGGTGTCGGCGTGTTCGTGGATTCCATGCTGCGGCACAGCCCCAATGCGGATGTGATGGCTTTCGAGAAGGATCTGCTCACGGGTACAATCTTGAGGCATCTCTATCCCGACCAGAAAATGCGCACCTGCGGTTTTGAGAAAATCGAAAGACCGTTCAACAATTATTTCGACTTGGCGGTGTCCAACATTCCGTTCGGTGACATTGCCGTGTTCGACGCGGAGTTTCAGCGGAGCGACTCTTTCGGCAGACGCTCCGCCCAGAAAACCATCCACAACTATTTCTTTCTCAAAGGACTGGATGCCGTGCGTGACGGCGGTATCGTGGCGTTCATCACCTCGCAAGGGGTATTGAATAGCACCAAGACCTCCGTGCGTAACGAGCTGTTCAGTCAGGCCAATCTGGTATCCGCGATACGCCTGCCCAACAACCTGTTCACGGACAACGCGGGCACGGAGGTGGGCAGTGACCTGATTGTCCTGCAAAAGAACCTCAGCAAGAAGGAAATGTCGCAGGACGAGCGGCTGATGACCGTGATACAGACGGACACGAAAACCGCCCTGACCGACAACGCCTATTTCATCCACCACCCGGAACGCATCGTGCATACGATGGCGAAACTTGACACAGACCCCTACGGGAAGCCCGCTATGGTTTATCTGCACGAGGGCAAGGCAGCAGGCATCGCCGGGGATTTGCGCCGTATGCTCGACGAGGATTTCCATTACAGGCTTGCCATGCGCTTGTATTCGGGTTCAATCCGGCAGGCAGGAACGGAAGAAAAAGTTGCCGTTCAAAATAAAGTAGAGCGTCCTGCCATAAAATTGGAAACAGTATCCTCGGCGCAGACGGTGGAAACTCCGACAGAAAAGCCGCAACCCGCAGATGAAAAGCCGGAGATAGAACCGCGCCCGCAATATTCCGCAGGCGTGCAGCTCACCCTGCTTGACCTCTGGGGGATGACGGAAGAGGTCAGCCAACCGAAAACCTCCAAAAAGAAAAAGACGGTGAAAAAGGCAGTTACGGCAAAGTCCACTCCGCCCAAACCGAAAGTCACGGTTACACCGACAGCTCCAACTGCAAAACCCGCAATGGAGAATAAGGAGGTGAAAGCGGAGAACACCGCCAAGCCTGCCGACCCGGACGACATCTATGCCACACTGGACTGGGATACCAATCCTCCCATCAACGGTTTCTATGAAATGATGATGGGTTTGACGCCGGAGCGTAGGAAAGAACTTCGGGAACTGGCAAGGCAGCATAACGAGAAACAAGTGGCGGAAAAGACGGAAGTGAAAGCCGTGCCGGAAACTTCCCGTGAGCAGCCACGACAGGAGGAAACACAGCCGGAGGCAGTCGCCGCACCTGCCGTTACAGATACCCCATCGGAAGCGGTGGGGACTTTCCTTTTCCCCGACATCGAAGCGGAAAAGCCGAAGGAGGAAGTCGTGGACCTTTCTCCGCGTGCCTACCACCGCACGCCGGAGATGCACCTGCGCGAAGGGTCGCTGGTGGCTGACCGGGGGCGTCATAACATCGGCTACCTGAAAGACATCACGCCATACGGGGCGACATTCCAGCCGCTCGACCTGAAAGGATACCAGAAGGAAAAGGCGTTGTTGTATGTGTCGCTGCGTGACGCCTACGAGCGTCTGTACCGTTATGAATCGCTCCGGCGCGAGGCAAATGTTCCGTGGCGAGAGCATCTGAATACCTGTTACGATGAGTTTGTCATGCGCTACGGCAACCTCAACGCCAAGCAGAACGTGAAGTTAGTGATGATGGATGCGGGCGGGCGCGACATCCTTTCGCTGGAACGGATGGAAAACGGAAAGTTCGTCAAGGCGGACATCTTCGAGCATCCTGTTTCCTTCGCGGTGGAGAGCCATGCCAACGTAGGCTCTCCCGAAGAAGCCCTGTCTGCGTCGCTCAACAAATATGGTACGGTCAATCTCGACTATATGCGGGAGATAACCGACAGCACGGCGGAGGATTTGCTCACTGCCCTGCAAGGGCGCATCTACTACAATCCGCTCGTGACCGGTTACGAAATCAAAGACCGTTTCATCGCCGGAAATGTCATAGAGAAAGCGGAACGCATAGAGGCATGGATGGGTGACAATCCCGAAAATGAGCGTATGCCGGAGGTGAAGCAGGCGTTGGAGGCTCTGAAAGATGCCGAGCCGCAGCGCATCGCCTTCGAGGATCTGGACTTCAATTTCGGGGAACGCTGGATTCCGACGGGTGTCTATGCCGCCTACATGAGCCGGCTGTTCGACACGGAGGTGAAAATCGCCTATTCCGCAAGCATGGACGAGTTTTCGGTGGCGTGCGGCTACCGCACCATGAAAATCACGGACGAGTTTCTGGTGAAGGGGTATTACCGGAACTATGACGGTATGCACCTCCTAAAACACGCCCTGCACAACACCTGCCCTGACATGATGAAGTCCATCGGCAAGGACGAGCATGGCAACGACATCAAGATGCGCGACAGCGAGGGAATACAACTCGCCAACGCCAAGATTGACGAGATACGAAACGGCTTCTCCGAATGGCTCGAAGAGCAGTCGCCGCAGTTCAAGGAGCGGCTTGTGACGATGTATAACCGCAAGTTCAACTGTTTCGTGCGCCCGAAGTATGACGGCTCGCACCAGACTTTTCCCGACCTCAACCTGAAAGGGCTGGCAAGCCGGGGTATCAAGAGCGTCTATCCCTCACAGATGGATTGCGTCTGGATGTTGAAACAGAACGGCGGCGGAATTTGCGACCACGAGGTGGGAACCGGTAAGACGCTGATAATGTGCATCGCCGCGCATGAGATGAAGCGTCTGAATTTGGCACACAAGCCGATGATTATCGGGCTGAAAGCCAACGTTGCGGAGATTGCAGCCACCTATCAGGCGGCATATCCCAACGCACGTATTCTGTACGCTTCGGAGAAGGACTTTTCGACCGCCAACCGTGTGCGCTTCTTCAATAATATAAAGAACAACGACTACGATTGCGTCATCATGTCGCACGACCAGTTCGGCAAGATACCGCAGTCGCCGGAATTGCAGCAGCGCATCCTGCAAGCAGAGCTTGACACGGTGGAGGAAAACCTCGAAGTGCTACGGCAGCAGGGAAAGAACGTGTCGCGGGCGATGCTGAAAGGATTGGAGAAGCGCAAGCACAACCTTGAAGCGAAGCTGGAGAAGGTGGAACACGCCATAAAGTCACGCACGGACGACGTGGTGGATTTCAAGCAGATGGGCATCGACCACATCTTCATAGATGAGAGCCACCAGTTCAAGAATCTGACTTTCAACACGCGCCACGACCGTGTGGCGGGATTGGGAAACAGCGAGGGAAGCCAGAAGGCACTTAACATGCTCTTTGCCATACGCACCATACAGGAGCGCACAGGAAAAGACTTGGGTGCGACCTTCCTCTCCGGCACGACTATCAGCAACTCACTGACTGAATTGTACCTGCTGTTCAAGTACCTGCGCCCGAAGGAGCTGGAACGGCAGGACATAAGGTGTTTCGACGCTTGGGCGGCGATATTTGCCAAGAAGACGACGGATTTTGAATTTAACGTGACGAACAATGTGGTCCAGAAGGAGCGTTTCCGCTACTTCATCAAAGTGCCGGAGCTTGCCGCCTTCTATAATGAAATCACGGACTACCGCACGGCGGAGGATGTGGGCGTTGACCGTCCTGCCAAGAACGAGATACTGCACCATATACCGCCCACGCCGGAACAGGAGGACTTCATACAGAAACTGATGCAGTTCGCCAAGACGGGCGATGCCACCTTGTTGGGCAGGCTGCCGCTTTCGGAAACGGAAGAAAAGGCGAAGATGCTCATCGCCACGGACTATGCCCGGAAAATGGCACTCGACATGCGCATGATAGACCCGAATTACGAAGATCATCCCGACAACAAAGCGAGTCACTGTGCCAAGATGATCGCGGAGTATTATCAAAAATACGACGCCCAGAAAGGCACGCAGTTCGTTTTCTCTGATTTGGGGACATACCAGCCGGGCGACGGGTGGAACGTCTATTCGGAAATCAAGCGCAAACTGACGGAGGACTACGGTATACCGCCAAGCGAGGTGCGCTTCATTCAGGAGTGCAAGACCGACAAGGCGCGGAAGGCGGTGATAGACGCCATGAACGCCGGGACGGTGCGTGTGCTGTTCGGCTCTACCTCTATGCTCGGAACGGGTGTGAACGCCCAGAAACGGTGTGTGGCTATCCATCATCTCGATACGCCGTGGCGACCGTCCGACTTGCAACAGCGTGACGGACGCGGAGTTAGGGCAGGTAATGAGATTGCCAAACATTTCGCCGGGAACAACGTGGATGTAATCATCTACGCGGTGGAGAAGTCACTGGACAGCTACAAGTTCAACCTCCTGCACTGCAAGCAGACTTTCATAAGCCAGCTCAAAAGCGGTGCGATGGGTGCGCGTACCATCGACGAGGGGGCAATGGACGAAAAATCGGGCATGAATTTCTCGGAATACATGGCGTTGCTCTCCGGCAATACCGACCTGTTGGACAAGGCGAAACTGGAAAAGCGGATCGCATCGCTCGAAGGGGAACGCAAGTCGTTCAACAAGGGCAAGCGTGATTCGGAGTTCAAGCTGGAGTCAAAGACCGGCGAGTTGCGCAACAACACGGCTTTCATAGATGCCATGACGGAGGACTGGAACCGCTTCCTGTCGGTGGTGCAGACCGACAAGGAGGGCAACCGCCTTAATATAATAAAGGTGGACGGAGTGGATTCCGCCGATGAGAAGGTCATCGGAAAGCGTTTGCAGGAGATAGCCAAGAATGCCACGACCGGAGGGTTGTACACGCAGGTCGGTGAACTTTACGGTTTTCCGATAAAGGTGGTGAGCGAAAGGATACTCAAAGAGGGATTGGAGTTCACCGACAACCGCTTCGTGGTCGAGGGGAACTACAAGTACACCTACAACAACGGGCATCTGGCGCTGGCTGACCCGTTGGCCGCCGCCCGCAACTTCCTCAACGCGATTGAGAGAATCCCCTCCATCATCGACCAGTATAAAGCGAAGAATGAGGTGCTGGAGATGGAGATACCGCAGTTACAGGAGATAGCAGGCAAGGTGTGGAAGAAGGAGGAAGAACTGAAACAGTTGAAGTCCGAACTTGCCGCCCTTGACCGCAAGATACAGCTGGAACTTGCGCCGCCTACACCCGAAATCACCGAAAAGGAGCATGAAGGGCAACAGGTCAAACCGGAAGCGAAAGGTGTGCGAAACGGTATCAGGCAATATCCCGAAGATACATCACCGCAAATACGCAATCCATCGGAAAGTATTATCGCCAATCACACCATAACTGGGCATCCGGGGCTGTATGCCAAGGAGGAAACCCGGTCCAAAGGATTGAAAATATAACCTTAGGAATTTTATCTGAAGTATTAATAAGGGCTATCCCAAAAGGTCTAAAAGTAAATTTTATCCTTTCTGCAAGTATCTATAGGATGGCAACTGCATTTTTTTCTTTTTGGGCAGCCCTTATTAAAATTTATTCTTATTTTAGGTTATATACATTCATGTCCATTTATGTAAAAAATTCCTGCTGACCTTGTTTATGTCTTGTCAGTCACCATTTGCAAAACCATATTTGACCCTCAAAGAGGCTGAATTTGATAAGTAACTTGCTACATACTCATAATAAGGAGCTAAATAGAACACG
>ERZ779645.1235-NODE-1235-length-12284-cov-4.596778_pt1 | contig 12284 bp, 6 predicted proteins | sample MGYA00511103_ERZ779645 | MGnify/ENA primary metagenome ERZ779645 (study PRJEB29588, sample SAMEA2158521) | human gut metagenome | biome: human gut; feature: human-associated habitat; material: faeces | place: Denmark | collected 2008/2010 ...
AAAAAGGGCATGTATCACTTCTTTATCGGTTGATAATTAATATGATTTCCAGCATCGCCTGGTTTGCATCCCAATAGCCGATAACCTCATTCAAACTCTTGAAGCGCTCCGAGTACCAAGGTCTGTAGGTAGCTTCGACATCTCCTTCATCTGCCAGGAATTGTTTTTCTTCTTCAGAAGAATCCACAACCTGCCAGTCTCCCCAACTGTTACTTTCAAAATCGGCAAGTAAGGTGGATGTAGAAGACAAGTTGTAAATATCTTCATTCCTATTGTCTGTCAACACAAACTGGTCGGCCAGAATATGTCCCCACGGGTAAACATCCAAATCAATGACTTTCACAAAAGCCTTCTTTCCTTGATAAGGTTTCAAATCCCATACGGTTTCACTCAGAGTCTCCGTCTGATTTCCGACCGCCGTCTCTACAATCTTTCCGTCTACTACAAGATTTACAGAAGTACGGTCAGCCTGACTGCCTCCACCTACCAGAAACTTCAGATATCTTTTCCCAATATTGAACTCAGGAGACTGAATAATACCCGTCAGTCCATCTCCACCCTTATCGAACGAGTTCAGCAACTGCTTGCCGACAAAGCCGCTCACAGGTTGCTGACCGGAAGCCGTTCCCTTGCAGGGCATCCCCGTAAATGCCTGTCCTACCTTTCTGGCACCACCGATAGAAAGGTTTGAATCGGGCAGATACCAGCAGAAGTTTACCTTGACTGTTTTTGTCTCTCCCGGCTGCAACGTCAGCGGAACATAAACAGATGCTCCCGGAGCAACACCCTTAACCGGCTGCTTATCAGCGATCCGCCCATAGCGAATATTATCCCAAACCACAGTCTGCGGATCGAACCAGGCACCACGGAACCAACAATGGTCTACAACAGCAGCAGCATTGTCCACATAAATAGCTAGCCCACTGTTGTTCTGATCGGATTCTAAAACAAACCCGTTCTTTACTCCTCGGATAGTACCCTGACCATCAATGAAATTTTTGGTATTATAAGAAAACACGGTTTCGATAGCCTTATCGGAAGTGTTTGTAAACTGATATTCCAGTACTCCAACCGGTAAGCTGGAATTGTCCGCATCCGTCGGAATAAAAGGACTCCAACCCGTAATCTTTGCCACCAAAGGCATATCCTTGTCTCTTAAATCAATAGTCGCAAAAGGAAAACGTGTCTGGAAAACCGCCTCCTCAAAGCGGGGAAGGCCATATGTCTTGTCTCCCCTACCTAAACCACTCTGTGCAGGACCAAATAACTTCCAAGTCGGAACCTGCCCTTCCAATACCTTTGCTCCGTTCTCAACCCCCTTTACATAAATCGCAGCAAAGGTATACGGCTCATTCATCACATCAGGATGGTGCCTGAGAGACACATGCGAAATGGCACCGGTTCCCTCCAAACAGAACATTCCGGCGCCGATTCCCCCTATAGGAAATGCAATCTTATCCAGATATTCCTTTTGATACTTACCGTTAAACTCCCGCCCTTCACTGTTCTGGGACATTGCTTTACCCGGAAACAGTATAGCCACATTAAATAGGGCCAATAAAGTTAAAGTTGATCTTACCATAGCTGAATTATTAATGTTAACGAATCATTATTCTATTTTTCCAAATTTATCAAGGATGCGGTTGTACGCTTCAGCCGCTGCTCCATTTCCCCAATCATAGATTGTAAACTCACCCATACCTTCACCTGCCGGATTTGTACGGCCGCCATGCCCGTAATTTTCCATCATGAATCCATAATCCTCTGAAGCAAAGAACGGATGAACTTTTTCCCATTGCTGTTTGGTTTGAGGATTTTCAGTACAATACATCATTACAAAAGATGCCTTAAGTGCAGCATATCCCCGTTCTATATACTCTGGCTTATCAAGAAGTTTTCCATATTGAATGATGAGTTCGGAAAAAAGACTTTCGCGTGAATCATTCCATTCACCATCGGCATTCAACACACCAAAACCACCCAATACATTTACATACATGTATGGCGGCTGCCACGATGCTTGGGTCATCAGCAATTCATCAAGTGTACGCTGTCCATAATCAAGATATTCTTTATTTGAGGTAAGACGATAGCACTCCAGTAAGGCTTCAGCTGTCCAGAACATTGAAAAATTATTCTGTTTATGCATATTGTTCCGCAAAACTTTTTTACCTACCAAGTTATCCGAACCGTAACGAGAACAAGACCAATAGGTTTCAAAGTCTTCCCACTTCCCAACCGGGATAATTTCATGGATAACTGCATTCATGGCTTTAAATGCTGCCCGTTTATACTCTTCCTTATGTGTAAGCTCATACAGTTTAAGTAAAAAAGTAACTGATAAAGATGTTTCAGGAGAAGCATTCAAATGGTTCATCGGCTGCATTGTCTTTAAGTCAAGCCAGCCAGGGAAAAAACCATTTTCATACTGTATTCCAAGTAAAGCCATCGCATAATCTTCTGCATAAGCCAAAAGACGGGCATCTTTTTCTAATTCATCATACCACCGAAGCATCAACAATGCTGTCCAACTCATATCAAGAATATGATACGGAGATTCTTTCGGATTCCAGGTATAAGGATTTCTGTTGGAATTTCCCCAATAATAGGTATTCCACCCCTTGCTCCGATTATACTTTTTACCATCAATCTCTACTTCATGCATTTCCGTACCGATAAGTCCATAGAAAAAACCATTCCTCTGCGGAAATGACAGAGCCAGTTCTTTTGTCAAATTTGCTTTTGCAAGAAGCTCCCTATTACCGGTTCTTCTTGCATATCGATATAATCCACTTGCAGAACGCAATGAACTGAACCATGCCTGATTCCAGATAGAACGAAATTCACGTTCATTAATCTCTCCCGGATAATTAGGACTTTGAGTAACATTCACAATGAATACGGGAGCACCCACTTTTTTCCCATCTAACTCAAATTGCTGCCACACATTTTCTGACCATGAATTAAAAGCCCAATTATAAGTATGTTTCACATACGTTTCTAGGTTTTCCTTCACCGGATTACCTTTCTCATATGCAGCATGCCCCCATCGACTCCACATAAATTCTAACGGCTTCTTAAAAGGATTCCGCAATACTTCCTTGCTATCAGAATACATCAAATAAAAGCCTATTTCAATATCTCCTTTTGGGTAAGTAGTTTCTTGATCACGCTCAAACAGAACGTGTTCGAATACATGGTTATTACACATTCCGAGAATAAGTGTATTAGAGGATGCGTCCATATCCATATACCATCGTACAGGAGTCCCCTTCTGCATAATATCCAAATCGGGAATAAGAATAAGAGTTTGATGATCGTCTGCTACAATAAGGGCAGGAGAACGGAATACATGTTGATCGATGACATTTCTATCAGTAGGAGTAAGATGTGGCGCCCAATGGAACGAAGGTAAAAAATCCGGCTTTACGGCTATACGCCAATCACCTTGTTGAACAGAGTTTTTAAGCGAAAAAGAAAGGTTTATGTACAAAGTGTTGTTATCTATCACTTTCACATGGCTTTTTCCTCTCTCAATTCCTAATAAATCATACTGTATAGCATCAATAGCTTTACTAAAATTTTTCGGAAAAACACCCTTATTCAACTCAATTCTCTCTTGTGCATCCCAATGCTCTTGAGCACAGATGCCTATGTTGGACATTATCATCCAAACAAAAGTTATAATTAATGTGCGTGTGTTCATGATATTATATTTATCAATATAATTAAAACTCTCCCATATCAGCCAATTCAGCCTTCATTAAAAAAACATTATAAGGCATCCACATTGACATCGTAAAATATAAATTATCACCAGTTACCGACAACGGATGAATGTAAGAACCATACAATTGGGCATACTCTCTACCATTAGCAAGCTCATAGGGTTCACTCCATGGGCCAGTTATGTCTTCTGCCGTACGCATAGTTATATTATATCTATCTGCATTGAAATAAGCAATTATCCATTTCTTATGTGTCTCGTTATATATAAAAGAAAGTTCACCAACCTTATCTTCTATTAATACTGTTGCCTCATTTTCATTGCCTTTTATCCATTGATTAGTAAAAGCATTCCAATATTCATAAGCTGTCTTATTCTCAATATCTGTTTCATGAAATCGTGCTAATTTAGCATTGCTATCCCTCCCCGTTTGAGTACCTATCATATAAACATATCCATCTTTCTTAAAGTACCCTACCTGGCCAAAAAAACTATAAGATGAGAAGGTTATATCTTTACATTTAGCCCATGTCAAACCATTATCAACCGACTTATATATTCCCGAATAATTTGTAATCCATCCCGTCCAATTTCTCATATTAAAATAATGCACATAATCTATTCCATTAGCACGAATAGCAGCTGTTGGGATAGAAGTCCAATCACCATTACCTGACGAATCTTTTCCCCCATATACTATCTCGCGGGCATACCCTTTATCATCAGTAGCCATATTGCTGAATGACAATCCATCTTCTAAATCATTATCCTCCGAGAAAGCCAGCACATTACTACGCCAACTCCCTCCGTTAGGTCCAGGATTAGCCAGATTAGGCTTAAAGTCATACCCAAAAGTATCACCAAAGAAAATTCCATATTTTCCGGGCTGCATCTCCCAAATAATGCCAAGATCTGTTCCTCCTACATTCCATTTTGTCGCAGTATTATTAGGGTTTGGGAAGTTTTCTCCGTCCATAGAACTACCAGTTACACGAGCAGTACGACTGACGCTTCGGATAAAGAATCCCCAACGGTTATCCACATTCAAAGAAAGGTCATTCGATTTGTTTCCATCTTTATAAACTGCTACCAATATCAATCTAAAATTCTGGGGATCCGTCTTCTGAACCACATAATTAAATACATAATCTGCAGTTAACTCATTTCTATCTATTTTGACTGAATAACTATTTCCTCCACTTTTTCGAACCATCAGATAATCTATGGCATCTATATTCTTAAAATTCAGAATCGTTGAAACAACCTTCGTGTCTTTATTTGGAATCAGAAAAGTTTTCGCAGAGATAATCTCATCAACTGGTATAAAAGGCTCATTTTCCTCTTTATCCGAACAAGAAAACAACAAGAATATAGAGAAAGAAAGAACCATAAATAGAATATTTTTCATAGCGTCTGTTTTAAGTCAGTTTACTGTATCTATAGATGCAGTACACGGGAAGAAATGTCCCTTCATTACCAATGGTTATCACATCTCTATAGATGTCATTCTCCACTTTCTGAATACTTACTTCAAGAGGCCTCAAAAACTCATCAGGTATATTATCTGGAATTTGCCATGTCAACTTCACTGTATTCCCTTGTACTGAATAATCAAGGTTTTCCACTTTAGGCAAAATATAATGTGTTCCTTTACTGCCTACAACATCTCTGTCGTAACAACCAGTAAACAATAAACAAGTAAATATTACCATGCATATTCTTACTATATTTTTCATAATCATAATTCTAAAAGTTTAATATTAATATCCCGGATTTTGTGTATAATTACCTTTTGCCCACTTCATCTGAGCCTGTGATATGGGGAAGAATTCATCTCTACCAGCAGTAAAGCGTGCTATATTCATCCAGTCAAATCTATTTCTTTCCACTGCAAAATAAGCATTCATCGTTTTCTCCAGAGTTCCCCAACGCTGCAAGTCGAAGAAACGGCGTCCTTCACAAGCTAGTTCAAGACGGTTTTCCCATTCCATGGCCTTCCATGCAAATTCTTTGGTCCATGTACAATTCACACCAGGTTTATACAACTCACATTTGTAGTTCAGAATATAGCTTCCATCCGCAGTTTTCAGATTCTCAAGACTATTGGCGGCACGCTGACGAATTTTATTAATCAAAGGCAAAGCTTCATCTTGTCTGTCCAATTGAATTAGGACTTCTGCTTTCCATAGTATCACTTCATCATATCTGATTAATCTCTTGTTCATAGAGTTAAACTGCCAACCATCGTACAGCAAACAGTCACAATTAGGATGCGGTAATTCCTTCACAGATTTCAAATAACCATACTCAACACCATTACGAATACCACGGGCCTCAAAAATCAAATAAGGGTCATACTTCCAAGGCTGTCCGGGTGCACATATCGTATGACTGAAACGAGGGTCGAAAGTGTAGCGGTCGAAGAAAGCCTTATTACCGGCATCTACAAGTGTAATATCATCCGAACCATCGGCTTTCTTTATGTAATCACCATAGCAATCATCATTATAGGTATCAAACAACGGTAATCCATTTTCACCAGTCTTGAAAGCATTACCCATTGTATAGCTTGCATGATGGAAACCACAACACTGAAAACCTCCCCAATTCCACGGATGATTCAGTCCTTCACTTCTATTGATTTTACCCCCAGTAGAACTATTATCATTGATAGAATACTGAATCTCCCAAATGGATTCTTTCGTATTGTTATCAGACTCAATCATGAAATTCTCACCAAAATTGCTACATAAGTCCAAAGCTTTACCTTCTTGTTCCGTCAACTTGTTCAGATAAATCAAAGCTTCATTCAGCCGTTCTTTGTTTACATTAATCACCTGATGTCTCTCATCTTGCTCATAAGCCATAAACATCAATGTTCTTGCAACCATTGCCGTTGCCGCATTCTTATTGACTCTTCCTTTATCTATCTGTACTTCTGGAAGATATGACTCTGCATCCTTGAAATCCTTAAGAATTCTCTCCCACAGATACTGATCATTCGGATAGTTCTTGTCCCTATTCGGTACAGCCTCAAAATCTGCAGAAGTACCTGTTATAGTTTCATCCATGTAAGGTATATATTTGAAGAACTCTTTCAGTCTGAAGTGAGTAAATCCGCGAAGAAACAGCATCTCACCCATTCGACTGTTCTTTACTGGAAAATCTTCTTCAGAAATCGGCTGCATTTTCTGGATTGCAGTATTACATCTTTGGATAACTTGATAAGAAACATACCAAGGGTAATCAATAGGCCAGCCATTAGGAGTCAAATTCACAAAGGTTTCCATATATCCCCATCCATCGCCGCCGTCCCAGACGCCTCCTCCTCCTTTATAAGAGTCATCAGAACGAAGAGAACCAGACCACCAAGGTGAGAATGGTGAATCCCAAGACGGAATATCTGTCATTCTTGCATAAGCAGCTGTTACAAAGCCTTCCATATCACTTGGTTTAACAAGCAAGTTCTCATCCAAAACTTGTTTGGGATTTACTTGTAGGAAATCCTCACATCCGGTCAAGCCGAATGTAGCGGTTAAAATCAATAATGATGATATAAACTTTTTCATTGTGTTTTTTTAATTAAAATGTAACATTAAGTCCGAAAGTCATTGTGAATGGAGTCAAATATCCATAACCAGACATTTCCGGGTCAAAACTTGTAAATTGGTCATCTCCCCAGAATTTCTTCAAAGTAAATACGTTTCTTGCAGAAGCATATACTCTCAAATTTTTCATCATCATCTTGTTGGTGATTTTAGCAGGAAAAGTATAACCCAATTCTATATTTCTCAACTTCAAGTAAGAACCATCTTCTATATAATAAGTAGACATTCTCTGTTCATTATTGGTCATAACATTTGTCATCGCCGGAATATCTGAATCAGGATTGTCAAACGACCAAGCATCCAATAATCTAGTCGGATGATTTTTTCCGACAGGAACGGAACCTGATATATGCCAAAAATCACTCTGACGCTTCCAATCATTACTTACCTGATTACCAAACACACCTTGGAAAAACATATTCAAATCAAAATTACGATATTTGAAATCGAAAGTGATTCCTCCAAAGAAATCTGGATCGGCTGTTCCGATATACGTTCTGTCAGTCAATTCATCTACACGACCATCACCATCCAAATCTTTATAACGAATTCGACCAATAGCTTTTCCTGGTTGTTCAGCATGGTTATCCACTTCCTCTTGTGTCTTGAAAATTCCATCAGCTACAAGACCATAAAATACATTGGGAGACCTACCAATAACGAAGTCACGGACACCATCTCCCGGATATTTATTAATTACGTTTTCAGGAAGCTCTGTCAATTTCGTCTTATAAGTACCTATATTTGCTGAAATAGTATACTGGAATTCGGCACTTGGGTCATTCCTAAAACTAACTTCAAATTCAAGACCTTGATTATTCATATTTGCACCATTAATCCAAGGTTCTCCACCTTCTCCCATCACAGCAATATAAGGAGTCTGTACAAGAATATCCTTTGTCTTCTTGAAATAGTATCCTAAAGAACCTGTAAGACGTTGGTTGAAAAATCCGAAGTCGACAGCCAAATCCGTCTGCGTAGTAGTTTCCCACTTCAAGTCAGGATTACCAAGCCAAGTTCTCTTATAACCGGAATACAAGGGACCGCTCTCATTACCCTGAATAGGATAAGATGTTCCAAAATAATCTGTTGTAAACGGAGTGGTAGTATATCCTCTCGGAAGACCTTGCACACTTCCGTTTGCTCCCCAGCTAGCACGTAATTTAAGATCGGACAGAAAGTCAAAATCTTCCATAAAAGCTTCATCCTTGATTCTCCAACCAACGGAGAAAGCAGGGAAAGTAGCATAACGGTTATTCTCACCGAATAAAGAAGAACCGTCACGGCGAACGGTAGCAGACAGCAAGTACTTTCCGTTATAAACATAGTTGGCCTTACCAAACAAAGAGAAATAGGTATATTCATCTGCAGAACTACCTAAGTTATATTTCTCTCCGGTAGTTACACCAATATGTGCAAAATCTCTATCTTCCAAATAAATACCTTCTCTTCTTGCAGAAAATCCTTCTTGAACGAATCTGGTTGCCTCAGTACCCAACACAACATCCAAATTGTGTTTACCAGTACTCAATGTATATGACAAAGTGTTAGTCCATACATAACTCAACGGATGTGATTGATAACTGCCTACATAGTTTTCTCCATCGCTATTTCTTCCTCCAGTTTCCGACCAAACACCATCAACAGCACGATTATAAGCATTGCCATAATCAAGACCGAACTGGGTTCTTGCCGAAATGCCTTTCCAAATATTCAAATCGAGGAAAATATTACCAATAATCTTCACATAATTATTGATATTATCCTTATTCATTGTCAATAATCGAACAGGGTTGGTAAAATCATCAAAACCCGGAGCACCAGCCCATCCACCATTTTCATCATATACAGGAGAGGCAGGAGGATTAATCATCGCCCACCATGTTTCACTTTGGTCTCTATACTGCAAATAAGATACTGCAAGATTTTCACCAACTTTCAAATGATTTTTTATCAAACTATATTCAGTATTAGCACGTATCGAATATTGTCTGAAGAATGTATGTATCTGTGTACCTTCATTATTGAAATAACCCAACGAGAACAAGCTTTTGGATTTCTCAGAACCATTAGAAATGGTCAACTGATGATTATGAGAAATAGCAGTCTGAAAAATTTCTCCCATCCAATCTGTATCACTTCCTCTTACAGTTTGGTCTGCATTAAGGTATTCAGCAACTTTAACCTCGTCCAAAACAGCTATTCCATTATCACCTCTATGCCATGTATAATTATACGCTGAAGGCAAAGAAATAGAAGTACCATATACTCTTTCATCATAAGCTTGAGCTTGGAATGCCGCTCTACCATATTGTTCAGCATTCATCAAAGTAGGTTTGTTCAATACAGTATTGATAGAAACACTACCATTATACTCAATGTTTGTCTTACCTGCTTGACCCTTTTTTGTCTGAATCAAAATAACACCACCGGAAGCTCTTGCACCATAAATAGAGGCAGATGCTGCATCTTTCAAAACTTGAATAGATTCAATATCACCAGAATTTATATCACGAAGATTCAAATTTTCAGTAGGCATACCATCCAAAACAATTAAAGGCTTAACTCCTCCCGAAAGAGAAGACAATCCACGAATCTGCACCGTAGTTCCTTCAGCAGGATTACCACCATTTGTAGTGATATGCACACCAGCCATCTTTCCTTGTAATGACTTCATGGCATTGGCAGAAGCATTTTTCTTTAAATCACTCGCATTTGCCATTGCAACAGAACCTGTCAAATCCGCTTTCTTCTGTGTCATATAACCAGTGTATACCACAACTTCTGACAACATTGTAGCATCACTCTTCATGATAACATTCAAAAAGTTTAAGCCTTTAACCGAATATTCTTCCGTTTTTTGACCAATATAAGAAAAGACTAATATTGCCTTATCAGAAGGTATTTTTATAGAGTATTTTCCATCAATATCAGTCGTGGTACCGATAGTAGTTCCTTTAACAACAACATTCACTCCAACAAGAGGTTCATTCGTTCCTTCTTCCAAAACCGTTCCTTGTATTATCCTCTCTTGTTGAATCACGTTAGAAGTATCTATACCATGTCCAGATACTTGAATAAACTCTTTTGTCTCCGATACAGCCACAGAAAGAGGTAAACTATCCCCTGCATAAGCTGTCAATGACAACATTGATACCAATGCCACGAAACCATTTCTTTTGAAATATTTCATAATATAAATAAAAAAGGTTAATAATATAATATTATTTACTATACAATACGTTTTTCCTAAAATTGTACTGCACAGCCTCTATACTCAAACTTTTATTTTACCATCTTGGAATTTCCAAACCGTCCTTGCTCGGCAAGGCCGGGAATTTGGCATGCGGCTCAGCCTGGTACCAGAAAGTGGTCGACGAGATATCCGACTTCTGGTTGTTGTAGCGTCCGTCATGGCGCCATCCCAGGTCCTGTATCGTGACCTTCAGGTCCTTGTCGAAGCGTACCGGGTCAAGGATATGCCAGCGGTACAGCCCGAAAGCGGTCACCGCACGGTACAGCCCGTCGGGACGGATTACCTGGTGCATGCCGGCATAGGGGGTGGTGAACTCCTGGTACTGGCGCGTCTTCTGGTTCTCGAAATTGTACGAGCCGCAGAAGTAGTCCTCAATCCCGGTCCCGCAGATAGTCGGATATTCCCTGTCACCGTCCATGTAGAACTTGATTTCCCCCTCACCCCACCAGCAGTTGTCGTTTACACGCCATGCCAGGTAGGTACCCACGTACTGTCCCTTGCCCTTCACACCGTCAATCAGCGTGTGCAGCGACCCCTGGGTCGGATTGGAGCGGCGGAACTGCGCGTGGAAGTAGGCCTCGTCCTCAGGAACTTCTGTCAGGGTGTAGTTGATTTGGTAGTACAGGCGCATCTCCTCGGCGGTGTTGATGTTCTCCAGCGTGATACGGGCTTTCTTGCGGAAAGGCATCTTCCAGTAGCAGTTGAAGGCGCTGCCCGGATTCACGCAGACGGCCAGTGAGGAGAGCTGTGCATATTCATTGTATGCGCTGCAGAAGAAGTCACCCACCGGACATTCGACGGAAGGCTCCTTCTCGTCGTCCCAGTACATTCTCAGGATGGAGAAGCGCCAGTTCCCGGTCGGTGTCATCCAGATCTGCTGGATGGCTCCCGGACCCTCGATTTCCGCAATCGTGATTGTCTCTCCCGGTTTCACGATGATGAAGGGGTTTACCTTCCAACCCTTGCCCAGGTCCTTGGCCGCATGGTGGGCGTTGGCCACATTGCGCTGATCCTTGTCCCTGACCGGATCGGCCATGCCGCCCTTGCCCTTCTCGCCTGTAAAGTTCTCAGGGCTGATGGAACGTGTCTTGGCATCGGACAGTCTTGACAGGTTACCCATGTTCATGTCCAGACCGTTGAACGGGTAGTTGCTTTGGGCGTAAACACCCACGGTGACCATGCATAAGGCCGCCAAAATTAATGATTTGATTCTCATGTTTTAAATAGATTAATGGTTTGTATACTTAGTTAATGGTTTCAGCAAGTTTTGCCAGTTCAAGATATTTCTTGTATAGTTTTTCGTAGATGAGGGCTCTTTTCTCATCCGGCCGGTATTCAGCCTCGATGTCCGACCCCATGTGCCTTGTCGCCTCATTGATATCCTTGTACACCCCTGCGGCAACTGCCGCGAACATTGCCGCTCCCAAGGCACAGGTCTGTTCCGAGCGTACCACACGGATGGGCATGTCCAGCACGTCCGCCAGCGTCTGCATCACGAAGGGCGCCTTCTTGCTGATACCTCCGATGGCATTGACCGAATCAATGCGCAGCCCCTGGCCCTTCATATGCTCCACAATACGGCGGGAACCGAAGGCGGTGGCTTCCACCAGCGCACGGAATATTTCCGGGGCGCTGGTACCCAGCGTGAGTCCCGCAACGGCACCCTTCACGTTCTGGTCCGCATCGGGGGTAC
>ERZ779645.1239-NODE-1239-length-12274-cov-5.036255_pt1 | contig 12274 bp, 8 predicted proteins | sample MGYA00511103_ERZ779645 | MGnify/ENA primary metagenome ERZ779645 (study PRJEB29588, sample SAMEA2158521) | human gut metagenome | biome: human gut; feature: human-associated habitat; material: faeces | place: Denmark | collected 2008/2010 ...
GAAGGGCAAAATCAAATAAATTTGTTTTGCTCTTCTCTTACCTTGCACTATCTTTTGATAATATAGGCTGCGGTTCGGAAGGGCAAAATCAAATAAATTTGTTTTGCTCTTCTCTTACCTTGCACTATCTTTTGATAATATAGGCTGCGGTTCGGAAGGGCAAAATCAAATAAATTTGTTTTGCTCTTCTCTTACCTTGCACTATCTTTTGATAATATAGGCTGCGGTTCGGAAGGGCAAAATCAAATAAATTTGTTTTGCTCTTCTCTTACCTTGCACTATCTTTGTCCTTGAAAAATATTGAGATATGGAAATATCCGAACTTTGCGGACTGCTGATGCCGGCAGCCCGCGTTGCGGCATTGGGTAAATGCTTTAAAGATAAAAAGATAAAGAGAATCAAACTTGACGGGCTTGTGGGTTCGGCTCCATCAGTCGTGTTCTCGCAGTTGCCTCGATTGAAGCAGCCTTATCTTGCAGTTGCCAACGATATGGATGAGGCGGGATATTTATATAGTGACCTGTGCCAGATTTTAGGTGAACAGGCGGCTTTGCTTTTCCCGTCGGGCTATAAACGCGACATCAAATATGGTCAGGAGGACGCTCCGTCGCAGATTCTGCGTGCGGAGGTGCTTAGCCGATGGGACGACCCTCAGTTGCGCGTTGTGGTCACATATCCTGAGGCGCTTGCTGAAAAGGTGGCTATGCGTCAGCAATTGATCGACAGCACATTGTCGTTCCGTCGTGGCGGCACAGCCGACTTGACGACGACGGCGCAGCGTCTGCGCGACTTTGGCTTTGTGACGGTCGATTACGTGTACGAGCCGGGGCAGTTTGCCGTGCGCGGCTCAATCCTTGATATTTTTTCATTCACCAATGAGCAGCCCTACCGTATCGACTTTTTTGGCGACGACATCGAAAGTATTCGCACGTTCAATATAGAAACGCAGTTGTCGGAGCGGTCGGTCGATGAGATTACGGTGGTCAATAATTTGTCTACCGGCGCAGGCGGCGGCGAGTCGTTGCTGCGGTTTGCAGGAGCCGACACGGTGTTGCTGATTCACGACCGCGAATGGTTGCGGCAGCGTGTGCGTGCCGTGGCGGAGGAAACGTTGTCGGAAAGTGCGTTGATTGCCGATGAGGGCGACAAGCATGCTATGGACAATGTGGTCGACGCTGAGCAGTTCTGCTGCGACATCGACAGCCACCGCTATGCCGACTATGCGGTTAACAATCGTGGCGACTACGATGCCGCTTTGGCTTTTGACACAGCGCTGCAGGGCGTGTTCCACAAAAATTTCGACATCATCAGTTCTACGTTCCGTCAGTTTGAGTCGGACGGCTACAAAATATACATACTTTCCGACAGCGAGCCTCAGTTTGAACGTCTGCGCTCTATCTTCGACGACCGAAAGGACGATATCCGCTTCACGCCGGTGCTGCGCACGCTTCATGAGGGATTTGTAGACAACGAGCGTAAGATTTGCGCGTTTACCGACCATCAGATTTTTGAACGCTTCCATAAGTACACGCTCAAGAGCGACCGTGTGCGTTCGGGCAAGTTGGCACTGTCGCTGAAGGAGTTGTCGCAGATAGAGGTGGGCGACTTTATTGTGCATGTCGACCACGGAGTGGGACGCTTTGGCGGGTTGGTGCGCACTGCCGTCAACGGAAAGATGCAGGAGATGATAAAACTCACGTATCTCAACGATGATAAGATTTTTGTGTCGATTCATTCGCTCCACAAACTGGCAAAATACCGCGGCAAGGAGGGTGTGCCTCCGAAGCTCAACAAACTTGGGTCGGGGGCGTGGAACAGGGTGAAGGAGCGCACGAAGTCGAAACTCAAAGACATCGCGCGCGACCTTATCCAGCTTTATGCCGCACGCCGCAAGGAGAAGGGATTCGCATATTCGCCCGACGGATATCTGCAGCATGAGCTTGAGGCTTCGTTTATCTATGAGGACACGCCCGACCAGCTGAAGGCGACGGAGGCGGTGAAGGCCGACATGGAGAGCGAACGCCCGATGGACCGCCTGGTGTGTGGCGATGTGGGATTCGGCAAGACGGAAGTGGCGATACGCGCTGCTTTTAAGGCTGCTACCGACGGCAAGCAGACCGCTGTGCTTGTGCCCACCACGGTGCTGGCTTATCAGCATTTCACTACGTTCTCAGAACGCTTGAAGGACTTTCCCGTGCGTGTCGACTATCTCAGCCGTGCGCGTAAGCCGAAAGACGTGAAGCGCATCCTTGAGGAATTGAAGGAAGGTAAAATAGACATAATCATAGGCACTCACAAACTTATCGGAAAGACGGTGCAGTTCAAAGACTTGGGACTGCTCGTGGTTGATGAGGAACAGAAATTCGGCGTCGGTGTGAAGGAAAAACTGAAACAGCTGAAGGTGAACGTGGACACGCTTACAATGTCGGCTACGCCGATTCCGCGCACGCTGCAGTTCTCATTGATGGGCGCGCGCGACCTCAGCGCCATCAACACGCCGCCGCGCAACCGCTATCCGATTATAACCAATGTCACTGCCCTCGATGACGAAATACTGCGCGAGGCAATCAATTTTGAGCTTGCGCGTGGCGGACAGGTGTTTATTGTAAACAACCGCATCGAGCAGTTGTTCGACCTTGAGAGCCGGGTGCGCCGTCTGGTGCCCGACGCTCGCACGGTGGTGGGGCATGGGCAGATGGCATCCGACAAGCTGGAACAGACAATCATCGACTTCGCCGCGCATCAGTATGACGTGCTGCTTGCCACCACAATCATTGAGAGCGGCATCGATATGCCGAATGTCAACACCATCATAATCAACAATGCGCAGAATTTCGGCTTGTCGGAACTGCATCAGTTGCGTGGACGGGTGGGGCGCAGCAACCGCAAGGCGTTCTGCTATCTGCTTGTGCCGCCTGAAGCCGCGCTCACACCGGTGGCGCGTCGCCGTCTGCAAGCCATCGAGAGCTTCTCCGACCTCGGCAGCGGCATACATATCGCCATGCAGGACCTCGACATCCGTGGCGCCGGAAACCTGCTCGGAGCCGAGCAGAGCGGCTTTATCGCCGCCCTCGGCTATGAGACGTATCAGAAAATTCTCAAAGAGGCGGTGCTTGAATTGAAGACGGAGGAATTTGCCGACACCTTCGCCGACGAGCATCAAGACTCCGCCAACGCCGAATATGCCAACGACTGCACCATCGAGAGCGACCTCGAAATCCTCTTTCCGGCATCCTACGTGCCTCAGGAGAGCGAGCGCATACTCCTGTACCAGGAACTCGACAACATGGAGCGGCAGGAGGATGTCGACGCCTTCTGCAAGCGGCTTGAAGACCGTTTCGGAGCGATTCCCGACCAGGCGCGCGAGTTGATTCTTGTGGTCACGTTGCGCAGGCTTGCCCGCCGTCTCGGCATTGAGAAAATCGTGTTGAAGCAGAGGCACATGACAATGTTTTTCGTATCGTCGGAAAACGCTGCCTACTATCAGTCGCCGGCATTCGGACGCATCCTGACTTATCTGCAGCAGAATGTGCGCATAGCCAACCTCAATGAGCACAACAACCGCAGGTCGATGCGCATCGACGGCATCAAGACCGTGCGCGAAGCCACCGACGTTGTGCGCCACATCCTCGATCTCCCCGTATGCGATTAGACGTGTAGCGCCTTTCCGTGAAATCCATGCGGAATAGGCGATGGAGGGGAAAGCACACTGTCGCTGAACAAGGAGCTTATACACAAACTATGCTGATGGCAAGGCATCATAAAATAGCTAAACTTTTCGATAAAGATTTTTGGGTGACGCAATGACGAAGTCAGGAAAGAAACTCATTGGCGATGAGTCCAAACTTCTTGAAGACCACTGAAAGGTGAATAAGGAAATCCTCACTCGCCATTTCTATGATATATCAAATATGATGTCAAGGAATGAAGGCGTGTGGTTGGCGAATGGTTGGGTGAAGGTCTTTCTTTGGATTTTCTTGCCGTGTCTGCTGTACACAATATTCTCGATTGTCTATTTTGTAGCATCGTATTTTGATAAATAATAAAATCCTTCAACTCTCATTTGTAATACGTAAACTGAGTGTTGAAGGATTTTGTTTTCGTATCATTATTTCATCTTGATTGCTTGAAACTTTGTTTTCTTGTTGAATCCCATAATGACTATATTGTATTCATATGGATAATATACGAAACCTTTATATACAATATATGGCATAGGGACATTTGATGGTAATGATACGCTTACATTATTAACTGTATCTTCTATTTGGATGCCTATAATCCATGGCCCAATGCTTTTTTCAGTAAACTTACATTTTCCAGAAAAATCAATCATGGCTTGGGGAGAATAGTCTTCTTCTATAACTTTTTGGCTAACACATTGTAAAGTGTCTTGCACATCTTTACTTAGCTCACCAAATGTTATGTCTTTGCATTTTTTATTTATACTGGAACACGAAGTAGTAAGTAATATGGCTGAAATGATAAAGCTATAGACTGATATTCTCATTGTTTTATATTGCATTAATTATTTGTTTTTAGGAGATATATCCTTGATAATGTTTATACCATAAAGACCTTTAACAAAGGTGACACATACAGAATCACCTTGATTGATTTTTTTGAAAACTTTTGAATCATCCAGACGAAATGTTTCTTGGTTGTCTATAAATTTCAAGTTCACGTAGTATTTTGAAAGTCCCCAACTACGATAACCACCACGTCTTTGAATATATCTCTTACCAACAACGTATGCGTCAAGATGGTACGTATGGGAACTGGTGAACCAATAATTTGTTGTATAGAACAAGACACACAAAACACCAGTAACCACTATTCCAAAGCAACATCCCAATACAACGTGAAGAAATATAGATTTTTTCTTAATCCCAAATTTAGCAAAGAATATGAGGATTGTTACCACTGGAATAATACCCCATATCCACATTGGGATACAAATGATGGTATGTGTAATAATACTGTGAATATAATCATATAACGTGGAGAATGTAATTATACAAATGGCATATGACAACCATCTGTATGTTTTCTTCTTCCAAATGCGTTTTATAAGTTTACCTAATCCCACCAAAAACACCATACTGTCCATTATCAGAATTAGATAATTCTGTTGTTTTTTTCAATTTACTACCTTCATAAAGGGTTCGGTAAGAAATCTTGCGATGCCTTACAAAGCGTAGCCATAGATAGCGTAAGCCTGTACCGATACGAATAATAATAATATTCTCCAAATAATATCTGAAAAGTTCTTCCATACTCAATAGAGAACTCTGTTTTTTTCTTATCCCCTGTTGATTCTTTCCACCAATTCGTCTGGTGTAAGTATCTCCATCTTGGAGAAACCAAACCACTTCTTGCCCAAGTCCTTTATGGATGCTCCTATATGATACACATCATCGTCTATACAAAGGAAGCGGTCATGTGACAAACGGAATGTTTCAACATCAATCGGTGCATATTGAGCATTATGACGGTCTATGTCGAGTTGGAACTGACGGCTTATCTGCTGAGTGTAGATGGTTGCAGACACGTTATTATCTCTTTTATCGAGCAATGTCAGTACAGTCTCGTCAACATAGTTGTCGATAAGGACAATACGTTTCTTTGCACTCTTAATCAAGTCGGACACGAAAGTATAGGCATCATAAATTTGACCATTGTAGAACACACCTTGTTTCGGCTTTGCATTGCCCTCGTCCAATCTGCGAAACACCTCGTCTATGCGCTTATTGGTTGCTTCAATGTGCTTATCGGTATCTTGTTGATGTTGCAGGATTTCCAACTGATGATATTCCATAGTTTCCAAACGACTAAAAACAGAAGCATTGTTTACCATAAAGTGACGCATGGAAACAAATGCTCGCATGATCTGAATATTAACCTCAATAGCTGTTTGTGAACGAAGAACGCTACTAAGCATTGCCACTCCTTGCTCTGTAAAAGCATAAGTTGAATAGCGGTTGCCGCCTCTTCCATTTGAGATCACAATTTGTGACCTCAAACATTCTTCTCTACTCAATTCAAAACGAAAATCATCGGGAAATCGCTCTATGTTACGCTTAACGGTCTGATTAAGCACCCTTGTTTCTACACCATATAAAGTGGCTAAATCTTTATCAAGCATAACTTGTTGCCCTCTAATTACTTTTATTAGAGGTTCGATATTACCTGTGAGTTCAAGGTTATCGCATTTTGTAACATCTATTTTGGACTGGTCGCAAATTGCGACTGGTCCTTTTTTATCTATGTTGTTTGCCATATTTCTATCTTTATTTTTGAGATCACAAATTGTGACCTTAAACGTGTTGTTACTTATTATTGTATGCAAAGGTAGTGCTTTTAGCCTTTAATCCACTATTGCACAACCCCTTTCTTTGAAAAAAATGTAAAATCAATAGTATTATTGCGATGATTGTACTTTTAGTAATCGCTTCACTCGTTGTACGGTACTTACCCCTTTACCACACAACTTTGCCACATCCCGAATGGAAAACCCCTTGCGGAGCAGACTTATTACCTCCCTATATTCGGTTTTCATCTGTTCTGCCGTTTTTACAAAGCCTACCTTGTTAAATTTTGCCAATCTCGTATCTATATAGAATCTATACAATCACTTTTCTATCGTTTAGAGCGTATAGTATTGTAGAAATGTCCCTTCCAGAGAAATTTTTCAATTAAGTTTGATTAACCGGAGCGGAAGTGTTGTGATTGCGGGATTTCTGCTCCGGTTTTTTGTCGCTTGGGGCTGTCGCGCAGATTTGTTTGTTCAAGAATGCTGCCGGTTTGCGGGCAGGCGGGAATGGCTTTTCGGCTTTAAATGGGGGAGCGGAGCTTGAATTTGTGGTTTTTTAGGGCAATAGGCAGATAATTCGTGGAATTTGTCTAATTTTGCAACTGAAAAACTGTCCGCAATGGGCGGATAACGAAAACTGGATTCTTATGAAACATATTCTTGCCGTGTATCAGTGGTGTGTGGCTATGCCTATTTTGTTGGTGATGACTATTATCACCGCGTTGCTGACCATCTTTTTCAGCCTGTTCGGAATGAGTAGGCGTGGTGGCTATTATCCTGCGCACTTCTGGGCCAAGTTGTGGTGCATACTGATGTTTGTCAAGGTTGAGGTGAAAGGCCGCGAGAATATCGACCCCAAGACGTCGTATGTGTTTGTGGCAAACCATCAGGGCGCTTACGACATTTATCTTGTATATGGCTATCTGAACCACAACTTCAAGTGGATGATGAAGAAGAGTCTGGAGAAAATTCCGTTTGTCGGCGCAGCCTGCCGCATATCGAAGCATATTATGGTGGACCGTTCGTCGGCGTCGGCTATACAGCAGACCATGGACAGCGCAAAGCGCATTCTGAAGGACGGCATGTCGCTTGTGGTGTTTCCCGAAGGGTCGCGTACGCCTGACGGCGAGATGAAGAAATTCAAGCGTGGCGCGTTCTCGCTTGCCACGGAATTCGGGCTTCCGATAGTGCCGCTGACAATTGACGGCTCTTACGACGTGATGCCTAAAAACACATTCCGCATCACTCCGGGAAAAATATCGCTGACAATCCATAAACCAATATATTTTGACAAGGTGGGTGCTGACAACAAGGCTTTGACCGAAGAATTGCTCGAGAAAAGTTATAATGTGATTAAAAGCGGTCTGCCGGGATAAAAGCATGCGTACAAAAAGAATATTTGCGGTGGTTGTGGCGCTGGGTCTTGTGGCTGGCAACGTGTGGCCGCACGACATTGCGTCGGACGTCGATGTGGAGACGTCGGCCGAGGTCGTGGGAGAGCAGGAGCCGGTCGCCGATTCGGTGACGATGGCCGCCGACACTGTCAAGAAACAGAATTTCTTTAAAAAGGTTGGAGCTTATTTCAAGCGTTCCAATCATTTCGACCCTTCAAAAAAGATTGACTTCGGTGTGATCGGCGGGCCGTTCTATGCCTCGGCTACCGGTGTCGGCATCGGGTTGGTGGCATCGGGACTTTATCGCATAGACCGCAACGATGTGACGCTGCCGCTGTCAAACGTGTCGATATTCGCCAATGTGGCCACGTCGGGAATGATGGCGCTCGGCGTGAGGGGCAACAATGTGTTTCCACGCGAACGCTACAAGTTGGACTATACGGTCTATTTCTACACTTTCCCGTCGAAGATATGGGGTGTGGGCTACGATGCCGGCAATATCGACGACAATGAGCGGAATTATTCGCGCATCAAGTTTGAGGCAAAGCCGCGTTTCCTTTGGCGTGTGTTTGACAATGCGTATGTAGGTCCGGTGGCAAACTTCCAGTATGTCAAGATGACCGACCTGAACGATGATGTGATAGGGCTTGTTGGCTCGGCAGAGAAGAATTTTATGGCAGTGGGTGCGGGCGTGTCGCTCAACTATGACTCGCGCGATGTGGTTACGAATGCCTCGCGGGGATGGCTTTTCCAGCTTGACCAGCTGTTTATGCCTGCTTCCTTCGGCAACGACGATAAGTATATGGTGACCGACCTTACGGTGGCAACCTACAAAAAGGCGTGGAAGGGGGCGATTATAGCGGGTGAATTCCATTCGCAGCTCAATTTCCAGGATGTGCCGTGGCCAATGATGGCTTGTGTGGGCGGGCCTAACCGTATGCGCGGATATTTTGAGGGACGCTACCGCGACAAGTGCATCGTGGAGGCGCAGGTGGAGCTGCGTCAGCACATCCGCCGGCGCAACGGCATAACGGTGTGGGTAGGAGCCGCCAACGTTTTTCCGGAATTTGAGCAGATACGTTGGAAGAAAACGTTGCTCAACGGCGGATTCGGCTATCGTTGGGCATTCAAGGAAAATGTGAATGTGCGTCTTGATCTGGGATTTACCAAAAATGGGATTGGCTTTGCGTTCAACATCAACGAGGCGTTTTGATGAAGAATTGTGAATTTGACAATAAAAGCGTAATTTTGCAGAAATATTTGTAACAACACGGATGCTTAAGATAAAGAAACTATATGGTTTTATGCTGCAAGGGTTCCTGCCCTTGTTCATGATGACGTTCTGCATCTGTCTGTTTATCGTGTTGATGCAGTTCCTGTGGCGTTTTATCGACGACCTTGTTGGAAAAGGATTGGAGATATCCGTCATAGCCGAGCTGTTTTTTTATGCCGCGCTCACGATGGTGCCGCTGGCATTGCCTTTGTCGATTCTGCTGGCGTCGCTGATGCTCTTCGGCAATCTCGGCGAACGGTTTGAGCTGACGGCTATGAAGTCGTCGGGCGTGTCGCTGCTGAAGGCAATGCGGCCGTTGATGGTGCTGATAGCCCTTGTGGCTGTCGGCGCGTTCTTTTTTCAGAACGATGTGTTGCCAAAGGCGCAGGTGAAGATGTGGACGCTGGTGTTTTCCGTGCGTCAGAAATCGCCTGAACTCGACATTCCGGAGGGCGTGTTCTACGACCAGATAGACGGCTACAGCGTGTTTGTAAAGCAGAAAAACCGTGAGAATGGACGATTGTACGACTTGATGATCTATGACGTGTCGCAAGGATTCAACAACTCCAGAATAATTCTTTCCGACTCGGGCAAGCTCAGCTTCACTCGCGACAAGCGCCATCTGTTCCTTAAACTATGGAAAGGCGAGCAGTTTGAGAATCTGAGCGACCAGCAGGTGTCGTCGGTGGGCGCGCCATACAGGAGGGAGTCGTTTTCCGACAAGGAGATAATGATTCCTTTTGATGCCAACTTCACGCGAATGAACGACAGCACGATGCGCAAGCAGTATGTGGGCAAAAACATTGCCGAGCTGCGTCAGACAATAGATTCGGTGAAGGTGCGCATCGACAGCGTGGGCAACATATTCGGCAGAGACCTGCAGGAAGTGCAGTATGTGGGCGTCGACAATTTCATCCGCAAGTCGGACGGACACGGCGGCATCCTCAAGCAGCCTGCTCCGGAGGTGAAATTGACCAAGCCTGTTGATGTGGATGCGGTGTTCAACGGCAAGACGTTGGCCGACAAGCAACGCTACATAGCCTTTGCCATCGACCGCGCGCGTCAGATGAAAAATGAGTTTGAGTTTAAAAGTTATACGCTTGCTGAAGACAAGAAGGTGATACGCCGGCATCAGATAGAGATGCACAAGAAATTCACGTTGTCGATAGCCTGCTTGATTTTCTTCTTTATAGGCGCGCCACTGGGTGCCATTATCCGCAAGGGCGGCATCGGTGTGCCTATTGTAATCTCCGTATTGCTCTTTGTGTTCTATTACATCATAGACACGTTCGGCTACAAGCTTGCACGCGACGGGCGTGTGGACGTTTGGGAAGGCATCTGGGCAAGCACGGCGGTGCTGTTCCCGTTGGGCGTTTTCCTTACGTATAAGGCGGTCAACGACTCTGCGGTGTTTAACGCGGAGGCATACGTGGCATTCTTCCGTCGTCTGGTTGGAAAGACGGAGTTGCGCCAGGTGGAGATGAAGGAGCTGTCGATGGAGGATGTCGTTGCCGACAGGGCGTGTGTCGCGTTGTCGGAGCTGAAGGCGGATGCAGACGCTTTTTATCACCGCAACAGGACGCGGCAGAATTATTTCGCCTATTGGACACGCGGCATGAGCCGGAAGTCGTTGACGCAACTGTCGGACAAACTGGAGGATGTGGTTGGCTATCTGTCCAACTCACGCAACCAGCTGGTTATAAACAAACTTATGGATTTCCCTGTTATAAAATATAACCGACTTGTGCAGCCGTCGGTCTATGGCAAGACGGCGCGGGCGGTGATGATTGTTGTGCCTGTCGGATTCCTTGTCTATATAATAGGTGTCAAGCAGCATCAACGGTTGAGAAGGGATGTAAAGAAAATTTCACAGGTTTGCGATGAACTTACTCAGATAATAAAAGATAACAACCAAGGAGATGAACGATAAAATAAAATTAGACAGCATTGAAGACGCTATTGCGGATTTCAAGGAAGGAAAATTCTTGATAGTGGTAGACGATGAGGATCGTGAGAATGAGGGAGACTTCATTATCGCCGCCGAGAAAATCACGCCTGAAAAGGTGAACTTTATGTTGAAGCATGCACGTGGCGTGCTTTGTGCGCCGATTACGCTTCAGCGTTGCAAGGAACTTGACTTGGACGTGCAGGTGTCGGACAACACGTCGATGCTCGGCACTCCGTTCACTGTCACTGTCGACAAGCTGGAGGGATGCTCCACTGGTGTGTCGGCGCATGACCGTGCCGCAACGATCCGCGCTCTTGCCGATCCAAATGCGAAGCCTGCCGACTTCGGACGTCCTGGACACATCAATCCTCTTTATGCGCAGGACAAGGGTGTGCTTCGCCGCACGGGGCATACTGAGGCGGCTGTCGACCTTGCTCGCCTTGCTGGACTGTATCCTGCCGGCGCGTTGATGGAAATCATGAATGATGACGGCACAATGGCGCGTCTGCCTGAATTGAAAAAAATGTCGGAGGAATTCGGAATAAAGCTGATTTCAATCAACGACTTGGTGGCTTATCGCCTGAAGCAGGAGTCGATTGTGGAAAAAGGCGAAGAAGTGGATATGCCTACGAAGTATGGACATTTCCGACTGATACCGTTCTTGCAGAAATCGAATGGGTTGGAGCATATGGCTATTGTAAAGGGCGAATGGGAGAAGGACGAGCCGATTCTCGTGCGTGTGCATTCGTCGTGCGCCACTGGCGACATCCTCGGCTCTTACCGTTGTGATTGTGGAGCGCAACTCCACAAGGCAATGGAGATGATAGAGAAGGAAGGCAAAGGCGTGGTAGTGTATCTTAACCAGGAGGGGCGTGGTATCGGCTTGATGAACAAGATGCGCGCGTACAAACTCCAGGAGAACGGTATGGACACGGTTGAGGCAAATCTTTGCCTCGGATTTAAGGCCGACGAGCGCGACTACGGCGTTGGCGCAAGCATTCTGCATGACCTTGGCGTGTCAAAGATGCGATTGCTCACAAACAATCCGCAAAAAAGAATCGGACTTACGGGGTATGGACTGACGATAGAGGAAAATGTTCCATTGGAAATCGAACCTAATAAATATAATAGATTTTACCTTCACACTAAGAAGGACCGAATGGGGCACGACTTGCATAATGTGGACTAAATTCTGGAAATAAAAGGAATCGCTGGCATTCTTGATGAATGACCGGCGATTTTTTTGTTCTTATAACTCGTTGATAAATTGGTGATTGTGAAAAAAAGTTGAAAAAAAGGGCAAAAAAAGATGCTGAAAAGTTTGGCGGGAAAGGTAAAAGGCAGTA
>ERZ779645.1241-NODE-1241-length-12240-cov-10.159458_pt1 | contig 12240 bp, 15 predicted proteins | sample MGYA00511103_ERZ779645 | MGnify/ENA primary metagenome ERZ779645 (study PRJEB29588, sample SAMEA2158521) | human gut metagenome | biome: human gut; feature: human-associated habitat; material: faeces | place: Denmark | collected 2008/2010 ...
ATAACTCATTCAATCTTTTTCTACCCCTCCGTGTCTACTTTTACGAGTGCAGCAAATGAAGATTATTTTAAGATGTACACCTCTGACACAGGCTTGTTTGTCACACTTGCATTCAAGGATAACAACATTACTGAAAACAGTATCTACGACAAGTTGTTGAACGATAAGCTTAGCACCAATTTGGGATATGTCTATGAAAATGTGATAGCACAAATATTGAGAGCGACAGGAAAGAACCTGTTTTATCACACCATCCCATACGCTGAAGGGAATAAATACTATGAGATAGACTTTGTCATTCCGGATAGGCACAAGATTTCACCGATAGAAGTCAAGTCCTCAGGCTACAAGGCGCACAAATCTCTTGATCAGTTTTGTGCAAAATACTCTGACAGGATTATGAATAGATATCTGATCTATACGAAAGACTATAAAAGGGAGAACGGGATAGAATATGTTCCTGTCTATATGACAATGTTCCTGTAAACCGCTTTATTCTGCCCGTTATTCCTCCTGACAATCAGTCGGTTAAGATACAAATCCCGTTTTACGTAAGCATTCATAATATTCTACTTTCGAAATCTACTGTAAATTTACAGTAAATTTCGAAAGCACCAAAGGTCAATTCTCACTGGTAAATTCTCTGCAAAAATAATAAAAGTTCAGAACGGCGGAAAGTTAGATACACTTCCGCCGTTCCGTTTATTCAAGGCATTTCGCTAAATTCGGATTTGACGAAATGGAGGACTCAATCGGCTCAAAATAACTTCATCAAGTCCATCGACATGAATTCTTCGGCCTTGATGCCGCCGTCGCCGACAATGAATGACGATGTCGGCTTGAAAAGCTCGCGGAACTTGTCCAAACCTTCAGTACGTTTCTCTGCATTGCCCTTGACCTCAATTGCCACCAATGAATTCTTCTTGCGAAGTATGAAATCCACCTCGTCATTGCGCTCGCGCCAATAGAACACGTCGAATCGGTGGACAAATGCCTGACTGACAAGATAGGCACCAACCCCAGACTCAAATATGCGTCCCCACGACTTTCTGTCGAGGACAGCCTGATTGAATGGCATCGGGCTGTACACCGTCTTCAATGCATTGTTATACACCTGGAGTTTCGGGATGCTGGCTCTCCGTCTCGCCATGTCGATGCAGTATTTCTGAAGACCGCACAGAAGACCGCTTTCAGCCAGAAGATTCAGATATCCGGAAAGAGTCGATGTGTTTCCGGCATCCTGGAGTGAGCCGAGCATCTTGTTCAAAGACAGAAGTTCTCCGGAATAGGCCGCCCCAAGTTCAAATGTCTGACGAAGAAGAGCAGGTTTCCCGATGGGCGTGTCCATCAGTATGTCCTTGTTTATAGTTGCGTCTATTATGGACGATTGAATATACTGCTGGAAACGGTCTTCATCACCAACCAGAGGTGCTGCACCAGGATACCCTCCATAAAATATGTACTGGTCAAGAGACCATCCGAAACAGTCACTCATCTCGACATAGCTCCAATGGCCCATCCTTATCTCCTCAAAGCGTCCTGCCAATGATTCGGAAAGACCTTTCTCAAGCCGCACACGGCTGCTTCCAAGAAGCAACACCTTAATGTTCCTGTCATTGAAAGTGTCGTCGTCCCATTCCTTCTTTACGACCTCGCTCCAGTTCGAAACTTTCTGAATCTCGTCGATTACAAGGATTGCGCTTTCCCAGTTGTTGCTCCTTTTAAGGCTTCGGACAGCTTCCCAGCAGTCTGAAACCCAAGCAGTGTTTGATGCCGGAACATTGTCTGCCGAATAAAACAGATATGGCAAGTCCAGATCTTTCAGGACCTGCTTGACGACAGTTGATTTCCCTATCTGACGGGCACCCATCACGACTTGAATGAATTTTCTTGGTTCTTCAAGACGATTCTTAATTATCTGGTATTCAGCTCTTTTATACATTGTTTTACATTTTACGCAGCGTGTTGCGAATATTTACGCAATGCAAATATAAATATTTTATCGGTCTATGGCAATCGCCTATTAAAGAAGTATAAGTCTTATCTGTCCAGCCACCTCTGTAGTTCCGTTGATTTTTCCTTGCTCAGTGTCAATGGTTGGTCACATCCCTTAAGGCGAATCAGGAGACGGGAGTTGAAGAACATGCTTATCCTTGCTATTGAACAGATGTTCGCAATGTATTGCCTGTTGAGCCGGAAAAACATCTTCGGATCGAGTTCGCTCTCTAACTCGTGCATCGTGAATTAGATGGAATGGATGTCACCGTCCGCAGACTTGGCATACACGTGCCGCTGGTCGAAATAAAAATACAGGATGTCATTCACATTGACAGGAATCAGCTCTTCGCCTTTCCAGATCAATATGCGCTCCCTGTAGGACCGGAGTTCGCCGATGGCAGCATCAATATTGCTCTTGCTTGGAACATTCTTTCCTGCAATGCTCTCCGCTTTCTTAATCGCAGCTGAAAGGCTTTCATTATCAATAGGCTTGAGAAGGTAATCAACACCATTGCTCTTGAACGCCTTGAGCGCATATTCGTCATAGGCAGTAGTGAATATGACCATGCATTCAGGCATCACTGTTTGAAAGGCGCTGAACACCTCTTGGCCTCGCAGTCTTATGTCTGAGAATATCAGGTCATACCCTGAATGTTCCGAAAGTCTCGATATGACTTCCGAAGTGGTCGTCAAAGGCCCGTCTATCTCCATATCGGGCCGGAGTTCATGAATCATACGTCTTAACCTTCGGAAGCTTATTTCCTCGTCTTCAATTATCAGTGCTTTCATAAATTATCAGTGCTTTCATAATGATTTGATTATAGGAAGGCCAACCTCGAAAAAACGCTTGTCGCCCTCTCCGGTTATGCTTATCTCTGGATTCTTGCCGCATTCCATTGAATATCTCTGTCGCAGGTTCTTAAGCCCTATACCATCGCGTGACGTGCTGGGCACTGGGCCTTGGCTGTTATTGAACAGGCTATTGCTTACCACAAGTCTGTCTCCACGCTTGAAGACCAAAATCCGCAGCGGGTGCTCCGGTGACGGGCTGTTATGCTTGACAGCATTCTCTATCAGCAGCTGCATGCTCATCGTCAGAATCTTCTCATCGCTGCGGCATTCAAGACCACTGTCACAGAAGTCTATGCTTGACGGGTAGCGGGTCTGCATGATTGACACGTATTCTTTAGCGAAGGTCATCGCCTCCGAAATCGGGACGATGTCTTTATCAAGGCTGTTGATGATATATCTGTATATCCTTGACAGAGAAATGATGAACCGTTCCGCCCTTTCAGAATCTTCTTCTATCAACCCTGAAAGGATATTAAGGCAGTTAAAGACAAAGTGAGGATCCATTTGTGATTTGAGAAGTCTTTTGGTCAAAAGAAGATTCGCCTCTTTTTGCTTGATGACGATATCTGTGTATTCTCGCAACACATGGAATTCGGCTACAAAACTGGCAACGATGCAAAAAATATATAAACTTCCCCAAAAGTCATCTGTTTCAGGTTTATATATAAATTCAGCGATAAACGTCTCATATAAAACAGCAATTAGAAGATTTAGGCAGATTGTTAAAAAACCGTTGATGATTAGTCTATTTGGCGTTATTCGTTGTGGCTCTTTCTTGGTTTGCAAAAAATATTCAAGAAGTAGACTGGTAAGAGTGAACGTGGCGCAATACCCGAAGTCTACGAAAAATCCGTTTATATTTAAAGACCAAACGTTGTGACCGACATAAATGGCGCTCCATAGCAACGCATAAATGACGTATGCCGCTACGGAGAGGTACAACCATTTTTTCAAGAATGTTAACCTCATTTAGAAGATGTTTTGAAATGAATCAATTAAAGATGTATTCAACCAACATCACTGATAATCAGTGGCAAGTTATAGAAAAAAACATAAACGTGCAAGAAAGGAAGAAGAGACATTATCTTCGAGGGTGCGCCTAAGGCTATCCAAAAGCAGGGACACAAGTTCCCGCGCCTGAAGAAGAATCTTGCCGACGGCGGATACCGAGGCTCGCTTGGTGACTGGGTGATGGAAAAATGCGGATGGGTCGTGGAGTTCGTGCTCTGGCCAATACCGCCGAGACGATGGTGCAACTCGAAACAGTATTTTATTCTCATATTCCGGATAAACTATGTATTCAGTCATCAAATCTTCCTGTTTGATACACGAATCTTCCTATTCATACATTTCTGCAACAATAATATCATGTAGCAGAATAAATTTGCTATATAGTAACTTTTAAAATCGTTTGCATGAAAACAAAAATCTTATTTCTAACGGCTTTGTGCTCAATGATTGTAGCATGCGTGATATCTGTTGACTAAGTAACTATCGTTGCGATGAAAAAGATTATTTTATTCATATCATTCCTTGTCACTTTTGTGGTAGGGTTATCGGCTCAAAGTTCATATCCAAAAGACGATATCTCAAACTTCAAGAGCCGAGGCTATAAGGGTAATGCCTTGTACACGAATCATTATATAGTGTGGCAAGGTGTGGAGACATCCCATGGATACATGTTTAACAGCCATCATTATTTAGGTACTGGTGTAGGGGCGTTTTTTCTGCCGCTTGACAAGGTCCCTGCTTTCGGAAGAGTCTTTGTCGAATACAATGCTTATTTCCGGGAAAAGGCCAGCACGCCGACCGCTGGAGTGAAAGCAGGCTTTTGCCATGCCATGAATTATAACAATAACTGCAAGTTCCGTAACGCTGCGGAATTAGAGCCGTCTGTAGGCTGGAGCTGGACGTTGCAATCCGGTAAAGGCCTGTTATTGGGCTTGTCCTACCCATTTTATGTGACGTCCAAGCCTAATACGACTGTGTCAATCTATGGGATGCCGAAGATTTCATTCGGAATTGAGTTTTAGTCGGACCACTTGCTTCTGAACTGATCTGTATGCCTTTCTTGATTCATAACTATCAAGAAAGGCTTTTTTAACAAATGCATTATGCTTGTTGTTTTTTTCAGCGACGGCCTTTATGCAACCTGAAACGGGATTATATTGTCATATTCCGGATAAACTATGTGTTCAGTCATCAAATCTTCCTGTTTGATACACGAATCTTCCTGCTCATACATTTCTCCAACACTTATAATATGACGAAATATATATTAGCAGTATGAAAATATTACTAAAATATGCTTGATTATGATTAGTTTTTTGAAGACAATAAAGTGATAGATGTTATGAAACGATTTTTAGTGTCCTGCGTTATCTATGCAATATTTGCATGTAACATTCTTGCTCAAACTCAGATGAATAGAAGTTATCTCTACGACAGGGGATATAAAGCAAATATTCAGGCATCTGTGTTGTTTGCAAACAACAGCGAACTTAGTTCAATATCCTCGTCACATGGATATTCCTTTGGAAACGGATTGTATCTCGGTGGTGGTACCGGCATAGTCTATAGCCCTCTACACAAACTCAATGTGAAGAATCAGATAATCATTCCTTTCTTTGGTGAGATCAAGTATTCGTTCCTCAAGAATGCAATTGTCAGCCCTTTCGTAGATTTGGTTGCAGGCGGGGCCTATAACTATTCTTCTTATGGTACAGGGTATCTGCTGAAACCTTCAGTAGGATTGGATGTATGGAGATTTTCCGCATCTGTTGGCGTTGGTCGTTATGCCATTAATTATGCGACGGTAGATGGCAGGCAAAATGGTGAACCGGCAATTATCGGAGATAAGCAAACGAGCACAGGACTTTTTATCTCTATTGCTTACAATTTCAGATAATAATTTGCGGAATATCTAAAATATCCTTTGTATTGAGTTTTAGTATAACCAAATGCAATGGGGATTAGTATATACGTCATGAATAGTTAATACATACCATCAATGAACAATTAGTCAAATTGTGAGAATCACCAATGTTTTTTTCAATTTGACTAATTTTTTGTTGGCACATGTCATCTCGAACCACGTATTAGTAGTTGACATACTTTTCCTCCGTAGGTATCCGCGAAGTAAGGCGAAAAGACAAACGGCAAGGCAAATTTGCAGCCCATTCCGGGTGCGTTTTGTCTTGCCTTTGTTGTCTTATGTCCTCGCCTAACCAATGCGTCACCTTCCGGAGGAAAGGAAGGCCGCCCGTTTACCGGGAGGTAAGTGAATGTTCAACATACAACAAATCAATCATGCTACTGACACTGCAATTTCATTGTGAGGTCTTCCTGTGCCATTCCACGTTAAAATCTGATGTGATGGACGAATTCCTTCTTTGACGGAACGAGCGGCTCGGACTTCAGGCCTATCTTCTTGAAGTCGATCTCTTTAAGGTCAATGCATCTGATGCCTCCATCATACATGGAGCGATAATAGAACTTCAAACCTGACATGTCGGTGACACAGGTACATTGGGTTGCTGACGGGATGTCAGCCGGCGTTTCGTTAACCGGGAACTGCGCCCCGATCGGAATCTCCATTGAGCCGAGAATGTGAAAGGCAGTGAACACGGAGCCCTCTGCGTCAGGTTTCTGCGGCGCGGTGCTCTGGAAGAAAGCCGAGCGTACAAACCTTGAAGGCGGGGTGAAATCCCCCGGCAGACCAATCATCGCGCTTCCGCCGCCGAAAGATGACAGGGACATATTTCCAAGCGTATGTGGTTCGGTGCGGCCAGGCAGGAGGTTTACATAGTTGTTGAGATTGGTGAGCTGCCAGTCGAAGGATGGAGAGTTGGTCAGTACGCCCAGGTGGTTTTCATAGAAAACACATTTCCCGTCGATAATCTCCAGCACGATCTGGCGGCCTGACGGCTCGGCGCACCTCCCATGCACGGGCGAGGAGCGCGGATCGAATCCATGGATATGCACCCTTGCGATCTCGGCCTTGACCTCATCGACGGTGGCGCAGCGCCCGAGAATGTAGGAGACCAGCTGGAAATCAGATATGTTGGTCTCATAGTTCGCTTCTGAATACTCCTCGTACTTTCCGTAGTCAGGGAAATAGAAGAGTCCGGCGGAGAGGCCTTTCTCATTCATGCCCTCCATCATCAGCTCGTCCTGGACCACCGAGACGCCCACGTAGCCATATACATTGGTGAAACTTCTGCCAGTCCCTCCTCCGGGGATGAAGGATTTCCATCTGTGGCCGCGAGGTACGACAACCCAACGGCAGTCATTGTCGGAGGCGGCCCACTCGATTGTGCGCGCCACTACGGTGCTTCCGTCCTTGGCTTTGAGGGTGATGCCTGTGCAGGCATAGCAGTTCTGGAATGATGTCATCAAGGCCGCTGCGGCCAGAATGATGGCGGTAAGAATCGATAAACGTTTCATAAATCATGTGGTTAAAATATGTATATGCCAGAATGCTAACCTGGTATATACCAGTAGGTTCATGAGAAGAACGACCCGCAAATTACGAGCCATTCTTCCCATATTCATTGAAAAAAGTCTTTCTGACAAACAAGTTACTCAATTGCGAATGTCGCCTTCGTATAGACAATTCCGCTGCGGTGTATTTTCCTGATTTTAGTCGACTCTATTATGGCAGAAAATGACAAAACGTCCGGTGGATTGGCGTTTGGCCGGACAAATGAGCCGGAAAATACACTTCTTCTGTCAATGACTTATGACTTTCACGCGTCGGAGACTTTGATTCGGGCAGTAATGGCTCACCCAGCCCTTTAAGTCTGGCATTCTCTTGTTCCAATTCTATGATTCGTTTCCGCAAGCTCTGATTGTCCGCCAATAATTCCGCGTAGGTCATTATTCTAATGCTTTATTTGAAATGAATCTTAACAGAGCAATCAATCATCGCCCAGAATCTCCACCATTTCTGCAGGAGAAACAATAAAAGACCTGACAGGAAAATGTTTGATATTGCCGGTAACAAGATAGGCGTTTTCTTTGGAAATAGCTATTTCATAGAACACAATGTCTTTCGGGTCCGGAAAGTCAATGCCTGTTGCGGGTACCCTATCTATATTAAACCATCAACAATAATTGCCTTCAAGACAGTTTCTATAAGATCTGGTGAAAGATGAAATTTTGGTCGTGAAAGACTTTGCCCGGATTGGAGTCAATGTTTTTGGAAATTAGCGCCGATACTATAACATTCGTATCAATGACAGCAAAAAACTTATCTTTCATTTCTGGCGTCTCTAATCTCGTCATTGATTTCTTCTAATGAGAGTCCTTGGGCCCCGGCGGCGGCAACCTGATTTCTCATTTCAAGAAATGCATTCCATGCATCCTTATTGATTTGCTCCTTGCTGGACGCTTTAATTTCAAAAGGGATGCGTCTTTCACGGACCACCGTTTTCATGAATACGGTGATAGCCGCCGTACTCGTGAAGCCGAAATCTTCGCATATCATATCAAAATTTTTCTTGAGATTATCATCTACTCTCATTGACAATGTTGACTGTGCCATATTAGATACTTTTAATATTATCAACACAAATATAATACATTGTGTTGATAATAACAATACATCTACCACACAAAAACCACATAGGAGGGACTACTCAACAATTCCGACCTGTCCCAAGTTTCACGCATTCCCCAAGCACAAACATGTTCTGGTAGTTGATGACCGCACAATTAAGTGCAAGAAAATGTAATACATTCATACTTGAAGAAATGAAGAGTCACGACGAAGAGAATATCTTCTATCACAAGACGGATGACGGAACAAAACTTGAAATTGACTTTCTGATTCAGAGGAACGGAAAATTACTGCCAATTGAGGTGAAAGCTGAATGTAATGTACGAGCGAATTCCTTGAGCAATCTTTTGAAACAAAACCCGGAACTTCATGCAATAAGATACTCAATGAAACCCTACATTGAGCAACCGCAGATGACTTGCTACCCTCTTTATGCTATTCAATAAACGTGTTATAGGTAGTCCGCTCCTTTATTTCTGATTTGATATTCTTTCCCACCTTGATATAATGCCCTGCTTATACGTTTCCTTGCACTCGTCATCCAGAAACGACATGTCAATCATGTCTTGGAATTTCGGTAGGAGTTTTCTGTACTTTTCTAGCATATTGTCAAATACCTTGGGCGCAATACCTGAAAGTGTCATGGCGCTGACGAAATCGCTTTTCGTTATATGCTTCTTCCTTCCATTGAGTGTGAGCGCCATTTCTTCGGTGTCTTTCGGATTTGCCATTGACACATTTAGAAGATCGTATGCCGGGGTAAGTAACCACTTGCCTTTTGGTGCATACAGAGAGAAGTTCTTCAGATGCATATCATTGTTTCCTACCAGCCAGCTGAAGAATACTTGTTCATAGAAATCGGTCAGATCCAAAAGTGACACATATGAATATTTGGCGATTACCTTGGCAATCTGTTCATACGAACTCTTGTACTTGTATTCCGTCTGTCTCTCTGTAAGCTGGCACATGTCCTCCATCGGAATCTTACTTCCGTCTGATGTCCGGTCTATCCTTTTGGTCAGGTAGCCCAATGTGCCATCTTGAAGTCGTATTAGAGAGTGGGGCGCAACCTTTATCTTTGCGATTTCGGCCAAATGCATTGTCAAGTCTTCATTTTCGGGAAGATTCTTGTATGTCTGGGTCTGTGGCTTGAAGATATAATCGCCCCAAAGTCCTACTATGGTGAGTCTTCTTGACCCTTCATGCCTGTCGAGATGGAGAGACAATTTCGCCTGAACTCCGGTCAATGTTGTCTGCGACTTTATCACCTGGGCAGCCAGAGTGTCCAAATCATTGAGTGAATAGGGCAATTCCGGTGCATTCTGCATCCCGAAGAATTTCTTGGCGCAGCCTTTATGGAAATCCACTTCTCCGTCCACAAGTTCCTTATAGCAATATAGACATTTACTCATCGCTTTTCTCATTTACAGGTACGACACTTACCGCTCCGATGCAGTCCTTGCAACAGAGCAGGAGCAGGGACATCCTGTCCAATGAACTGATGTCCGTGTTCCTTAAGGCCACATCAAGCAGCCATCCTTCAGGAATGAGACCATCAAAGAACGGAAACAGAATTTTGGATTGATAAGGCTTCTCAGAAAGTGGCAGTGTAAGACTCATCGGAACTGAGCCCTTATTGTCTAAATATTCCTTATTGTAGCGGAATTCATAACCGGATTCTGTTTCAGTAAGAATACCGGCAAGGTTGTCCTTAAAGTAAATTTCAGCTTTTCTCATTCAGTTCATCTGTTCTTACCGGTGCAAGCTCGTAGCCGAACATTGCAAGTACCTGATTAACCTTATCCATCCTGAGCGTCGGTTTTCCTTGCTCAAGTTGACGCACGAAATTAAGTCCGACACCGCATTTCAGGGCGAGTTCTTCCTGTGTCAATCCATACTCCTTGCGGAGGGATTTGAGTTTTGCAGACAATAGTGTCTTCATAATATAATTACATCCTATCGGATGCAAATATAGTAAACTTTTATGAAATTATATTACATCGAATGTAAAATTTTCCTCTGTTAGGAAATTACATCGTTTCGGATATAGAAATATGACATTATAGGATGCATGTCCTTTTACGGAACAGACCAGCTAGAAAACGCCGAAAATGTAGCTTAACTCACTCAACGAAGTTTATTCAGTTCTCTCCTCATTGATGGTCTTCGACTATATTGTGTCCTGAATTCTTCAATTAGTTTATTCACAGCAGCTTGCCCTTCACTGCACGAATCCCGTAGGGCTTTCATACTGCTGACGATATAACAATATCTACGGCTATCTGTCGGGATGGCTCTCGTTCGGATGTGGTCAATATGTCCTTCAACGATCTTCTGCCTCGTGGAAGAGTCCAGCAATTTGCCATATTCCGCCAAAACCATATAGCATTCATCGTTGTAGTTATTATTCCAAGACAAACACTCGGCCAGCTGTGGAATCATGTTCTCTTCTGCACATATTCTGGCGGTATCCTTCTGACTATGAAAACGGCTCTTATCGACCAACTTTTCAATGATGGTGTGTAACCGGTTTGAAGAATTGGCAGGTAACTGTTCCAGAACGTGTTTTAACCGAAGATAATAATCATATTCTGAAGAATAGCTGTTCAAAATCAGATACTCAAGTTCTTCTGCCAGCCTTGATGTATCTCCTGTTGTTTCAAGCAGTTCCATCTTTCTTTCATGACAGCTGTGCACATACGAAGAGTCTTCCGTACATTCTATTGCTCTGTCCAGAGATTCAATAGCCTCTTCAATTTGTCCGTGGAATATTTGGGAATCTATCCGCATTTTGGATAGTTCCGGTACGAAAAAGTTATCATCTATTGTCTTCTGTGCAGCATCATACTTTTCTTTATAGTTCAGGTATGCCACTTTTCTGAACAACCAGCGATTTCTATAATAGACAGCTCGCCCTGCATTGTCTATAATCTTATCAAGTGAAGCCAAATGTTCGTCAAAATTATCGAAACCCCCCTCAAGAACACTCTGCAGCTCACTCAAATCTGCAAGGCAATATCCTCCGTCCTGAAATGCAGTTGTTCCTAATACCTTGTCAATGTCATTAGATATCCTACTGATGGTATTAACATCCAGCACTTTAGATTCGATTAACGGTATGAGCATATCTGCTGCACTTCTGGTCTCGAAATCATATCCATCGTAACTCTCACATTCATACACATGGTCTTCTGAGTAATGCATTCCGACAAAGAGGATTACCTCGGACGCAATTGACGCCGCTGCATCAAATTTTCCTTCGTGATCATAATATCTGGCTTTATCCATCATTCGCCCCAATTGGTCGGCTATCTGATACCAGTTTAGTGATGGTCCCCATCTGTCTCCGCTCTCATCAACGGAAAATATGATATTCCTGACCTCGTTCCTAAGAGAGTCCAAGTCAATGTCGTCAGGAAGAAAGTGCCGAATTAGGGCGTCACTTAAATCTTGATTCTTATATGCATAGTCTTTCATGAAAGAAAAGACTTCGTCACTACTGTTCAGGCTGAAAACCTGGTCGAGTTTTGCTTTATTCATTTTGTTTATTGTTTCAGAGTGCGTGAATTTTATTCGGCAAGATACGAATAAATATCGTCCCGCCAATGCTAACATTCGTTTTGTAAAAGAAACTCTTCCACCGCCCTGTCAGAGTTCAATTGCGACTGTCGCCTTCGTATAGACCCTTCCGCCGCGGTGTATTTTCATGATTTTAGTCGACTCTATTATAGCCGAAAATGACAAAACATCCGGTGGATTGGCGTTTGGCCGGACAAATTGTATTTTCCTGATTTTGGTTGACTCGATTATAGAAATTATTACTGAAAAAG
>ERZ779645.1257-NODE-1257-length-12079-cov-1.684464_pt1 | contig 12079 bp, 9 predicted proteins | sample MGYA00511103_ERZ779645 | MGnify/ENA primary metagenome ERZ779645 (study PRJEB29588, sample SAMEA2158521) | human gut metagenome | biome: human gut; feature: human-associated habitat; material: faeces | place: Denmark | collected 2008/2010 ...
ATCAATAGCTTTTCGAAGCATATTGCCTCCATAAGTAACATTGGCAGCTATTTTAGACATAGCGAAGTCTGCTTGATTTAGTTTTGCTCCTTGACTATTAATACGAATGAATATTTCTGTAACTTCATCAATAGTCAATTCTTTATCAAGCATGATAACTCCGATTTGTCTGTTCTTTATATCTAATAGTTGCATCAGAATCTTATTTAAAGCGCTGCCTTTTATCTCTTGATTCTCTTCGCAATAATCATTGACAAATTGCCACATATCAAATGTCGGTTTAAATACCTCTGCGATATCGGCAATCCATCTTTTATCTTTCAAAATAGCGTTGTCTTGCACCTTAAAGCGTTCTTCATCGTTTTCCGGATTCGCCAATGGATTAAAGGCAATTTTAACACGCTTTTTCTGAAAGTCAGCATTAATAATGTCCATCCCCATAATGGCAGTCATAAGTGCAGTAACACGTTGCTGACCGTCAATCATAATTTTCTTTCCTTCAGCAAGTGTACCATCTTTGAGCCTGATGTTTGGACTTTGAGAGATGATAAGATACCCTGTAGGATAACCAGTATATAAAGAATCTATCAGATCTCTTACTTGTTTTGGCTTCCATACAAAAGGACGTTGAATTTCAGGAATCGCAATTTCACCTGATTTGATAAAGTTCAGTATTTGCTCTAAGGCAATATTTGATGCATTATATTTTTCAGCCATGTTCTATTCATTATTTAGCTAAATTCAGTTTCGCTTTCTCCATCATTGTGATGATATCGAAATGCAATTTCATAATCTCATTATAATTTTCTTTGTTCTGCGGTATATGAATATATTTAAGATTTTCTGTTATAGGATACATTAAATCTACATAATCATTTGTTTTTAAGAAAAAAGAGGTCGCATCATACAACTGTTGGTATCTAGTTAGTAATATATTACCAGGTGTAGCTTGCAGATCATCACAAACGATGGAACTAACACGTGCGGCAAAGCCTAGTAAAGACTTTTTTTCTACCACAGATAAAATACCGAATGCATTTGAAATACCAGTTCTAGATAAATGTATTTCATTTGAAATGGTCGCTTTATATAATTCTAAATCTTTACGTTGCTTTTCAACTTGATCAATTTGTTGTTTCAAATTACGTAGTTCAAAAAAACTTGTAATCTGAAAACCAACAACTATTGTAGCACAGATACCAATTAATGAAGCTATAATCCCTATGTATGAATCAGTCGTTATAGTCCCATTATTCTTTATTTGCCCCCAGAATGTCAAAGCGACACAAGTTATACTACTTATTATACAAGTTGAATTGAGTATTATATTATTTTTGCAAGCCATACTTATTATATCAAATGTGTCACATTAATTTTCTTATACTTATTTCCCATGCCAAGAGCAAAAGCCATCTGGTCTTTAATAATCAATTCACCTTTCTGAAGTCCGGCTATAGCAGTTCTGATTTCTTGAAGTTCCTGGCCACTCACGCCAAACAAGTCTTTAATGACCTTATCATCAATAGTCTGCTGTTTCATAATCAAAGGATACTGAGCATTGGCATAAAAATCAAAACCTTTTGATTTGAAGCTACTCATGTTCTGAGTGGCAAGGATAATACTCAGACCTTTATTTCGTCCTACAGCAATTAAATTACGCAGGGGGCGATTGTCAAAGTCAAGCATATAGTGAGCTTCATCAATAATAGAGAAATGACGTTTTTGTACTACTTCATCATTTACTGCTTGCTTATCCAGTAGCTCATAAATGTTATTAAGTTTAGACATCAGGAAATATACAATAGCTTTGGCAATAGGTCCATCTTTTGGATATCCATCCATCTTAATGATGTAGCTGTCATCAATCAAGGATACTTTATCTTCTGATTCAAAGATATGCGCATTAACCAATTGCTTCAGAACAGAAGAAATACTATCATCATTATTTGCATCTTTCATTCGTGATTGATAGCATTTCAGCATTAATTCAAATGAAATAGGGGTGCCATTTGTCGATTTATAGGCTTCTACAATAGCTTCACTAAGACGGTTGTTCATGTTGGCACTCGCACTTACTCGGTCTATAGAACATAAAGCAGAAGACATTTCTGTAGAATACAGATTGATTTCATTGATAGAGCGTCCTGTGAAATCCTTAAATGGAGTAAAAGGCAATGGTTGTGTCAATGGATCCAGAATACAAGAACGGTCCACATCGAAGAGTGCCAACCAATGGCTATTCTGTATATCGCTGAACTCTCCTTTGTAATCAAACAGAAGGAAGTTCACGGGATATTGTGATTCTGTGGATAACATTCTGAATTGCTGAATCAAAACTGCCAGCAAATTGGTCTTTCCGGAACCTGTGGCTCCCGCAATAATAATCTGTGAGTTAGTAATGGAACGACTATTTATATCCAAAGTTGCTTCCATTTCTTCATCACCATAGTTTCCAATCAGAAGATTTAGAACTGGAATATCTTTTGCCATGGCTACTTTGTTGTTCATTGCGTATAAGAAGGAATCCAGATTGTTGTCAGACATCAGATAGTCACGTCCACGAAGCATTTCTGCTGCGATAATTCGAGAAAGAGTAGCGTTTTGAGTCCAATCAATGTTCAAGTCTGCATATCTTAGTTTTAACAATGCCGAATATAAGGTGCTTAAATCGTGCATTGTGAAAAAACTGGGAGTAATTCTTATGGATGACACTGACAATTGTATGTCCTTGTAATCATCTATGGAACGCTTTGTAGGCAAGCTTAGTCCCACGATAAAGCAGATACGCATTACTTTATTCTGATTCAAGTTTATACGTTTCTCCCGATCAGCCGTTCTGGAAAGATTGATTTTTGATTCAATCAGTTCCTTGATTGGATTGATTGCATCAAACAATCCTTCCATCTGGCGCGTATTTGAAAAATTTATGATGCTCATTTCTTTTACTGATTAAGAGTTAAACCAAAATAACCGTCTTCAACCGTAGTATTCTGTGCTTCTACATTGCGATGAAGTGTATAGGTTTTGGAAATAAACGGTTCCAGTTTGATGTAGTCGCTGTCTGTTCTGATTTCAGAGGTCGTACAAAGCAAAATCGTTTGTTCTGCCAATTGTGGAAAATATTCTTCCATCAAGGCATCACGACTTTCATTATCAAGAACACCCATTACTGTATCAATCATTACAGGTGGATTATAATCTCCCAGGTTTCGCAATACTTTTAATAAAACTTGGATAAAGATTTGTTTGGATGCAGCATTAAGCTGATTCAATGAAATCTCATTTCCGGCAGTATGATAGAGTTTTATATTGAATTGTTCAATGCTGTCGGACAACTCAACTTTGGCTACATGACCTTTATATGAAACCAGTAACTTGTTGAGTTGCTGCTGCATTTCACTTTCAATCTGGGCTTTTTTCTTCTTCAGCAAACTGTCTGCAATCTTTTCAAACAGAGGCTTAAGCTTGACCAAAGTGTCGAATTTAATATCAGGTTCTTGCTGGATTTGTACATCAAACTGATGAATCCGTTTCTCAAGACGTTGAATGTCTGCTTTCAGAGTCGCTTCCTGACCTTTCAGTTTCTCTATCTGTTTTTGAGCGGCTTCATAATTTTGAATTAGATATTCGTTACCACCGGCTTGCGTTTGTTCCAAGGTCTGTTTTTGAGAACGTAAGTTATCCAACGTCGAAAGTTGAATCTCCAGTTCCTGGCGCTGGCGGTCAAGTGCAATGAACTGATTGGAACCAGTTCGTTTTACCAAATTAGATAAAGCGGTTACTTCTGCTTCGTCAAGATAACCAAAAGGATCTTCTTTATTAGTGCTATTTTGGATAGCTACAATATGAGATACGACCTGTTCTTCATCCACAGATTCACTGCATAGTGACAAATCTTTTAAGTAAGTTATAATTTTGTTTGTCACATCTTTCAATGTCTCCAACGGATAGGCACCTGTATTCTCCTTCTGAAGTTGTTCCTTTATGTGCAGGATATTATTGATTTCTTGTGCCAGGTTTGCAGCTAATTTAGGTAAGAATAAATCAATTTCTATATTGTCAACAAATGCTTTCAAGTCCTCAGCATAAGTTGCTGCACGCTTTACAATATCGTCAATTTTACTGGCAAGCTCCTGTATCTTCTTATTGAGGGCAGAAGCTTCCTGGGCACCGTCTTTTGCTCGTTTATATCCCCCTTCTCCCGACGCAAGATACTTATATTTTGCATCTTGTTCCGCTATACACGTATTTAAGTCTGCGGTCAGCTTGTCTTTTTGTGCGCATAGTTCATTATATTCCTGGGCTTCTTTTTCTGCTTCAAGACGTTGTTGAGCCCATTCCTGTTGTAGCTTTTCAGCAGCACGCTTTAACTGAAGGTATTTTTTGAAGCCCAATACATTCTCAAAATTATCACGAATGGTTTGGGCAAATACATTTTTCTTCAGCAGTTCACTCGATTGCATTGCATCAAACAGGAAATACTGGCTCAGTTCCTGAGGCAGATTGGCTTTGATGATTTTATTGATTTCCTGTTCTGCTTTTACCCGGTCTTTGGGAGTAGTCATTGTACCGTAAACATACATGTTACCGTTCATGTTCAGCGATACGCTTTCCAATGGCTTTCCTTGCGGATTTAACTGATAAACACGCTTTAATATGTACTTCTGTTGCTGACCGAGTACTTTCCCTACAAATGTTATCTGTAAGGAAATCTCAGGTTTGGCTGTGTTTAAGGCTCCCTGATTGAGCAATTCCATGAAATGCTCTTTGTTTTCAATTTTCAGACCATAAAGAGCTCCGCTTATGGCCTCGAATAAAGTAGTCTTACCGCCACCATTTGCACCGCCAATCAGAATAATAGGGCGATCGTCATCGACTGTCAAATCCAGATCAAGTGACAAGTAAGTCTTATAATTGCTTATTTTAATTCTCTGTATCAGCATAATCGTATTTATTGACGTATTTTTTGGATTGCATTACGGATGATGTCTTCCGTTTCATTATCACTCATTTCTATCACGTCAACCTTCTTGGCATGATAGGCCTTCAGAATATCTTCACTTAACCAGTCAAAATCTACACCTTCCGCTTCACAGATTGCTTCTATCATAGCTAAATCATCTTTGCGGATGCCGTAGTGAACAAATTTCGGATCTATACCTTTAGCCATAATCTTTATGCGTTTTCAGGATAAAAAGCATCCCAGTTTAACAAATCAGTAGTATTCTCAATAGGTAGTTTGGAATATAGCCAGTTACTTCCATCTTGAATGATAACTCCTCCATAAAGAGGTGTATCTTTAGTTGAATATTCCTGGATATATTGCAACAAGGCATTATGTTTCTCCGGAGCAGTTACATCACTTCCGGCACTTTTCGTATCGAAAAGATATACATGTCCATTCTTCATACGGATAACGAAATCAATATAAAATAAAGATTTTCCGTATGCAATGGCATAATGTTGTTTTCCTTTGTCCCCATTCTTATACCACCAGTCAATCCATTGTGAATGTTCTTCCAAATATTTCACAAATTCCTTCTCCGGATTAGAAGCTTCGTTAAGTTGTACGAATGGCAGCAAAGCATGATTATTTGCTGTTTCGATATGGTTAGTCTCGCTGTCATATACTCTTTCTTCCGGAATTTCCCAGTTGTATTGTTTTAATTCTCTGGCTGCCGCAGATCTTTTCTTTGCTCGCTCTCTTTTACGGGCATATGTTTCTAAGGCAGTGTCCAGTAAACGGTCAAATTTGGGTCTGTTATCATAATAAAGAACGACCTTCTTGGCATCTGTATCGAAAATTCCAAAATAGTCGGCGAGCATTTCAAGCAGATAGTTGGCTATTTTATCGGCTCTACCTTTACTCTCAAATTGATGTCCCTTACCGCTTATATATGCCATAAATACACGGTCTATTTCAGATGCTTTACGGGCAAAGCGCACTTGATCTACTTTCAATATCTGTTCTTCATTCTGGAAGTGTACATCTTTCGGAATCTCCACATTGATTGTCTTGACATCCAAACGAATTGAATTCTTTACCCGTCTTCTGTTTTCATTTACTAAATCGTCATCACTTTCTGGCAACGGAGTAAATTCATCATTATCATTTCTTAAAGCGGCCAATTCAGCGATAGAAAACAATCCGGCACCTCTTTCCAGTTTCCAGAATTCATCAGCCACTTCATACAATGTTTTTTTGAAGTCGGGTCCTAAATAATTTCTTTCCACATTAGGGCGTTCTGAATAGTAAGCCGGTAGAGATACATTCTCAAGATTTTCACGTCTGCATGCCCTAATCGTATTTTTCAAGATATAGTCGGAATCGGCTGTGACAATCTGAATTTTATCTTTTGCAATGTCGGTATAAACATAACCGATATTAAGCTGTTCTTTCGGATAATGTTTCTGTTCCGGCATTCTCAGAATACGTCCTACAGTTTGTATCGTAAACTGGTCGCTTTGCAATTTTCTGAAGATTAGCAGTACAGCTGCACGAGGGCAGTCCCAACCCAAAGCAATTGCTTCTTTGAATAGCAATACTTGCGTCATATTATCGGGACGTTCCAGTCCGGCGAGATTCTCTTTTTCGTTGGCGAGCCATACGGCCAATAATCCATTTTCGGTTATCCCGCATATAGCTTCCAAATAGGTTTTCACCTGTTCTGCGATAGCTTGATCTTCCGAAGTCATGGTTTCCTTCACATCGTTGGGCAGCTGGATAAGTAATAGGGGATTGATTTTGACGCCCAATTCCTGATAAAGCTCAGCCAACTGATTACGTTTTGCCAATGCCGCCTTAATCAGATTTTCGTTCAGTGTGCGTTCTTCACTGAAATCCAGTTCTATATCAGGATTCAGCACGACTTCTTTCTTAATCATTTCAGCCGCAATAACATCCTGTCGGTAAACTTTTACTTTTTCATCAGGATGAAGTGTCTTGGGAGTGGCCGAAATACGCAGTTCTACAGCCGGATTGATACGTTCCAGCACTGCTGCCGATTTATCGGCAGTTTTTGACCAAAACATGTGTTCCTCGTCTATGATGGCAACAATGGGCAAATCGTATTCTTCTTGTGTCCGTCGTGCAATTTCATACAAAGAAGCAAAGCTTTCGTTTTCGCGTACCATGACATTACTTTCTTTGTTCACACTTTCCCAGTTGACAAACAATATTTCTCCAGGTTGTATGCCTTCACTCTGGTCAATCTCGTCAAACATTACAGGCCGAAGTTTCCGTGTTTCGCCAAAGGCATTCTTTAAGCTGGCATAACTTTGCAGGTGAAGTTTACGAGGTGCAAACCAAATATAGGCAACTTCCTGATAACGGCTGTCACCACGTTCTTTCAATTCGTCGGTTATATTTGCCAAAGCCTGACAGGTCATGACCGTTTTTCCCGCACCTGTTGGCGCTTCAAACACAATTTTGTGTCGTTTTCCACCGAGGTTTAACAGACGGATCGTTTTATCTGTCAGTTCATTGATAGCGTTCTGCTGGTATGGTATATTTTTCATTATTCCTTTTTTATTTTAAGTGTTTATTATGGAATTACCTTTTTCCAGAAGCAATTATTCGAAAATTTCGAATAACTTAAACCACATATCATGTTTCTATCTGATATATGTTTATGCTTCCTCATCGTATTCAAAGTTCAACATTCCATCAAACAGGTCTTTATCTTCTTGAGTGCTTGCCAGCGCATCTTCTTCCGGCATGACTACTGCATCCTTTTTCTTTGGCAAGATTCTTCGGTAAGTATTGTAGATGGCTTGTGGCAGAGCACATAGTTCCACCTTGTCACTGACATCATCAAACGAACCTTCCCAAGGGTCTTCACTGGGTGAGAACACATAAACTTTTATTGGTTGAGGTATGTTCATATCATAGATTATATCAACCAACTCATCGATGGCTTCTTCACGATAAATAATAAGCATTTGCTTTTTCCCGTCATCGAAATAGCGGAAAACATTTTTATAAGTCTTCTGACCTCCAAAGGTATTTTGCTCCGTATAGAGGTTTTCCTTGATACAAAGCATATCTGTAGCAAGATTAACAAGTTTCCTCATATTTTGCATCGAGCGACTGCGACCAACAAATCCGGTACGGTAGTAGCGGAGATTGTTTTTCGTTAATCCCGGAACTTCTTCGTTGTTGAGATCTGTATATCCATTAATTACTAACTGATTTCTTTTATAAGTGATATTTTCACAAATATTGTTTTCATTATTTGTTATGAGGATGCATTGACGATTTCCTCCATCTTCTGCATTAAGTTGCATAGTCGCATGAAGTGTAGTACCACTTCCAGAAAAGAAATCAAGAATATAATTTGCGCTATTATGTGATATAAGTTCTTTTATTAAACTTAATGGTTTTGGGTTTTGAAAAACATCCTTTTCTCTAAAAATATTGGTCAATAAATTACTGCCATCTCCAGTTTCTCCAACATTATATAAGATACTTCTACTTTTTTGAGTCTTTGTTTTGACTTCGGTTTCACTATAATAGTCTTTTTCATACGGTATCCCATTTTTCCATTCTATTAAATTGTCTTTTATTAAAGTTTGCATTTTCTTTACCCCGACTCTCCATCTTCCAGCTTTTCCATCAGGAGCCACTGGATAAAAATCTTCACCGTCGGGATTCTTAATAGGAAAATACATGGAAGGTCTATCTTCTTTATGAGCTGAACTACCCCATTTTTCTAATTTAATGAGATTATAAGATCCTTTTTCATCTTGGTATTTGTAATTTTTTCTGGATTTCTCAATTTGAATATCTTTCCAACAAAATTTATTGGTTGCTTGATAAACTAATATGTATTCATGTTCTGTTACAAAGTATCTGTCCGTTTGTCCACCTCCACTTTTCTTTCTCCATATAAATTGTCCACAAAAATTTGATGGCATAAATATACTATCACATAATATTTTTAAATCTGCTTGTTCATTATCATCAATCGAAATGAATATTACTCCATAATCAGATAGTAATTTTTTTGCTATTCTCAGACGACGACTCATAAATGACAACCATTTAGAATGGCGATAAGAATCTTCTTTGTCTACATAGCTATCATTATATATAAAATCATTATTACCTGTATTATATGGGGGATCTATATAGATTATATCAATTTTACCCTCATGCGTATAAGCTAAGGTAGCAAGGGCTTCCAGATTATCTCCTTCAATCAGAATATGGTTTGGTGCATCTTTATCTTCACTGATAATGGCACGTTCCGGCACCTCTGTCAAGATAGGCAGTTCATCACGAAGACGTTCTTCTACGACTTCGGGCTTATCTTCCCATACCAAACCATAAGTTTTATTCTCTCGCAGCAAACCTAACAGGGCACTACGTTCCTTATCGGTCAGTCCTTCTAAAGTGTTGACACGTTTTATAAGATTGGCTCTATCATTACTGTTCATAACATTACTTGGCTTTACTGTTTTTGAATTCTGACTAACTGAACATCGTCACGTGTAGAGTTCAGCAGTTCTTTAATATCTACATCCAGAACACGTGCTATCTCCAACAGTGTTTCTAGTCCGGGTTGTGATGTGTTTGTACACCACTTTGATACCGTGGCAGGGTCCTTGCCCAATTGTTCGGCCAACCATTTGTTGGTCCGCTTCTTCTCCACAAGCACAACCTTGATGCGGTTTATGTCTTTTTCTTTTTCCATAAGGATTTTCTTTCATTCCATGCAAAGATAAGAAAGCCTATCTATTTTTCATCATTTCAATAGGACTATTTGCAATAAGATTTGCGAATTAGTTCAATTATATAGACTAAAAAGATGCAAAGTCGCAAACTATGCTTATTTTTGTAGAAACATTAAACAGAGTTATAATATGACAACTATTTATTTTGACCAATTTGCTATTAGTGGAATGTCTGAACCCACCAATAATTTATGGTATCAAATTCGTAATATTCTATTTGATCTAAAAAGTCAGAATAAAATATGCTGTTGCACTTCTCCAGAAACAATTTTCGAAACATCGCAAAGGCATTGTATGGGTGTGATTGATAACTATGCTATCATTTCAAAGTTATTAGATAATTGTTATCTGAATGATATTAGAACCATTATTTGTCAGCAAATAGCAAAAGATATTAAAGATATTGAATCCAACCCATTCTTATATGTTAATCATAATTTTACTTCGAATGAATTTAATTCTAGCTTGAAAAAAGTTATTCAATATGAATTCGATTCTAAAGATATTCCTTCTTTTCCCATTGAAATGTCTGATAAGCAAATTACATGTTTTGTAAAAATATTGTATGATAATAGGAAAAGAATGTTTTTTAACTCGATTGAATCGTATATTACTGGTAATCAATCAAATGATATCTACGCTGAAATTTGCCGAATTTTGGTGGAGCAGTTTGATTTTACTAAATTTGATTTTCAAACCTTATTAAATAATATTCAATACGGTGACTTTCGTTGCTGTCCTACATTGAGAATTCAAAATCTGTTAGAACCATATATCTTCGTTTCAGAGAAAGAAGTAAAAAACAATATAACTTTTAAGAATGACCTTTTTGATATAAGGAGGATATCATCGGCTATACCATATTGTGATATACTACTTTGCGATAGTAAATGGAAAAACTGTCTTAGAAAATTAAATATAGATGACGAGTATAATATCAAAGTTTTTTCTGCAAAGTCGGTTGATTTGAAAGAATTTGAGAGCTATTTATCCAGTCTGTAAATAGAAAATAAGAAGTAACAATATTATTTTATACGATTGAATTTCCTTAGTCATTACAACATATTCCTATTTTAAGGGGTCTCTAGGAATTTCGCATCAATAATTAAAATATAGATTTAGTCATATTTATCCTTGGGTTTTAAAGAATATCAGTGGTGTATCTGTCTTATATTGCTAATTATATAGGACTTCTGCTGAGCACATTATACAGTTACACGCTGGAGCTTCGACCAACGCCAGAATTCGCTTTATAAAATATTCTGTATTTCTAGCACAATCTGCTTTTTATCCATATCTTTCCTTGGAAGTTTAGTAATATATTATATTGTTTGCGACCTTTTAAAGGTATAAGCATAGAAAAGAAAAAGGAGAGGAAAATCCGAGGGCACTGAAAAAGTTCCCCACTTGTAATAAGTCTCTCCCTAATACACAAAAAATAGATTGTGAATCCTTTTTCTTTGGGTTCCCAATCTATTTTTATTTTTCAGCTTTTGTGCCACCTATGCAGCCATCTATCTTCTTTTTTGATGGTTGTTTGGCTAAAAATGGATTTTCTGCCTGTTTCTCTTAGATTAATTTGAGAATTCTCTTGATATTTGATGCGAAAATAGCCAATGCGCCTTGCATCTGCATACAATACAGGCCGTATGACTGCGCTCTCTCATAGCCATACACGTGCTTTAATTCAGAGTTCTTGGCTTCAATCTTATACCTTTCCCTGGCTTTTGTTTTAAACTCTTTTGTCTGTTGGTATTCCAGCTGGGCTTCTTGTTGGCTTGTCTTAATGGAAACACCATAAGTCTTGCTCTTTGCCCCATTTTTATAACATCCTTCCCGTCGTGAACAAACCTTACACTTCTCTACATCAAAATAATACGTCCAGGTTTGATTCCATTTACCATCGCTCTTTCCTTGTTTGGCTTTTCTTATAGCCATATGTCCGGCAGGGCAGACAAACATCCCGGCATCTTTATTGAAATCGAATTTATCGTCCTCCTTCCTGAATCCGTTGCTAATAATAGGATGTATTCTGGATATCAACTCGAATCCTTTTTCTTCATCTTCGAAAATCCTCTCCCTAATAAAGAAATCTACGTTACACCTCCAACTCATTCAACGGCAACCCATAATTATATTGTCTGAAAAGTCCTCTGTGGATAAGTTTCAGACCAAGGGTCTGATAATACTTGTAGTCATCATCTTCGGTGCAGAGGTATTTATAACCATAGCGTGGGGCGTACTCCTTGAAGAAACGGGCAAGGTCTTTCAGATTTTCCTGTTGGTTTCGTTTGAAGTTGCTGCGCACAATGATGATGCTCCAGTCGGGGATACTTCCAACGCC
>ERZ779645.1272-NODE-1272-length-11960-cov-2.816044_pt1 | contig 11960 bp, 8 predicted proteins | sample MGYA00511103_ERZ779645 | MGnify/ENA primary metagenome ERZ779645 (study PRJEB29588, sample SAMEA2158521) | human gut metagenome | biome: human gut; feature: human-associated habitat; material: faeces | place: Denmark | collected 2008/2010 ...
TACGCGGCAGCCGTCTCCACTTTTATCAGTTCTATCCGTTATTGTCTAATTGTTCTTTCCGGAAAGGTACTCATCAATACCCTTTGCAGCTGCCTTACCTGCTCCCATTGCAAGGATAACGGTAGCGGCACCTGTTACGGCATCTCCACCTGCATAAACACCGTCTTTGCTTGTTGCACCGGTATCTTCGGTTGCAACGATACACTTGCGGCGGTTTGTCTCAAGCCCCTTGGTTGTGGAAGAAATGAGTGGGTTTGGAGAGGTACCGAGTGACATGATCACGGTATCACAATCCATCTCATACTCAGAACCAGGAATCTCCACCGGACTTCTTCTTCCGGACGCATCCGGCTCACCGAGTTCCATCTTGATGATGCGCACACCCTTTACCCAGCCATTCTCATCGACAAGAATTTCCGTCGGATTCTGCAGCAGATCAAAGATGATTCCCTCTTCTTTTGCGTGATGTACTTCTTCCTTACGTGCCGGAAGTTCTTCCTCACCACGACGGTATACAATATGTACCTCTGCGCCGAGACGGAGTGCGGTTCTTGCAGCATCCATGGCTACATTACCACCACCGACAACGACAACTTTCTTTCCATGGGAAATCGGGGTTTCATATCCTTCCTCAAACGCTTTCATGAGGTTGTTTCTTGTCAGGAATTCGTTTGCAGAGAATACTCCGTTTGCCTGCTCGCCAGGGATTCCCATGAAACGTGGAAGTCCTGCTCCGGAACCGATAAATACAGCCTCAAAGCCTTCCTTTTCCATCAGCTCATCGATCTTTACGGATTTACCGATGACAACGTTGGTCTCGATATCCACACCGAGTGCTTTTACGTTTTCTACCTCGGCTGCTACAACCTTGTCCTTTGGAAGACGGAACTCCGGAATACCGTAGCTTAACACACCACCGGCACGATGCAGTGCTTCAAAAATGGTCACATCGTAGCCAAGCTTTGCCAGATCTCCGGCACAGGTCAGACCTGCAGGGCCGGAACCGATCACGGCTACTTTGTGTCCGTTTAACTTCTCTGCTTTCTTTGGCTTGATCCCATGCTCGCGTGCCCAGTCTGCAACGAAACGCTCTAATTTACCGATGGCAACCGGATCACCCTTGAAACCGCGGATACATTTACCTTCACACTGGCTCTCCTGTGGGCAGACACGTCCACAGACAGCCGGAAGTGCGGAAGACTCGGAGATAATATGATAAGCCTCCTCAAAATTGCGCTCCTTGACCTGTGCGATAAATGCCGGAATATTGATAGAAACCGGACATCCCTTCATACACTGTGCATTTTTACAATTTAAGCAACGGGAAGCCTCTGCAACTGCCTCTTCCTCGTTGTATCCATAACATACTTCCTCAAAATTCGTAGCACGAACCTTTGGTTCCTGCTCACGAACCGGTACTCTGACTAATCCTTCCATTACTTGTCACCTCCGCAATGGCCGCATCCACCGTGATGGGTAGCGCCCTCTTCATATGCGAGCTTTGCTCTGCCTTCTTCTGTCTTATACTGCTGCTGACGCTTCATTGCCTGATCAAAGTCAACGAGATGTCCGTCGAACTCCGGTCCGTCAACACATGCGAATTTTACTTCTCCGCCAACCATCAGACGGCATGCTCCACACATACCGGTTCCGTCTACCATGATCGGGTTCATGGATACAACGGTAGGAATCTCAAGCTTCTTGGTAAGGATGGTAACGAATTTCATCATGATCATCGGTCCGATTGCGACACATACGTCATAATGTTTTCCATCATCAATCAATGCCTGTAACTGCTGGCAGCCATTTCCGTGAAATCCATAAGTACCGTCATCCGTACATACATATACATTTCCGGCTACTGCCTTCATCTCATCCATATAAAAAAGCAGATCCTTGGTACGGGAACCCATGATCACGTCTGCATCAATTCCGTGCTCATGCAGCCATTTTACCTGTGGGTATACCGGTGCGGTTCCCAGACCTCCTGCGATAAATACAATTTTCTTTTTTCTGGTCTCCTCAAGGTTCTCCTCCTCACAGAGTTCGGACGGACATCCCAAAGGTCCAACGAAATCTTCGAGAGCATCGCCCTCATTTAAGGCCATCATACGCTCGGTTCCTGCGCCAATCGTCTGTACCACGATGGTGACAGTCTCCTTCTCTCTGTCATAGTCACAGATCGTAAGCGGAATACGCTCTCCTACTTCATCTGTCTTTGCAATGATAAACTGTCCCGGCAGACACTCATTGGCCACACGCGGTGCCTTGATGTCCATCAGGATAATGTTATCTGCCAATGTTTCTTTTCGAACAATCGGGTACATAAACTGCCTCCTGTATGTAATAAATTTAATCTAATCCCTGTTCTCTTTTTCTGCTGAATACAAAAAGAGGTGCATAACACACCTCTTTATTGTATATGACTTCTTCACTTTTCGCAACGACTTTTTACGAAAAATATACAAGCTCATCTTCCGGTTTCTGGGCTTTTTCGATGGAAATCGGGTAAAGAACCGGTCCTTTTCCCTTATATTCCCGTGCAAATTCGACACGGATCTCTGCCGTAATTGTAATCCATGACTTGTGCGGAAGTTCCTCTTCCCGGTCATATTTACATTTGAAACCGATAAATGTCACATCCTCAATGCAGCAGGTCATCGCAAACCGTCCCGGAACAAACACGCCTTTCTTAAGTTTATCCGGATTATATACCAGAGCCAGGAATTTTACTTTCTTGCGATCGTATTTCTTGTAATTTTCCATGGCATCCATGTACCAGATAGCATAATCCGCATCGGTCAGTTCTATCACATCCTGATTGATATCAAACGGTAATTCCTCCGGACGCTCATCAATCGTTCCGTCCTTGCGCTCATAGACAATCTGTGCTTTCCGGTTGATGTTCTTAATGGTACGGCGCAGATGTCCACGGTCGGTATCATCATCCGTACGGTTAAAAATAACCACATCACTGGAAAAAACCTGTTCCTGCATCATTGCACGCATATTATTCATATACAGATCATACGTCGTGGAATCTACGGTTGCCAGTGACTGTACAATCACCCAGCCCTCCGGCATCTTTGCTTCCAGCAGCTTGTCCATGCCCCACGTTCCATTATACTCAATAAACACCTGTTCCGGCTGGTAAGCATCCTGAATTTCCTGCAATTTTGCAGGAGTAAAATCAGCTTCTTCCTCCACCGTAACCAGTTTAAAATTAATCGTGGCAAGTTTTGCCTCGTCATACTCTTTTTCGCCATCCTCACACATGATGATAATGCCTTTTGCACCGTCACCAAAATTGTTTTCAAATAGCGTTTCCTGTACCAGCGTGGTCTTTCCGCTGTCCATAAATCCTGTAAATAAATATACCGGAATATCCTGTGCCATAATTGCTCTCCTTACATTTTTCTATCAGATATTATCCACGCATTTTAAAGGCCAAATGTCTTTAATAATTCGTCCTCATGGATATCCGTTCCGATTACAACGATACGTCCGGTGTAATCCGGCTCACCCTCACGAATCTCATATTCACCCGGAACCATATCAAAATACAGCCATGTGCCATCTGTAGACTCTACCATGCCCTTAGAACGGAGAATATTCTCGGAATCTACAAATTTCTTTAAGACTTCCTCAAGCTTTGCACGCTCAAATTTATGTGGTGTCTCCTTGCCCCAGCTGGTAAATACATCGTCTGCATGATGGTGATGATGATGCTCATGATCATGGCAGCCACAGGTACAGTTTTCTCCATGCTCATGGTGATGGTCATGGTCTTCATGATCATGGTCGTGATGATGTTCATGTTCTTCATGATCATGGTCCTCATGGTCATGATGATGCTCATGGTCATGGTCTTCATGATGGTGGTCATGCTCATGTTCTGCTTCTTCTTTGGCATGATGTGCCTCGGCAAGAGCCTTCATTTCCAGATTATCCTGTCCTTCCATGACCTTAAGGATCTGCTCACCGGACAATTTTGCCCAGTCGGTTGTAATAATGGCGGCCTTTGGATTCAGCTCCTGAATCTTATTCACGCAAAACTCCAGCTGTTCCGGTGTTGCATTCTGGCTGCGGCTTAAAATGACAGTTGTCGCATACTCGATCTGGTTGTTGAAAAACTCACCGAACGCCTTCATCTGCTTGCTCGCCTTAAGCGCGTTTACAACCGTTACCAGTGCGTTTAATTTTACATCCTGCTCTTTTTCAATATCAATCACGGACTTCATAACATCGGAAAGCTTACCGACTCCGGATGGCTCAATCAAAATACGGTCCGGATGATACTTGGTGATGACTTCATTTAAGTTCTTTCCGAAATCACCAACTAAAGAACAGCAGATGCATCCGGAATTCATCTCTGTAATCTGGATTCCAGCATCCTTTAAAAAACCACCGTCAATGCCGACCTCGCCAAATTCATTCTCGATAAGGACAATCTTTTCCCCGGTAAATGCCTCATCAATCATCTTTTTGATAAAAGTTGTTTTTCCGGCTCCTAAGAATCCGGAGATAATATCTATTTTGGTCATGATAATCCACTCCTTTTTGTTTTTTCAAAATCTATTCTATTTTACTCGTTTTTTTATAATAATGCAAGTTGTGACACAGCCAGTCTAATAATGCATATGATAAAGTTTTTCATACACACCGCCCCGTGCCAGCAGTTCTTCATGGGAACCGGATTCCGCAATCCCATCTTCTGTCAGAACCAGAATTTTTTGTGCATTCTGGATCGTTGTCAGACGGTGGGCGATCACAAATGTCGTACGGTTCTTTGCCAGTTTCTCCAATGATTCCTGTACGACCCTCTCGCTCTCGTTATCCAGTGCGGAAGTTGCCTCATCAAAAATCAGAACCGGTGGATTTTTCAAAAAAACACGGGCTATGGAAAGCCGCTGCTTCTGCCCTCCGGAGAGCTTGATTCCACGCTGTCCGATATCTGTATCATATCCATCGGGAAATGCCATGATAAATTCGTGGGCATTGGCATTTTTTGCAGCAGCAATCACTTCTTCCCTTGTCGCATCCGGCTTTCCATACCGTATATTTTCAAAAATCGTTCCCGCAAACAGGTATACATCCTGCTGCACCATTCCGATATGGTCACGCAGGCTCTTTAACGTCACCTTACGGACATCTTTCCCATCCACGCGGATACATCCTCCGGTCACATCATAGAATCTCGGAATCAGGGAACAAAGCGTTGTCTTTCCGGCACCGGAGGATCCCACCAGTGCCATATATGCCCCTGCAGGCACATGCAGATTGATCCGGTTAAGCACCTTCTCCTGATTGTCTTTATACTGAAAAGAAACATTTTCAAAATCAATGGTTCCTTTCACATCGGTCAGTGCTACAGCATCGTTTGCATCCTGGATTTCCGGTTCAATATTCATAATTTCCTGAAACCGTTCAAATCCCGTATAGCCATTCTGAAACTGCTCGGTAAAGTCCACCAGTGTCCGGATTGGATCCGTAAATACCCCAATATACAGCAAAAACGTAACCAGATCATTGACCGTGACCATTCCCTTTGCAATGAGAACCCCTCCGGCAAGGATGACATTTACCTGAATCAGTGTTGTAAAAACGCCAACCCCGGCCTGAAAACTGCCCATGTAATGATAACTGTTCTTCTTTGCCGCAAGAAATCCGTCATTCCCATGACGAAATTTTTCGTTTTCAATTGCCTCATTGGCAAACGATTTCACCACACGGATACCTGACAGATTATCCTCGATCTGTTCATTAATCTCGGCAATTTTAATGCGGTTCTGCTGAAAGGCCCGGCGCATCCGCTTATTTAACGCAAATGCAAATACAAACATAACCGGAAGCACCGCAAACGCGGCAAGCGCAAGCCATCCATTAATGTTGAGCAGGATCACAAACGCTCCCACTATCTTTAATACCGACAGGATAATATTCTCCGGGCCATGGTGCAGCAGTTCTGTAATATCAAATAAATCTGCCGTCACACGGCTCATCAGCTGTCCGACTTTTGCATCATCATAAAAAGAAAAAGACAGCTTCTGCAGATGCCCAAACAATTCGGCCCGCATGTCATATTCCATTTTTGCCCCCATCACATGTCCATAATTTCCGATAAAAAACCGGCTGTAACAGTCCAATGCCAGAAGCACAAACAATCCGATGCCAATCAAAAAAAGTTTCCGCAACATCATCTGGGGCTGCTGATAAATCAGAGTCGATGTCACATACCGCACAACCAGTGGAATGGTCAGTGCCACTGCCGCAGAAAGTGTCGCAAATAACATGTCTGCCGCAAAAACTGCCCGGTAGGGTTTGTAATAGCTTATCATTTTTTTCAGATTTTGATTCATGGTTCACCTCATCCTGATCATTTTTGCAAAAAAGCACCCCGCGAGTTATCCCGCGGGGTTAAATACATTAGTTGTATTTTCTTTTTCTAGCAGCTTCAGATTTCTTCTTACGCTTTACGCTTGGCTTCTCGTAATGCTCTCTCTTACGAATCTCCTGCTGGATACCAGCCTTCGCACAGTTTCTCTTGAAACGACGTAATGCGCTATCTAAAGTCTCATTCTCTTTTACGATTACACTAGACATTCTTTCCTAACCTCCCTCCAGTTGCGATATTGTGCATCAACTGTAAGGTAATCTTAATTGCACTATCGATTATTTTAACAAAATATCCTGATTTGTCAATAGTTTTTCCGAAATTTGCATAGTTTTTTTCTTCCACATGCTTAAAGCTTTGTAAACACGGAAGTTTCTTTCTTCAATCCCTCTGCAATCGCAAAGTTCTCATCCATCTTCTTGGAAATTTTATCCATATCGGATACAAGAACCTGTGTGCTGTCCGCTGCCGAAACGACTCCACTGACGCCTTCCTCGATTGCATGGGAAATCGTATTTACGGAATTTGCAATCTCATCCATGGAATTCTGTAAAGAATCCGTCTTTGCCTCGAAATCTGCCATGACACTTTCGATAAATGTTGCCTTGTCATGATATGCCCCACCGGATTCCACAAACTTCTGGAATTCCGGCAGGATTTTTTCATTCATGTACTCTACCAGTCCGTTTGCATTGTCTGCAAGATTATGTACTGCAGTTATAACAATGGCATTGATGCTCTGAATATTGTTAGCCGCTTCCTGACTTGCGGCTGCCAGCTGACTGATTTCGGAGGCAACCACTGCAAATCCTTTTCCTGCATCCCCGGCACGGGCAGCCTCAATGGATGCGTTTAATGCAAGCAGGTTTGTCTGGCTTGCAATATTTAAGATGTCGTTTGTCAGATTGTCTACCTGATTGACACTGTTGCTGTCCTCAATTGCCTGACTCAGCACGGAAACAATGTCATTTACTTTTGCACCCGTTGTATCCATATTTTCACGTGCAGCATGTTCCATTGCCTCTGCATGCTCTTTCATTTCTTTTGTATACTGATTGATTTCAATCGTTTTCTCTGCAATTGACTTGACTTCACCGGCAACCGATTCGGTATTTTCATTAATCCGTGAAGCATTGTCGGAAATATCCTGCATCGTTGCAGAAAGTTCTTCCGTCAGTGCGGACAGATCGGATACACTTCCGTTGGAAGTCTGCACACTCTCACGCACTTCATTTACAACACCCTCAAGATCCCTGGAATTGCTGCTGATCATCCGGAAAATTTCCTGCAGCTTTGCCATAAAAGCATTGATGCCTCCACCGACAGATGCCACTTCTTTGTTGTTGGTAATGGTAACCCTGCGGGTCAGGTCACCCTGCCGGTTATCAATTCCAGAAATAATCTCATTTATTTCCCTGTTCGTATTTGTAAGCGGATAGATTACCCACCGAAGCACTGCCACCATTGCTGAAAAAAGTGCTGCAATACTAATCAGAATCGTCACTACGCTTGTTCCGATTGAACTATGGTATGCAGATGTCAGTTTCTGTCTCTGTGCATCTGCATCCTGATTTACAATTTTCTTGATACTTTCGATATCCGACTCAATGGCATCTGCACACTTGCTGATTTTTCCATTCGCAAGTTCATAGGCATCTTCATTTTTCCCTGCTGCGGAAAATGCCATAACATTGGCACATTCATACTTTAATTCTTCGTAATTTTTTTGGATGTCATTGTATTCTTTTTTGGTATCCGGTGTCACGTATGTCTTGTAACTTTCCAGATCTTTCTCCAATGCATCTTCCTGACTGCGGATTTTTTCCACCAGCTGGATCATGGAATCCAGATCCACCGCTATGATATGGGACAGTCCCAGATTATGGATGTCCTGCGTCTGTTTCTGGATTTCTGCCAGACCCGAAACATTCTTTAAAGATACTTCCGAAATCTGTACGGCACTCCGGTTAACGTTCCTGATATTGGAAACAGACATCACATTCGAGATGATACTGAATATTCCAAGTATAAATACCGGAATTAAAATGATAAGTTTGGTACTTAATTTCTTTTTCTGATTCATATGCTCCCACCTCTTAGCCTGCTACTGATTTTGTAATACCATCGACCAGATTATCCATCAGTTTCTGTAACTTTATGTGGTTTGGATTTCCTGCTGCCATCGTATTCCCGAATTCCATGCTTGCATCCCAGTAACTGTTTCCGACACGCTGCAGTTTTCCGAATTCCGACTGTGCAATCACTGCCTGAATGGATGGAGAAGCCTTAACCGCATCCGAATCCGCTGCCTTTGTATTGGAAGGTCCCTGTCCGTTCATCTCAAACCGGACAGTCTGGTTCTGCTCATTGGTCAACCAGTCTGCCAGTTTTGCTGCCCACTGTGGATTTGCCGAATAAGCACTGACTCCCATCAGCTTATAGCCGGTAAAGGAAGCCATCTGTACCTGTTTTCCTGCCACGGTATAGGTCGGAAGCTTGGCTGCGCCAATATCATCTCCCCAGATCTTTTTCAGTTCGGTCTCACTCCATACACCGCTTACCCCTGCAATTACACTGCCTTTTTTTGCACCTTTAATAAAATCTTCATTCACCGCATTTTCAAATCCACTGCTGGAACTGATATCAAGCATCGCCTGCGCAATATCCACGCCTTTGATATCCCCTTCGGTGGAATTCCATTCACAGTGGTTTGTCACATTGTCATCATTGATACCGAAATCCAGTCCTGTATTTCCGAAAAACGAATACAGATACCAGCCGGAAGACCAGTCCATCATAAACTTCTTATGATTTTTTTCTGCTACTTTTAAAATGCCGTCAAGGGTTTTGACATCCGAATCACTCAGGTACTTTTTGTTATAATACAAAAAATACCCATTGTCTGCAGTCATGGGATATGCATAAAGCGTATCATCGACTGTGGCAGCGGCCAATGCGCCCCCCACAATTGCTTTTTTTACCTCGTCTGCATTCGGAACCGGATACAATGCACCACCGGCCGCCATAGAAGCCACCTGGTCATCTGCAAGGATAAACACATCAGCTGCGTTATGCACATCTCCAAGCACATTGTCACGCGTATCGGAATCCGCATTCTGTTCCAGAGTGATATCAAAAGTTGCCTGCCCCTTATACTCTTCTTTGAAACTGTCGATCATCTTATTCAACGCATCATACGTTGATTCCTCTGCCCACACTCTCAGTTTTACCGTTCCGCTCGTCCTGTCCGTCTCCTGTGCACTGCCCTGCGTGGTCTCCGTTGCACCCTGAGGTACCGCCGATGCGCAGCCGCCCAGCATGGACACAGCAAAGATTCCTGCCAGCATGGCTGACAATAACCTCTTTCTCTTCATAAAGTCTCTCCCTTTCTTCATGTCGTTTCCACCTTTTGTTGTATATACACAAATTTCACAGTGGATTTACTGTTATTATACTATAAATATTTGCAAAAAACAGGTAAAATTGCATTTTTATTGCGCATTTTTACCTGTTTTTTGCGTTTTTATTATATTCTTTTATACGTTATCAGTGATAGATTATTTCAACATGTTTTCCAGTGCCGTCTTCGCCTGTGCAATGGCATCCGGAATACCAGCCGGATTCTTTCCACCGGCCTGTGCCATATTCGGACGTCCACCGCCGCCACCACCTACACAGGAAGCGATTGCCTTGATCAGATTACCGGCATGTGCCCCCTGCTTCATCGCTGCATCGGTTGCCATGGCAATCAGGTTTACCTTTCCGTCACAATCGGATGCGATCACTACGACGCCCTCACCGATCTTGTCCTTCAGCTGGTCACCGAGATCACGCAGACCATTCATATCCACACCAGATACGCTGGTTGCCAGAAGCTTCACACCTTTGACATCCTCGATCTGATTCATCACATCACCAAGTGCATCCTTGGCTGCCCTGCTCTTTAACGCCTCGTTCTCGCTCTGCAGATCTTTCATCTCTGCGGTCAGATGCTCCAGACGTTCCTTAAGGTTTGCAGGTGTAGACTTTACAACCTTCGCTGCTTCCCGGAACTCTTCTTCCATCTTTTTGTAATATGCAATCACATTGTCACCAGTCAGTGCTTCGATACGGCGCACACCGGCTGCAACACCGCTCTCTGAAAGAATCTTAAATGTCTTGATCTCTGCAGTATTCTTTACATGTGTACCGCCACAGAACTCCCTGGAGAACTCTCCCATGGAAACGACACGGACTTTTTCCCCATACTTTTCGCCAAACAGAGCCATTGCCCCGGTCTTCTTTGCCTCATCAACGGTCATGATATCGGTACGGACTTCCATGCCCTCGTTGATCTTTTCATTGACCATGTCTTCCACTTTCTGCAACTCTTCCGGAGTCATGGCTGCAAAGTGGGTGAAATCGAATCTGGTACGTTCACTGTCCTGATAAGAACCCGCCTGCTCGACATGTGTACCCAGCACTTCACGGAGTGCTTTCTGCAGTAAATGGGTTGCCGAATGGTTTGCACAGGTCTTTGCGCGAAGTTTTGCGTCTACAACCAGTTCCACTTCCTCGCCGGTATGGATCATGCCGGACACCATATGCCCGATATGTCCGTATTTACCGCCCAGAAGCTTAACCGTATCCTCAACCTGGAATACACCGTCCGCCGTACGGATCTGTCCCTTATCGCCCTGCTGACCGCCCATCGTGGCATAAAACGGAGTCTTCTCTACGATAATGGTTCCTGCATCCCCATCGGAAAGTGCTTCCACGATCTCAGTCTCGGTCGTCATAACCGTAACTTTAGAAGCATATGTCAGATTCTCGTATCCGACAAATTCTGTTGTGATAGAAGGATCAATCTGCTCGTAAACCGTTGCATCCGCACCCATGTAGTTTGTCACTTTACGGGCACTTCTGGCTTTCTGTCTCTGTTCTTCCATACAGGCCTTAAACTCGTCCTCATTATAGGAAAAGCCCTTTTCTTCAAGGATTTCTTCGGTCAGATCTACCGGGAATCCATAAGTATCGTAAAGTTTGAATGTATCGGCACCGGAAAGTTCCTTTTTGCCGTTTTTCTTCATCTCCTCCATCAGGTCAGACAAAATGGCAAGTCCCTGATCGATGGTCTTATTGAATTTCTCTTCTTCCTGTGTCAAAACCTTAAAGATAAATTCTTTCTTCTCTTCCAGTTCCGGATATCCATCCTTGCTCTCATTGATGACAGTTTCTGATAATTTTGCAAGAAACAGTCCGTCAATTCCAAGCATCTTTCCGTGACGTGCCGCACGACGGATCAGACGGCGCAGAACGTAGCCTCTTCCTTCATTGCTTGGCATAACACCATCGGATACAAGAAATGTGGAAGAACGGATATGATCCGTAATCAGACGGATGGATACGTCATCCATGGCATCTACTTCATACTTCTTTCCGGACATCTCACAAATCTTGTCGCGGATCGCTTTCATGGTATCAATATCAAATACGGAATCCACATCCTGCATAACAACTGCCAGACGCTCAAGTCCCATACCAGTATCAATATTTTTCTGGGAAAGCTCGGTATAACCGCCCTTGC
>ERZ779645.1274-NODE-1274-length-11944-cov-2.079149_pt1 | contig 11944 bp, 9 predicted proteins | sample MGYA00511103_ERZ779645 | MGnify/ENA primary metagenome ERZ779645 (study PRJEB29588, sample SAMEA2158521) | human gut metagenome | biome: human gut; feature: human-associated habitat; material: faeces | place: Denmark | collected 2008/2010 ...
CACAGGTCATCAACAAGCCTGTCTGAAAATTCTACAGACTTCGGGTGTCTGCCATCCTCGTATTCGCCATCAATTCTGTAGGTTGTAACTTCGTATCCGGTTTTATCTATCATTATAGTGACGGTTCCGTGGGCGATTCCAGTATCAACAGTTCTTTTAAAGAAAGTTTTTATCTGTGATGGAACAGCAGAAGTGGTTATATCCCAGTCATCTGGGTTTCGTCCAAGGATACTGTCTCTTATGCATCCGCCAACGGCATATGCTTTGAAGCCGTGTTCTTCAATTGTATGTATAATGTTCCTGACAGCTTCCGGCATGTCAATATGAAAGTTTTCAGGCATGATTTCCCCCTATAATAATATTTATTATAAATGTGAAAAAAGCTCACATCTATCTATTATAAGAAAAAATTACATTTTCATCAAGATTATGATTTTCTTAATTCGTCGTATCATTAAATCCAAGGAATATAGCAGCCATAAATGTCATAAGATAAGGCAGACGCAGGCGTATGAGCAAAGGGCGTCTGTATTAAGTGCGGAAATGGGGGATTATATGAACGATAAATCATTGGAATGTATTAGATTTTATGATATTCAGGTTAATAAAATGGTAAAAGGTCGTGGAGGAGTAATTCTTTTTACAGACAGAGGATGCAGACTTTTTCTCGAGTGTTCAAGAAATGATGGGTTTTATCTGAGAGATGAGGCAGTGACAAAAGCAGTTAGTGATGCAGGCTTTGAAAATGTGGATACATATGTGAGAAATCAGGATGGAGAGCTTTTTACTGTTGGAGATGATGGGCACAGATATGTAATGAAGAACTGGTTTGGAGGCAGGGAATGTGATGTCAAGTCTGTGAATGACGTGATGGAGGCGGTAAGGACTCTGGCAAGACTTCATATTTGTCTAAATGTTGTTTCGTCTAATGGTGTAAGATATTTAAGGAATAATGTAAATACAAATATTACAAAGCAATGGGAATGTATGGCGCTTGCAGAGACCGCAGATGAGCAGCCCGAGTCAGAATTAAAGGCCAGTGAAAGCATCGTACATAATGCTGTACATTTTGACAGGGGAGCAGGGTTACGCACTAATATGGAAAGACATACAAAAGAAATTAAAAAGGCAGCTAATTATATGCGTGGCAAGAAAAAGAAAAATGAATTTGAACAGATTGCGCTTGGTGCGGTTGATACATTTTTCAGGGAAGCGGATGAAGCGAGCAGGAATATTAATTCAAAACGTTTTGATGAGCGCTTTGACAGGATGGAACAGACTAATGAGCTTGTGCATGGAAGCTATAATTATCATAATGTGTTTCTTGATGTTGGTAATGGCGGCAATGCAGTGACTAATTTTGAAAAATGTCATAATGACTGTCAGGTTGCAGATCTTTACCAGTTTTTAAGAAAGGTTATGGAAAAGCATGACTGGAATATTAATGTGGCATACAGACTGGTTGATGAATATGACAGATTAAAGCCGCTTGAAGATGATGATATTGACATGCTTGTGACATTATTGAGCTTTCCAGAAAAATTCTGGAAGATCATAAATCAGTACTATAACGCAGGAAAGGCGTGGGTTCCTGCTAAGAATATAGATAAATTAAAGATTGTTATTGAACAGAATATGCGCAGAAGAGAATTAATTGATAAAATGTGTGGTATGTGATAAAATCTGATGATACAAGGGTAAAAGTATTTGCGAGGAATGCTTATGAAAAGAATAATTGCAGTGTGTATGCTTATGGTGTTAATTGTAAGTCAGACAGCATGCACATTTTCCAGAAATAATGACAGGGCGGTGATACCAGGAAGCAGTATTACCCCCGCACCAGGTGCCGCAAAGGAGATTAAGGGTGATGGAGAGAATCCTACACTTACAGGAGTTCTTACATTGAGAGATGCTGACACGGGTAGAATGCGGTTTGTAGATATAAAGACAGGAACAGAATATGAAGTCCCTTATACAGGCAGTACAGATATTCAGGATGCTTACGGAAAGATAAAAGCAGCTTCTACCATGGATATGGGTGGAATATATGATGTATATGTGGATAAGAAGGGCAAGGCGGTGAAGATACACGGAAACAGTGATGCCTGGGTAAGATATGATGTTTCAGGAATAACCGTAGATGAGAATTCAAGGAAGTTAAGCATTGGGGCTTCCAATATGATATATGAAAGTTACACAGTTGTGCTTTCAGGAGAAGAACGTATAAGTATTGCACAGCTCGTTGACCAGGATAAGCTGGTTATCAGGGGCGTTGGAGAGAAAGTATATTCGGTGAATGTAACTGCAGGACACGGATATCTTAAACTTACAGGTGTAGATGCACTTGTTGGTGGTTATGTAAGCATAGGTAATAAACAATTACTGGGTGTTACAAAGGATATGCTGGTGACTGCACCTGTTGGAACACATACGGTTAATGTACGTAATGGCAACCTGTCAGCAAGTAAGACAGTGACTATAGCTAAAGATGAGACTACATCAGTTGATTTTTCTGAAGTACAAAGTGATCCGGTTAAGATGGGGGCTGTTAATTTTTCAGTTACTCCGAAGGGCGCGGTTATGAGCATTGATGGTGTTGAGGTTGATTATTCTACTCCAGTGTCACTTTCTTATGGAACTCACAGAGTTAAGTTGGTAGCCAATCACTATCAGGAGTATTCTGAGATTATAAATGTTAATTCAGCCTATGTTACGAAGATTATCGATATGACTTCATCCGGTACATCAACAAGTACAGCGGCTGATAATACAAGTGGATATAAGGTATCAATAACAGCACCTAAGGGAGCGGTACTTTATGTTAATAGTGAATACATAGGAACTGTTCCGTGTTCATTTGATAAATCATCTGGAAAGAAGACGATTACACTTTCGCAGAATGGATATAATACAGTTAGTTATACAATATCAATTGCTAATACAGCAGGAGACCTGACATATGCATTTCCAGAAATGATAAGTGGAGGTACCCAGGAGACTACAACACAGGTACAGGTTCCAACAGTCACTCCTGCAACAACAAAGTCATCTACAAAGCAGAGTACGAAAAGGAGATAAGAGTTATGAATATTTTATTTTCACCACCAGATATAACCGAGGAAGAGATTCAGGCAGTTTCTGAGGCTTTAAGGTCAGGATGGATTACAACAGGTCCAAGAACTAAAGAGTTTGAAAGAAATATTGCTCAGTTTACAGGCTGTAACAGGGCGGCATGTCTCAATTCAGCTACAGCATGTTTAGAGACAGCACTCCGTCTGTTAGGAATCGGTGAGGGCGATGAGGTTATTGTTCCTGCATACACTTATACAGCATCTGCAAGTGTCGTTGCGCATGTTAATGCAAAGCTTGTTCTTATTGATGTTGAAAAGGACACATATCACCTTGATTATGACGCGCTTGAAGCTGCAATTAATGAGAGTACCAAGGCTGTAATACCTGTAGATATAGGTGGTGTTATGGTTGACTATGACAGGATAAGAAAGATTGTCGAGAGTAAAAAGAATATATTTAAGGCTTCAACACCCCTTCAGGAGGCACTTGGCAGAGTTGCAATTGTTGCTGATTCTGCACATGGTTTCGGAGCAAGTGAGGGTGGTGTTATGAGTGGAATGAAGGCTGACTTTACAAGCTTTTCATTTCATGCAGTCAAGAACCTTACAACAGCAGAAGGCGGAGCTCTTACATGGAGAAGTATTCCGGGAGTTGATGATGAGGATATATATAAGCAGATAATGCTTTACTCACTTCACGGACAGTCTAAGGATGCGCTTGCAAAGACTAAGCTTGGTGCATGGGAATATGATATCAAAGGAACTTATTACAAATGTAACATGACTGATATTATGGCTTCTATTGGGCTTGTACAGCTTAAGAGATATCCGGGACTTCTTAAGAGAAGAAGAGATATAATTGAGAGATATACACAAGGGATTGCAGCCGATGATGTGGATATTATGAAGCATTTTACAGATGAATATACTTCAAGTGGTCATCTGTATCTTGTAAGGCTTCTTGGAAAGGATGTTAAGGAGCGTAATGAACTGATTACAAGACTTGCTGAGGCAGGTGTTGCAACTAATGTACATTTTAAGCCGCTTCCAATGCATACGGCATATAAGAACATGGGATTTGATATTAAGGATTTTCCACATTCATATAATATGTATCGTAATGAGATTACACTGCCGCTTCATACATGTCTTACTGATGAACAGGTAGAATATGTAATAGAGCAGTTTAACAGAATGAAATAATCGGACATTAGTTATACAACAACAAAAAGGGGATTGATTACGATGGAGTTAAGACCATGGCAGCTTCTTCCTGATGAAATGAGAACTAAGGAAGTAAGAAAATACTATAATATACTTATGAAACACAGAATGTGGTTAGAGATGAAAAGAGTGCTTGATGTTATTGTTGCTGGTATTATGCTGGCAGTTTTAATTATTCCAATGGGAATAATTGCACTTGCAATCAGACTTGATTCACCGGGACCTGTTTTTTTCAGGCAGGCGAGAGTAACACAGTATGGAAGAATTTTTCGTATATACAAGTTCAGGACTATGGTTGACAATGCAAGTAAGCTAGGGGCAGCAGTGACTGTAGATAATGATTCAAGAATTACTAAGGTTGGTGCATTTTTACGAAAGTACAGAATGGACGAGTTTCCTCAGCTTTTTAATATACTTGCAGGGGATATGACTCTTGTCGGAACAAGACCGGAAGTTCCTAAGTATGTTAAGAAGTATACTAAGGAGATGTATGCGACACTTCTTTTGCCGGCAGGACTTACATCAAGGACAAGTATTGCTTATAAGGATGAGGACAAGCTTCTTGGTGAGGCTGTTGATGAAAAAAGTACAGATAATATATATCTGAATGAAGTATTACCGGCAAAAATGCGTTATAACCTTGAAAGTATGAAACATTTTGGCGTGAAGACTGATGCGGCTGTATTGTGGGATACATTTACATCAGTAGTTGGAAGTGAAAGAATGACTGTTAAGAAGTAGGTAGAGTATGTTTATTACAATTGCCGTTATTGCATATAATGAGGAGAATACGATAAAGAATATTCTTGATGACATAAGCAGGCAGGATTATGATCATAATCTTATGGAAGTTGTGCTTGTTGATTCTGCATCAACTGATGGAACGAAGGCGGTTATGCAGAAGTTTGCTGATGAGAATAAGATGGGAGCAAGACAGATAGTTGTGCTTGATAATCCTAAGAAGACACTTCCGTGTGGATGGAATGTGCTGCTCGATAATTATACAGGGGAAGCTGTTATAAGAGTTGATGCGCATGCACATATCCCGGTGGATTTTGTCAGCAAGAATGTTAAAGTTTTAGAAGAAGGCGAGATGGTTGTCGGTGGTGTCCGACCTAATATAGTTGATGAAGAGACACCATGGAAGGATACACTTCTTCTTGCCGAGAGTTCTATGTTTGGTTCAAGCATAGCACCTTACCGTAATGGCGGGAATGGAACGGAAGAAAAGATATATATGAAATCGCTGTTCCATGCTGCATATAGAAGGGAAGTTTTTGAAGAAATCGGACATTATAATGAGTCTCTTGCAAGAACTGAGGATAATGAAATTCATTACCGTATGAGAAAAGCAGGGTTTAAATTAAGATTCTGTCCGGATATAATATCATACCAGCATACAAGAAGTTCACTTCCTAAGATGCTTAAGCAGAAATATGGCAATGGATACTGGATTGGAAAGACAAGCAAGGTATGTCCAGGATGCCTTTCTATATATCATTTTGTTCCGTGGGCTTTTGTCATGGCTATTATTGTTACAACAGTTGCAAGTGTGTCATGTAAGCTGCTTGCTGTGAAGTCGTTTTTTTCTCGTATTGTATACGGACTTACAGGACTTATGTGGGGATCATACTGGCTGTTGGCGGTGGTTATGTCGGTAGTTGCAGTAATAGGAGCTAAGAAGGAACGCAATAAAACATGTTTTGCACTGCCATTTTTATTTTTCCTGTTGCATATTTCTTATGGAATTGGTACAGTATGTGGGTTAGCTGCTAAAAAGCCTGCTAAAGAAACGAGGAACAGATGATGGGTGAGACTAAAAAGGATAGAATACAGCTTCTGGTAAGAAGATTTTTCTTGTTTTTAACAGATACATTTTTACTGAATGCATGCGTATATCTGTCGCTTATTATGAGATTTGATGTAGGTATTGTATCTATAGAACCTCAGTATATTAGTAATTATGTAGAGAACATGCTTCCGTACACGATAATGTCTCTGCTTATATTCTGGCTGTTCAGACTTTATCACAGTCTGTGGCAGTATGCGAGTATAGCTGAGGTGTACAGAATTGCTGAAGCGTGTATTATTGTAGAAGTAGTGCATTTCTTAAGTAATAAGATTGCGGGTAATATGCTTCCTAGAAGCTGTTATTTTAATGCGGCAATATACCTTATTATTGCAATATGTGCAAGTCGTTTTATGTACAGAATGATAAGAACTGTTCTTAACAAATACCGAAATATTAAGACTTCCAACAATGTAATGATTATTGGTGCCGGAGAGGCAACTAATGTCATTATGAGAGAAGTACAGAATTCGAGCTATCTTGCCAACTCTAATATTGCATGTATTATTGATGATGACCGCCGCAAGGTTGGTAAATACATACGAGGCGTCAAGGTTATAGGAACAAGGGACAAGATTAAGGAAGCAGCAAAGCTTTATGATATTGATGAGATTATATTTGCAATTCCGTCAGCATCTAATGAAGTTAAAAGGGATATATTAAACATTTGTAAAGAGACTGATTGTACTCTTAAGATTCTGCCAGGTGTATATCAGATGGTAGATGGAGAGATTAATGTTAACTCTATCCGTAATGTTGATGTGCTTGACCTTCTTGGAAGAGACCCGATTGAAGTAGATATTGAATCTATCATGGGTTATGTTAAGGATAAGGTCATTATGGTAACAGGTGGTGGTTCAGAGCTGTGCCGCCAGCTTGTAAGTCACAAGCCTAAGCAGCTCATTATATTTGATATATATGAGAATAATGCCTATGATATTCAGCAGGAATTAAAGATTAATTATCCTGATGCCAATGTTGTTACTCTTATTGGTTCGATAAGAAATGTTTCAAGACTTGAAAGCGTATTTGCACAGTATAAGCCAGATATTGTATATCATGCAGCAGCACATAAGCATGTACCGCTTATGGAAGTCAGTCCTGATGAGGCTGTTAAGAATAATGTTGTCGGTACATGGAATGTTGCAAGGATGGCTGATAAGTATGGGGTTAAGAAGTTTGTTATGATAAGTACAGATAAGGCTGTTAATCCAACTAATGTAATGGGAGCAACAAAGCGTATCTGTGAGATGATTGTTCAGACGTATAACGAGATATCCAAGACAGATTTCGTTGCTGTAAGATTCGGTAATGTACTTGGAAGTAACGGTTCAGTCATTCCTCTTTTTAAGAGACAGATTGAGGCTGGTGGACCGGTTACGGTTACAGATCCTAATATTATAAGATATTTCATGACTATACCCGAGGCGGTTTCACTTGTTCTTCAGGCAGGTGCATATGCCAAAGGTGGAGAGATATTCATTCTTGATATGGGTGAGCCTGTTAAGATTGATGACCTCGCAAAGAACCTTATCAGACTGTCAGGTTACACACTTGGCGTCAACATGGAAATTAAATACACAGGACTCCGTCCTGGCGAAAAGCTCTACGAAGAGCTTCTTATGAAAGAAGAAGGTCTTCAGGAGACAGATAACAAGCTTATCCACATTGGAAAACCAATTGAGTTTGATAAAGAGAATTTCTTTGATAACCTTGAGAAGCTTAAGGAAGAAGCTTATTCAGAAACTGGTAATATAAGAGAATCACTGAAGAAGGTGGTTGATACTTATCATCCGAATGAACATTAATAGAGAAGACCTACTAATTATGTTGTTTTCAAGAGTTGAGTAGGCATATTTCTGGTGAGATTTGAATTAGATATTGGAGAAGACCTACTAACATGCTTTTTATAAGGATGTTGGTAGGTCTTTTTTATAGAAAATTGTTGGAATTTATTAGCTGGGAGATGAGATGGTGGGAAAAAGACTTACTATATAGCATATATTACTAAGATTAGTGTGCTTTTCAAGTTGCTAGTTGATTTTTGGGGGAGCGAAAAACATCTACTCAATTAACAACTTTGGTTAATTGAGTAGGTGTTGTGTGAAAGAATTGCACCATTAAAGCTTCATTGACTATAAAAGATATTCATTAATATTAATATCAACGGTATTGGAATTGAGAGAAATAGAAGAAGATTCGAAGGTGACAATAAAGTTCCTGCCTAATACATAACCGGATTTAGCGTAATCGTTAATCTTCTTTAATGTTTTGTTCATATATTCAGAATCTCCCATAATGCCGAAGTGTTCCCATATGAATTCCTGACGGGTATTAATATTGAGGCAGGTAAAATCAGGATGGACGGTTACCCCGGTAGAAAGCACAAGCGGATATTCATACTTATATGGAATATTGTGCTGTTTTAGTTTGTTGGCGATTATTAATTCGGATTTAGAACGCACCTGTTCTCCGTTATCAGAGTAGAAGTCAGGAGTATCATCAGGAATGTCAAGAGAATTATATTGAACATTATTCCAGAGATTCAATGTATCTTCGGCAGGTGTATAGACTGGTGTAATAAGTTCCTGTCTTATCTCATTAAGAGAATTGTATAAATGCTCAATCTGTTCAGGAGAATAGTTCTTAAGAAAAGTTTCAATAGCATGAAGTTCATGTTGGATTTCATGCTTGACTTTCAGATCATATTCCTTCTGAGCCAGACTCTTCGCAAGATTAAGATTAGATTTCTTTTTTATGTATGTTCCTGTTCTGTCAGTAGAATCTGTTCTGTGATAATATTGATGGGCGTTGCCACGCTTAGCAATGCGGAGTGTTCCGTCAGGGGCATTACTTAGTCTTGAATTGATAGTGTTGAGAAGCAAAATAAGTTCGGATTGACGATTGGAAACAGCACTGATAGTTAAATCAGGTGATAAAAGCATTGCATTTAATATTCTGTTATTTGCTATATGGTTCATATATCAACCTCCTTATGTAATTATATTAATACTATACAATATAACTATGATAAACACAATATCAAAAATATATATAAATGGTGAAATGATAAGAAAAAATTTTGCTAGGATAGGGGATGCCTACGAAACAAGGTAAAGTCTGACGAATAGTGGGTGAAATAAAACAGGAAGAAAGTTGTTGGAAGAGAGAAAGCCTACGAAATTATGCCAAGCTGTGTTATCAGTAGGTTTTTCGACAGCAGATTCTTAACCAGGACAGGAAAATAAAGAAGAAAAGACCTACAAAAAAGTAAAAAATATGTAGATTAGTAGGTGAATGCTATGTGAAGAGTCAGAAAAAGAGATGAAAAAGCGCACTAATTAAATAAAAAAGAGGAGATTAGTAGGTCTTTCGGCATAGTAGTGCGAAAAACCGGCTAATCTCCCCTGAAAACCGGATAAAAGTATTCATAACCGGGTAAAAATATCCAGAATCAGATAAATACCTTGAAAGTAAGACAAATACACTAAAAGCAAGATAAAATCTAGAAATATAATATCTCGAAATTAGTCAAACTTAAATGTGTTCTCAAGTGTATCCCAAAGCTGGTCCTTATCACTTAAGTTAAGCTTTGTTCCATCGCTTAAAGCATAGCCTTCACCTGAAGCTGAGCCGTTGTAAGTACCTGTAAGCTCTGGCCATTCAATACCGATTGCCGGGTCATTCCATGCGAGACCACCCTCGTCGTTAGGATGATAGAAGTCATCGCACTTGTAGCAGAATTCTGCTGTATCAGTAAGAACGAGGAATCCATGTGCAAATCCTTTAGGGATAAGGAACTGCTTCTTATTCTCTTCTGTGAGAAGGATTCCGTACCACTTTCCATAAGTTTCAGAGTCTGTACGAAGGTCAACAGCTACATCAAAAACGGCTCCCTTGATAGCTCTTACAAGCTTTGTCTGTGGGAAATGCTTCTGGAAGTGAAGACCACGAAGAACACCCTTAGTACTCATAGACTGGTTGTCCTGAACAAAGTTAATATTGATACCAGCTTCTTCCATATCACGCTGGCTGTATGTTTCCATAAAATATCCACGGTTATCGCCGTGAACAGCAGGAGTGATGACACAAAGTCCTTCGATACCTGCGACATTCTTTTCAATTGTAATCTGTCCCATGATAAAATCTCCTTTGAAATATTAAATCTCACCGATTTCCTTTAAGAATCTGTGAAGAGCATCCTGCCATGTTGGAAGCGGAGCGAATCCGTTAGCAGTAAGTTTGCTCTTATCTAAACGGCTGTTAAAAGGTCTTGCAGCTTTAGAAATGCCGTATTCAGCAGTAGTTACAGGTGTAACCTTAGTAGAAAGACCTGCCTGTGCATAGATTTCCTTAGTAAAGTCATACCATGAAATGTATCCACCTTCATTAGTTGCATGGTAATAACCGTATTTGTCAGTTTCAACCATATCAACAAGAAGTCTTGCAAGATCTAATGTGTAAGTTGGTGTACCAATCTGGTCGTTGACAACACGAACCTCGTCATGAGTCTTTCCAACATTAAGCATAGTCTTAATAAAGTTCTTTCCATTAACACCAAATACCCATGCAATACGCACGATAAAGTATTTGTCAAGAGTGTTAGAAACAGCAAGTTCTCCGGCAAGCTTAGTCTCTCCATATACATTAAGAGGCTTGTAGTCCTTGCAGTCTGGTTCCCAAGGTGTTTCACCCTGACCATCAAATACATAATCAGTACTGATGTATACCATCTTGCAGTCAAGCTGTTTGCAGACATTGGCAATATTCTGAGTACCATCTGCATTGATAGCCTTAACCTTGGCTTTCTTATCATCATCTTCAGCAGCGTCAACGGCTGTCCATGCTGCGCAGTGAATTACAACATCAGGTGAAACCTTAGTGATAACTTCAGAAACCTGGGCAGCATCAGTTATATCCATAGGTACATATTCGGCTGTTGTGACAGCGCTTCCATCAGCAACTCCTGAATATTCAGGTGCGATGTCGCTGCCAACGCCTGTATGACCTCTGCCTATCAGTTCATTCATAACGTCGTGGCCAAGCTGACCGCCAACGCCGGTAACTAATATCTTCATGTCAAATCTCCTTACAGAATAAATGTGTTAATTAGCGGTTGCTATACATTTTCTCATAGTAGTTCTGATATTCGCCAGAAATGATTGTCTCCCACCATTCCTTATTATCAAGATACCACTGAATTGTCTTCTTGATACCATCTTCAAACTTAGTTTCTGGAAGCCATCCTAATTCATTGTGAATCTTAGTTGGGTCGATAGCGTAACGCATATCATGTCCCTTTCTGTCACCTACATGAACGATAAGTGATTCAGGCTTGCCAAGCTCCTTGCAGATAAGCTTAACGATATCAATATTTCTCTTCTCGTTGTGTCCACCAACGTTGTATACTTCACCAACACGTCCCTTGTGGATGATAAGGTCGATAGCCTTGCAGTGATCCTCAACATAGAGCCAGTCACGAACGTTAAGACCTTCGCCATAAACTGGAAGTGGCTTATCGTTAAGAGCATTAGCAATCATAAGAGGGATAAGCTTCTCTGGGAAGTGGTATGGTCCATAGTTATTAGAGCATCTTGAAATAGTAACAGGAAGTCCATAAGTTCTGTGGTAAGCAAGAACAAGTAAGTCTGCGCCAGCCTTTGATGAGCTGTATGGGCTTGATGTATGGATTGGTGTCTCTTCTGTGAAGAAAAGGTCAGGTCTGTCAAGTGGAAGATCGCCGTATACTTCATCAGTAGATACCTGATGGTATCTCTGAATACCGTACTTTCTGCAGGCA
>ERZ779645.1288-NODE-1288-length-11818-cov-1.796055_pt1 | contig 11818 bp, 9 predicted proteins | sample MGYA00511103_ERZ779645 | MGnify/ENA primary metagenome ERZ779645 (study PRJEB29588, sample SAMEA2158521) | human gut metagenome | biome: human gut; feature: human-associated habitat; material: faeces | place: Denmark | collected 2008/2010 ...
GTGTAAGTGATAAAAAGAAGAATTATAGCAAAGTCACCAAATTGCTAGTTAAGCCTATTCAAAAGTATTGTGATCCTTGGAAAGATATTGTGATTCAAGCAACAATTGAGGAAGATCGATTAAAAATGAGTTTTACCAATTCAATCAATCATCATTTAGATAAAGTAGAGAGTAATGGGATTGGTTTAAAGAGTGTAAAAAAAATGATAGAACTACATCATGGTACTTTCTATCAAGACGAAACAAATGACTTATTTACTATTATATTAACTTTCCCTATTCATCAGTAAGAGTGATTCTTACTGATTTTTTTGATAGAAGAAATGAAATTTTGATTTGTTGACCCATTTTATAAAGTCAACAAATCTATTCTGCTCCGCCAACAGTGGTGCCATTGTTTTTAACGAATTTGCGTTCATTTTTAATTACGTCATAAGAACACCAATTTAGTCATTTTTAAGAAAATGACTAAATTGAATTGAAAAATGACTAAATTGAATTTATAATAGTTTTGAAGGAGGATACGATGAGACAATTTGAATATAAAGAAAGTTGGAAAAGATTATTAACTCCGAATATCGTTTCTCTTTTGACTTCTATTCATGAATATAAAGGTGAACAAAATTTATTTATTGAGTCTAATTCGGATAAACTAGTTGAATTGTTAGAGATAGCTAAAATCCAAAGTACTGAAGCTTCAAATAAAATTGAAGGAATTATCACTACAGATGATCGTCTGAAAAAACTTGTTATGGATAAGACAATGCCTAAAAGTAGAAGTGAAAAGGAGATAGCTGGTTATCGTGATGTATTAAATACAATTCATGAAAGTTATGAATACATCCCTATTAACGCTAATTACATTCTTCAACTACATGGTGATTTATATAAGTATAATGGAATGAGTTTTGGAGGAAAATTTAAGTCAACAGATAATATAATCGCAGAAGTTGATTCTAGCGGAAATCAAAAAATAAGGTTTCAACCTATTGAGGCTTGGGCTACACCAGAAGCTATGCTCAACATGTGTAATGCATACAACGATGCATTAAATAATAACATTGATCCATTGATATTAATGCCAATGTTTATATTGGATTTTTTGTGCATTCACCCATTTAATGATGGAAATGGAAGAATGAGCAGACTACTTACTTTACTGCTTTTGTATAAATCAGGATATATAGTTGGTAAATATATAAGTATAGAAAAACTGATTGAGAAATCAAAAGATACATATTATGAGCAATTACAAGCAAGTTCTTATGAATGGCATGATAACAAAAATGATTATGAACCATTTGTAGAATACTATCTTGGAGTAGTTATCGCTGCATATAAAGAGTTTTCTGGCCGAGTTCAGACATTGATTGAATCTGGAATGAATAAACCTGAGAGAATTCGTGAAGTTATAAGAAAACATATAGGCAAAATCACAAAGAGCCAAATCATGGAAAAATGTCCAGATATAAGTGATACTACAGTTCAAAGAACTTTGACTGAATTGTTAAAAAAGAATGAAATTATTAAATTAAGTGGTGGAAGATATACTTCATACATATGGAATGAGGAGAAAGAATAATGATTACAGGAGAATTAAAAAACAAAATCGATAGTTTATGGGATGTGTTTGCGGCAGGAGGATTAACAAATCCTCTTGAAGTAATTGAACAAATTACTTATTTGATGTTTATCCATGATTTGGATGATACGGATAATAAGAATGCGAAAGAATGCGCAATGTTAGGTTTGCCATTCAAGAGCATTTTTTCTGATAAAGTTGAGATTGGTGAAAGAACAATTGATGGTCAACAATTAAAGTGGTCTACATTTAGAGATTTTCCAGCAAATAAGATGTATGAAACAATCCAAGAATGGGTATTCCCATTTATTAAGAATCTACATTCTGATAAGAATAGTGCATATTCAAAGTATATGGATGATGCGATATTTAAATTGCCTACGCCTTTGGTATTATCTAAAGTTGTTGATTCATTAGATGAAATTTATGTATTAATGGGACAATCAACAGAAATCGATATTCGTGGAGATGTATATGAATATTTATTGTCTAAGATTTCTACCGCTGGAAGAAACGGCCAATTCAGAACACCAAGACACATTATTCATATGATGGTTGAACTGATGAAACCATCTCCAAAAGAAACAATTTGTGATCCAGCATGTGGTACAGGTGGTTTCTTAGTTGGCGCAAGTGATTATTTAAGAGAAACATATCGCAATGATATTTTGATGAACAAAGAAAATAGAGAGCATTATATGAATCATATGTTCCATGGATTTGATATGGATAGAACCATGCTTCGTATTGGTGCTATGAATATGATGACACACGGCGTAGAATCTCCGTTCATCGAATATAGAGATAGTTTATCGGATCAAAATCTAGATACCGATAAATATTCTTTAATTCTTGCCAACCCTCCATTTAAAGGTTCATTAGATGCTTATTCAGTATCTGCCAACTTATTAAAAGTAGCCAAGACAAAGAAAACAGAATTATTATTTCTGGCTTTGTTTATAAGAATGTTAAAGATTGGTGGAAGATGTGCTTGTATCGTTCCTGACGGTGTCTTATTCGGCTCAAGTAACGCTCATAAACAAATAAGAAAAGCAATTATTGAAGACAATAGATTAGAGGCAGTGATTTCAATGCCTTCCGGTGTATTCAAACCTTATGCCGGTGTATCAACAGGAATATTGATTTTTACAAAAACAGGTCATGGTGGAACTGACAAGGTTTGGTTTTATGACATGAAAGCCGATGGATATTCATTAGATGATAAAAGATCTCCAATCAAAGAGAATGATATTCCAGATATTATCGAAAGATTTAATCATTTAGATAAAGAAGCAAACCGAAAAAGAACAGAACAAAGTTTCTTGGTAGATAAAAAAGAAATTGTAAATAACAATTACGATCTTTCAATCAATAAATATAAAGAAATTGTGTATGAAAAAGTAGAATATCCACCAACAAGTGAAATACTTGCAGATATTGAAGAATTAAATAAAGAAATTGATAAAAATTTAGAAGAACTTAAAGTTCTTCTAAAAGGGTAGAAAGGAGGAAGAATCTGAATGATAAATTCGGATTTGTAGAAGCGAATGAAAATTAAGGATCTATGTTCATATGCTCCAAAATCAAAAATAAAAGCTGGAGAAGCTGTTGAAAATGCTAAATATATTTTTTTTACTTCGAGCGCAGATGAAAATAAACGTTATACAGATTTTCAATTCGATAAAGAAGCCATTATTATGGGAACCGGTGGTAATGCAACGCTTCATTATTATAATGGCAAATTTAGTGTCTCAACGGATTGCTTAGTGCTATTTCCTAATTCTAAAATAAAATGTAAATATTTATACTATTTCTTTAAATCGCATATGAGTGTGTTGGAAGCCGGATTCAAAGGTGCTGGCTTGAAACATACAAACAAGAAATATATTGAAGAGATAAATGTTAGCGAAGTTCCAGACTTAACCACTCAAGAAAAAATTATTTTTCATTTGGACACAATATCGGGCAACATAGAAAAGTTAAATAGAGAATTAGAATTGTTTGATTCATTAACCAAAGCCCGATTTATAGAGATGTTTGGGGACCCAGTTCTGAACGAGAGAAAGTTCCCTACTTTATCAGGAGCAGATTTCTTTAAACTTTCAAATGGTAGAGCTGTACCAGATGAAAAAAGAATAGAAGCAGGGATACCAGCATATGGAGGTAATGGAATTTCTTGGTATACAGATGAGTTTCTGATGGCAGAAGATACTATAGTAGTAGGGCGTGTAGGATTTCAGAGTGGCAATGTTCATTATGTAATTGGTCCACTATGGATAACCGATAACGCGATGTATATCAGTCAGTATGATAAAGATAAATTCAATCTAAGATTTTTATACGAACTTATGCAACATGTTAACTTTTCAAGATTTCAGGATGCAGGAGATTTAAAGAAAATAACACAGAAGCCGTTTATGACTTTTAAATACATATTACCTTCAATGGATTTGCAACAAAAATTCGTTAATTTCAAGATTGAGAGTCGATAAATCAAAATATGACGATATGTATATAAGGTATTAAAATAAAGATATGAATAAGTATAAAGAAAGTGAGGTACACTATGACAAATTTTGATTATTTAAAAAAAGAGAGTGAATTTGAAAGTTTTATCGATATAGCAATCATTGCTGAAAAGACATATAAAGTCGATAGTAATACTTGCATCATCAATTGTCGTAGAGCAACGGAAACGGCAATTAAGTGGATGTTTTCGGTTGACAATGATTTGGTTGTGCCTTACAAAGATAATCTACATACTTTGATGAATTGTGATACTTTTAGAAAAATAATTGGAGATGATTTATGGAAACGTTTGGAATTTATTCGTCGCTATGGAAATGAAGCTGCTCATAATAGTGGAGATAAGGCTAAAAACATTGCAGAAATATGTCTAAAGAACCTTTTCTACTTCATGGATTGGATAGCATATTGTTATGGTGATGAATATGAAGAAAGAGAATTTGACGCAACTCTTTTAGAAAAAGAAGATTTAGTTTCGATTCCAGAAATAAACGTAAATATTGATTTAGATGCTTTGATTGAAGAAAATAAATCTTTAAAAGCTGAATTAAGTGAACGAAGAGTACAACAGCAAAATACATATGTGTCAAAGCCTTTGGATTTATCTGAATATAAAACACGTAAATTATACATTGATGCGATGCTTCTTGATGCTGGTTGGATTGAAAATAAAGATTGGATCAATGAAGTAGAACTAGATGGAATGCCAAATAAATCTGAAGTAGGATATGCTGATTATGTATTGTATGATGACATGCAAAAGCCATTGGCTGTTATTGAAGCTAAAAGAACATGTATAGACATTTCTAAAGGTAGACAGCAAGCAATCTTATATGCCAACATCTTAGAAAAACAATATGGACGTAGACCTGTTGTTTTTCTTACAAATGGTTTTGAAACAAGAATTATCGATAATCACTATCCAGAAAGAAAAGTATCTTCTATTTATTCTAAAAGAGATTTAGAAAAGTATTTTAATTTAATAAGTACTAGAGCTCATTTGAAATATATTAATATAAACAAAGATATTGCAGGTAGATATTATCAAGAAGAGGCTATTAGAGCTACTTGCGAAGCATTTGATCAAAAAAACAAAAGAAAAGCATTGCTAGTTATGGCGACTGGTTCTGGTAAGACTAGAACTGTTATTGGACTTGTTGATGTGCTTTTAAATGAAGGGTGGATCAAGAATGTATTATTCTTGGCAGATAGAAATTCGTTAGTTACACAAGCCAAAAGAAGTTTTGCGAATATGCTTCCTAACTTATCGTCTACAAATTTAGTTGAAGATAAATCCAATTATAATGCACATGCAGTATTTTCTACATATCCAACTATGATGGGATGCATCGATACTGTTAAAGAAGATGATAAAAAATTATTTACTTGTGGACACTTTGATTTGATCATTTGTGATGAAGCGCATAGATCGATTTATAATAAATATAGAGATATTTTTAATTATTTTGATGCTCCAATTGTTGGACTTACAGCTACCCCTAAAGATGAAATCGATAAAAATACATATGCAATATTTGAATTAGAAAATGGTGTTCCTACGTATGGATATGAACTTGCTCAAGCTGTAAAAGATGGATATTTAGTCGATTTTCTTTCAGTTGAAACCGATTTAAAATTCATTTCTCAAGGCATTGCGTGGGATGAATTATCAGATGAAGAAAAAGAAGAATATGAAGATACATTTGCAGATGAAAATGGAAATATACCAGAATATATTGATTCTTCCGCATTGAATTCATGGGTATTTAACGAAGATACAATAAGAAAAGTTTTAAAGACTTTATTTGACTATGGTATTAGAGTTGATTACGGACAAAAAATAGGTAAAACAATTATTTTTGCAAAAAATCATATGCATGCCGAAAAAATATTTGAATTATTTAATAAAGAATATCCAGATTTGAAGGGTTACGCAAAAGTTATAGATAATAAAATCAACTATGCTCAAAGTGCGATTGACGAATTTTCTGATTCTAATAAACTTCCACAAATTGCGATTTCTGTAGACATGCTAGATACAGGAATTGATGTTCCAGAAGTAGTGAATCTTGTTTTCTTTAAAAAAGTAATGAGTAAGGCAAAATTTTGGCAAATGATTGGAAGAGGGACGCGATTATGTCCGGGATTATTAGATGGAAATGATAAAAAAGAATTTTATATCTTTGATTTCTGTGGAAACTTTGAATTTTTTAGAATGAATAAAGGCAAAGCATCGGCTAATGCGATAGCTGTCCACGGTGCTATCTTTAATCTAAAATTCCAAATCACCTATAAGTTGCAAGATTTAAATTATCAAACAGAAGAGTTAAAAGAGTGGAGAAAACAATTAGTTGAGGAAATGGTTAGTAAGGTAAAAGAATTGGACCGTAATAAGTTTGATGTGCGCCAACACATTAAATATGTTGATCTATATTCAAATCCAGATAATTACAACTCTTTAACCTATGAAGATTGTCTAGATGTGAAAGAAGAACTTATTCCATTGATTAAGCCAGATGATGACGATATCAGTGCAGTTCGTTTTGATGCATTGATGCATGGAATTGAATTGGCTCACTTAGCACAGAAAAAATATCCTAAGTATAAAAAGGATCTTTTGAAAAAAGTAAAGAGTATCGCTAGCGTTGCAAATATTCCTGAAATACAAGTACAGTCTGAACTTTTAGACAGAATCTTACACACAAACTATTTAGAAGAAAGTGATATCGATGATTTTGAACTTATTAGAAAGAATCTTCGTGACTTGATTAAGTATATTCCTAAAACGGGAAAGGTTTACACAACTGATTTTGAAGATGACATTTTGTCTGTTGATTGGAATGAATCAGATTTGGAAAATGATGATTTACAAAATTATAAAGATAAACTTGAATATTATATTAAACAACATCAAAAAGATAATCCAGTTATCTTGAAACTAAAAGAAAATAAACCATTAGATAAAAATGATATGGATGAACTAGAAAAAATTATATGGAATCAACTTGGAACAAAACAAGATTATTATTCTGAGATTGGTGAAAAACCACTTGGTGAATTTGTTCGTGAAATAGTCGGACTAGATATGAATGCCGCAAAAGAAGCTTTCTCTAAATATTTGGATGAAAGAGAAATGAATAGTAATCAAATCTATTTTGTAAATCAAATCGTAGAATTCATTGTTCGCAACGGAATGATGAAAGATATGTCTGTTTTACAAGAATCTCCTTTTATCGATAAAGGTAATGTAGTTGAATTGTTTGGTGATAATATCAATTTGTGGAGCGGTATTCAAAGCATTATAAGCAGCATAAACAAAAATGCAAATTATGTATAAAATCGCTATTCATCAGTAAGAGTCATTCTTACTGATTTTTTATTACAAAATTAGAAAATTTATGGTATTATTACTAGCGTTCACTTTTTGGTACATATTGGAAACGTCTTTGATTGAACAACACAAAAAGTCATTTAGGAGGAGAAAATATATGCCAAAAACTAAATTCGAGAATATTGTATTTACTTTATTTATGTCTTTTTTAATGGTTTATGCCATGATTTGTTACAACATCGCACTGAATATGGGTGGTATGTCCAATCGAGTCTTTTTATTAGCTTTTCATGAATTGATTATCATGTGGCCTGTTGCCTTTATTTTAGAATTTTTCTTTGTTGATAAATTAGCACATTACTTTGCGTTTAAAGTTGTAACGCCAAATGATCGACCTTTCTTTATTACACTTGCGATTTCTTTCTACATTATTTGTATTATGTGTCCAATCATGAGTTTGATTGCGACCATTCTATTTAAAACTCCAGGTATCCAAATTATTTCAGTTTGGTTTATGACTATTTTATTTAATTTTCCAATGGCTTTCTTTTGGCAGATTTGTTATTGTGGGCCAACGATAAGATGGTTGTTTGGAAAGCTATTTAACTAGAAGCAACGTATTGCTTCTTTTTTTTCTTCGTCTATAATTAAATTTGTATTGAAAGGACTGTTTTAATATGAATAAAGAATTGATTGAAGAACTAAAAGCACAGGATTTTAATGTAGTGGCTGTATCTAAAACGCGTACAAAGGAGGAAATTGATGAAGTCGCAAAAATGGGACTAACTACTTTTGGAGAAAATCGTGTACAGGAATTTATAGATAAGTATGATCCAAAATATACTTGGCACATTATTGGGCATCTACAGACAAATAAAGTGAAGTATATTGTTGGAAAGGTTGATGTGATTGAAAGCTTGGATTCATTGAAACTTGCTGAAGAAATTGAAAAACAAGCCAACAAACATGGCATCATTCAAAAGGTATTAGTAGAACTAAAAATTTCGAAAGATCCAAACAAGACGGGATATCCTTTTAAGGATGCCAAAAGCTTTATTTCTCAATTGCATGAATTTAAACATATTCAAATTAAAGGCATTATGTGTGTGGCTTCAAAAACAGATGATCAAGAATTAGTTGAGTCTGAGTTTGAACAGATGCATACTTTATATTTAGAATTAAAAGAACAATATCCTGAAATGGATACTTTATCTATGGGCATGTCTCAAGATTATAAGTTAGCTGTTAAACATGGATCAAATACAGTTCGTATTGGGCATGCAATTTTTGAATAATACCAAAAGAAAAAACCGATATATTGATTATTTAAAATCATTTATATCGGTTCTTATTTTGTTAAACATCCTTTTGTGTTAATGCATCTGGTAAAATTAATCTGACTGATTCTATACGGTTTTTTTCTACCTTCAAGACTTTAATACGAATACCATTTGGTAAAGTTGTTTCATCATTTGTCTGTGGTAAACGTCCTAGTGCATCAATGACAAGTCCTCCAACAGAATCGAAGTCTTCACTATCTAAATCTAAATCTAAATAATCGTTTAAATCATGTAAACTTAAATATCCCTTTACATCATATGTCTGATTATTTAATTTAATGATATTTTCCTCTTCATGTGCATCGTACTCATCTTGTACATCTCCAACAATTTCTTCAATAATGTCTTCTAACGTAACGATACCTGAGAATTCTCCATATTCATCCATGACTATCGCAAGGTTAAATGTGGATTGTTTCATTTCAATCAATAATTCAGATACTTTTTTATTTTCATACGTAAATTTAGGTTTACGTAGAACTTTCTGCATATCAAAATGTGAGAAATCATCATACATCAACAAGTCTTTCATATTTACAACACCGACAATATTATCAATCTTATCTTGATAAATTGGAATACGCGTGAATTTTTCTTCTCTAAATATCTCCAATAAATCTTTATATGTACTGTCGATTTCTGCCATCACAACATGAACACGAGGAACCATTACATCTTTTGCCTTGGCATCCCCCAAATCAAATACTTTATTGATCATATCTTTTTCATCTTCTTCAATGACACCTTCTTCATGTGAAACATCTACAATTGTACGCAATTCACTTTCAGTCATTGATATATTTTTATTTGAATTTTGTATTCCCATTAATTTTAGTATGCCTGAACTAAATAAATTCACAAACCAGATAACTGGTGTTAAAACTTTCATCAAAAGTAAAATGATTGGTGCATACGCAATCGCAAGTTTATCTGCATTGATCGTAGCCCATGTTTTTGGTGTGATTTCTCCAAATACTAAAATTAAAAAAGTAATAATAAATGTTGCGATACTTACAGCAGCTCCACCAAAAGAATACGCAATCAATGAGGCAATACTTGCAGCTGATGTGTTGACTAAATTGTTTCCAATTAATATTGCACTCAACATTTTTGATTGATTTTCCAATATTTTTAAAGCCAATGCAGCCTTTTTATTTCCTTCTTCCTCCAAAGTTCTCAAACGAATTTTACTGACTGAAACCATTGCTGTTTCAGCTGAAGAAAAAAAGCCTGATAATGCTAATAAAACTACTAACTCTAGGATTTGTATCCATAAATCCGAATCCATTTTTCACACTCCCTATATTTTTGAATATTGTATCATACTCACGATATTCTAGGAAGGGCAAGTCGAATTGCCTTTTCTACAATTTCAATGGTAGGATTTTTAAATCCTTTAACTTCTCCATCTAAATTTGCATAAATAAGCTCATTTTCTGTATCTAAATGAACCGTTTTTGCCTGATACATAGACACTAGATTCGTATATTGAAGGTGATTTCCTTCTTGGTATTTTTTTGCCAATTTTACAATTTGATGTCTTTTCACATTTGAAATCAGGCAGACATCCATCCATCCGTCATCAATATTGGCATCTGGACATGGTTTAAAGCCTCCACCATAGTATTTTCCATTCGCAAATACTAAAAATCCATATTTATCTTTCGGTAATTTTTTTGTATCGACCTGAATTTGATATTCTTTACATATCGGTTTTCTTAAACTGATCAAAGCGGATAATGCGTATGGAATAATACCTTCTGTAGGCATTTTTTTCTTTAGTTCATTTACTTGTTTTGCGACTTCAACATCAAAGCCAAAAGAGACAGTATTTATTGAGTATTCTCCATTTACTTTTATTAAGTCACAATCTATATATTCTGGTTCTGAATAGTTTGCCAAATTTAAAAAATCTTCTCTTTTTAAATCTTCAAAATATATCACAAAATCATTTCCCGTTCCGATTGGAATCACTGAAATTATCACATTTTCTTTTTCAGCACATCCATTTATGACTTCATGCAAAGTTCCATCTCCACCACAAACAAACAAATGTACAGGTTCATTGGATAGAGCATATTTTTTTGCGATAAATGTCGCATGTTCAGGTCCTTTGGTTTTTTCGATAATAATTCTTTTCCTTTGAAAATGCTCTTTAATTTCCTTAATCAATTCATATTGACTGTTCTTTCCAGATTTAGGATTTACAATAAATACATCCTTCATATACTTTTCCTTCCGTTTTATACTTCAATCAATCTTTCTACACAGGTACTCGCAAGAAGTAGTCCTGCGCTTGCGGGAACAAAAATTGCACTTGGTAATGGTTGCCCTGATTCTACTGGCATAGGAATTTCTGTAGATGTCACTACCCAAATCTTATTACGTATACGATTTTTTCGTTTCCATTGACGAATTTGTTTAGCCATTGGATCATAACTTGTCTTTTCTATTTCTGTAACAACAAGTTTTGTAGGATCTTTGCGCCTTGCCATTCCCATACTTGATAAGAATGGTATATTTCGATCTATACAGGCTTGCATTAAATCTTTCTTACTTTGAATTGAATCAATACAGTCTACCACAAAATCAATGGATTGTGAAAAGATCTCATCATCTTTAGTCTGGTCATAGAAAAATGCATATGTATCCACAATACAACTTGGATTTAGTGTACGAATTCTTTCTTTCAATACATTGACTTTAATTTGATCTACTGTATCTAAAGTCGCAACCAATTGACGATTAATATTGCTTGGTTCCACACAATCTTTATCTATTAGAATTAGATGACCTACCCCAGTTCTTGCTAAGGCTTCTACACAAAAAGATCCAACTCCACCCACACCAACAACAAGGACCGTTTTATCATTTAGTGTTTCTAAAGCCTTTTTTCCAAGCAACAATTCACTTCTTTCATTTGTCTTCATCCATCAACCATTCCTTTACTGCATTATATATTTCATTTCTATTTTGAGCTTCAAACCAATGTACAGGCATTTGATTTTTAAACCATGTATATTGTCTTTTCGCATATTG
>ERZ779645.1292-NODE-1292-length-11783-cov-12.811136_pt1 | contig 11783 bp, 17 predicted proteins | sample MGYA00511103_ERZ779645 | MGnify/ENA primary metagenome ERZ779645 (study PRJEB29588, sample SAMEA2158521) | human gut metagenome | biome: human gut; feature: human-associated habitat; material: faeces | place: Denmark | collected 2008/2010 ...
TTGATACTGCTTTTTTAGGAACGTAGAACTGGACACACTAATTATTAATCTTACACCAGACGAAGCTATCTGCGTTGAGGCAAGAAGATAATAACGAAAGCCTTTCAAGTAATCTGAGTGAGATAAAGACAGTTTAGTGATGTGCGCCGAACGGGACGGAGACAGCATGTCGGAATTGTGACATCAACAAAATGCATAAATCTATACCGATAGCATAATGAGTGATTTGTCTTTTTTTGAATATCCTTTAGGGCTGAAAGGATGTCCGTATCATTCAGTGCTTCCATAAGCATCCGGTTCTGTCATAGCCAAACATTCTTCAAAGGTGATACCATCCTTGTTTTGCTCTGTGGCGGTAGTCTGTTCCGCGACAACCACTAACCGGTGCCGGTGCGGATGATGACGGTGGCGATATCCGCTGGACTTTGGTTTTTCCATTGATTTTCCGTAAATCTGTACAAGGGATATTCCTCTTTGAAATTAAGAGAGTTGGAAGGATTACCTCGTTTTGGGTAATGAGTTGGCAACCGTTCTAATTGCCGCAGTCTACATCGCTTTGCTTGTTTGGGTAACTCTTACGGCACAAAGGTATGAAAAATATTCAGGCTGGAAAATCATTCCAAAAATTATTTCAGTCTGGATATTTGGCATCCACCCTTATGCCGTTTTGGGCTTGAAGCAATTAACGAGCAAGGAAGCCACGGTAAAAGCTATTCCCGTCCAAACCACACCTGCCCATCCGTAATGTTGCCAAAACAGGCCTGAAACGAATGTACCAGCAGAGCCACCCAAGAAGTAAATGGTCATATAAACGGTATTGACACGATTGATAGCGGATGCATCAAGGGCGACCACGCTGGTCTGGTTGGACAGATGGATACATTGCATTCCTGCATCAATCAACAGGATAGCGACTATCATCCATACATAGCTGGCATTCCCCCAAAATGCCAAGAACCATGCAGCCAATACCACACATCCTCCGACAATAGAGAAGAACCTTGCGCCATACTTTTGGATATAGCCGCTGATGAAAACCACCGTGGATGCACCTGCCAATCCGCACAAACCGAGTGCGCCGATAATATCGTCACTCGCAAAGAAAGGCTCTTGTTTCATCCGGAAAGCAAGGCAACTCCACAATGCGAAGAACGAAGCATAAGCCAATGCTGCCCTCAAAGAAGCGATACGCAAGTATGGGTATTTGTAGAGCAGGCGCAGCAAGGATTTCATCAATCCTGCATAAGTTTCTTGTGAACGGGCAGACAGCACGGGCAGCATCTTGTAAATCATCAGAAAGCATCCAAGCATAAACGCACAAGCGACGAAATAAACGGAACGCCATCCCCAAACATCAGCGAGAAAGCCACTGAATACCCGTGAACCAAGAATGCCTATGAGCAGACAGGACTGTATAATCCCCACGTTGCGCACCTTGTGTGCGGGTGCTGAATGATAAGACACCAACGGGATGAAGAACTGCGGCATGACCGAAGACGCTCCGGCAAGCAAGGATGCACCCCATACCCAATAGATGTTAGGGGCAAGTGCTATGGCAAGCAATGCGCACGATGAAATGATATAATTGGTCAATATCAGCTGCTTTCGTGAAACCAAATCGCCAAGCGGAATGACAAACACAAGTCCGACTACATAACCTATCTGGGTCAATGTCGCAACCATGCTGGCAGAAAAGTCGCTTACCCCAAAATCCTTTGCCATGCTGCCCAACAAAGGCTGGTTGTAGTAGCAGTTGGCAACGGAAAGCCCGGTAGCGACTGCCATCAGAGCCAGCAGAGGTGCCGGAATGCCGTGGTTTTCTCTCAATTCATATTTCATCATTTATTCCTCCTTTCAGTATGACACAACTTTCAATCCAATCAAGGAGGCAATGAGCGTGAACAGGAAGAAAAGCCGTATGGGAGTGGCCGGCTCTTTGAAAACGAATATCCCAATCAAGACCGTGCCGACCGCTCCGATACCCGTCCAAATGGCGTATGCCGTGCCCAAAGGCAAAGTCTGAACCGCTTTGGCAAGTAATGCCATACTCAATACCGTGGAAGCCAAGAAACCGCTTCCCCACAGATAAAAACCAATACCTGATGCCTCTCTCGTTTTTCCCAAGCAGAATGTAAGGCTTACCTCAAACAATCCTGCCAACAATAAGATTATCCAATTCATACCTATGATTTATTAAATTCGGGTGCAAAAGTAAGCAAGTAATTTCTAACCGTTTTTTACATTTGGTAAAAACGGCTTTTGCATTTGGCAAAAAACAGCTGTTTGTATCTGTTTCTGTGCGTTATTTTATAATTTTGTACCACAACAAAATGACTTATGGATATAAAGGAAATCATCAACCTGAGATATGCCATGCCGGATGCGTCTTTGGACAAGTTGCGGCAATGCCTGACGGAAGTTTCCTATCCCAAAGGCTTCCGCGTGCTGGAAAGTGGCAAGGTGGAGAAGGACATCTTTTTCATCAAGAAAGGCATTGTCCGCGCCTATACTTCGGTGGACGGAAAGGACATTACCTTTTGGGTCGGCAAGGAAGGGGCGACTCTCGTTTCCATGAAAGGATACGTGAACGATGAGCCGGGATATGAAACGATGGAGCTGATGGAGGATTCAGTCCTGTATGTATTGGAAAGAAAAAAACTGAAAGAATTGTTTTCAGAAGACTTGCACATCGCCAATTGGGGGCGGCGTTATGCGGAAATGGAATTACTTGCCACTGAGGAACGATTGATTTCCATGTTGTCTGCCATCGCTTCGGAACGGTATAAGGAGTTGTTAGAGAAAGAGCCTGATTTGTTGCAACGGTTACCATTGGGAAGTATCGCAACCTATTTAGGTGTCACACAAGCGAGCTTGAGCAGGATTAGAGCACAAATAAAGTGACGTTTCAATCAGCGGGTAGCAAGCGGTTTTGGTCTGCCCAAAACCACTATCTTATATTCCCCTTACTTTAGTTAACAAAGAATATATTTGTATATTATTGAAAATCAGCATTTGTTTTGTTTTGAAGTGGTAGCAAGATAAAATAAGATAAAAAAGTGTGGTAGCAATGTGGTAGCAAAGAAAAAACTTTTGTATCTTTGTGGTAGCAATTAAAACTACAAGATATGAGAACATTTTTTCTAAGGACAAAGAACGTGGTCGGATATGCCACACTTTACACGAGAATCAGAAAGAGAAATCCCAATGTGGACATTTTCGTGAACAGCCTTATTCAGGTTGATATAATCGCATGGGAAAAGGCTAATTCAGGTTTGGAAGAATGGAACAAGTTCTTAAAGACTAAGGACGGGAAAGAAATCCATTCCAAGATGCAGGGTGTAGATAATGCCATTGACAGCCTCACGGAACAAGGCATTTTTGAGAAGTCTTTGATTGATGAGGCGGTTGCAAATGTTATCTACAAAGAGGAACGGGAGCAGCAGCGCATCAAAGAGGAAGAAGAACGCAAGGCGCAAGAGGAACAAATGCGTATTGAAGCGGAGAAAGAAGCCGCCCGGAAAGCTGACGTTCTTCTTTTCATGCGGTATTTCTTGGATGGCATAAAGAAAGGCACTATCAAAAATGACGGTGAAACCTACAGCAAAGGAACGTGTGAGGTGTGGAGCAGCTTCTTCAAAATCCTGCAACGCTTTTATGAAAACAATCCTTTCACTTGGACGGATGTCGATAAATTGCTGACTGACCGTTTTATTTGCTTCATGGAAGATGCCGGGTACATGGCTGAATCCATAAACAAGAATGTCGGCTGCTTTCGTGCGATGGTTGGTTTTGCGTTGGAACACAAGTGGCACGAGAATAACCGTGCGCTCAACGCTTTCAGCAAGAAGAATGTCAAGGAATCCGACAAGGCTAAGGAAATCTACCTGACCGGGGAAGAACTTCAAGCCTTGTATGAAATGAAGTTGGACGGGCTGAAAGAAAAAATCCGTGACGTGTTCCTTGTCGGTTGCTACACTTGCCAACGGTTTAGCGATTACAGCCGTTTGGAGCGTGAGAATTTCACCACGACTGCCAAAGGTACAAGGATAGTCCGTATCGTGCAGGAAAAGACCGGGAACAGCGTGGTTATCCCTATTCTCAATGACAACTTGCTTCATATTGCGGAAAAGTACAGCTATGAAATCCCCAAAGTGAACGGCATAGTTCTTAACCGATACATTAAACAGATATTGAAAGAACTTTCTGAAACCGTGCCGACATTGGCAAGGCTGGAGCGTACCGTCTTAACCATGAAAGAACATGCCAAAGAAGAGCGTGGCGAAGTGTCTTTCATGCGTGATGCAAAGGGGTATGTCGTGAAGCCACGTTATGACCTTGTAAGCAGCCATACGGCACGGCGCAGCGGTATCACCAACTTGTACCTTACCGGGTTGTTTGACAGCTTCCAGATGATGAGCGTGTCAGGCCATAAGGACGAAAAGACATTCAATGAGTACATCAAACTTTCTTCCGATGAGATAGCGGACGCAATCGCCAAGAAGATAGAGGAACGGAATAGAAACAAATCAAGTAACGAAGGACTTTTCTAAACTACTTTGAGTATGGAGATTGACAAAATCATAGAATTTGCAGATAATATTCTGAAAAATAGCGATATTTCACAGAAAAGAAACGGCTTGACCAATTTGGCTAAAAAGTTACAGAGTGATTTTCCTGATGCTATTCCTTTCATAAATAGTGAAATCAAGCAGTTTCCTCAATGGCGGTATGCTGATTATAAAGATGAAATTTACATGGGTTATATCGGAGATACTAAGAAGAAAATGCTTATGTATGTGAATAAGCACTTTTCAGACATAACTCAATATGAAGCCGATAATGAAGCTGATTTGGAGATACGAAAAAAGAAACTTCAAGAATACGCCCAAGTTGTGAGTATATCACCAAGTGTCAAACGAGTTATTAGACACATGGGGGTACGAAATGATACAGAAATAGAGTACGAATATTCTCCTGATAGGATTTATGTGCAAAACGGGATTTATAGGATGTATTGGAATTACAAGAATAATCCATATTTCATTTTTGCTCTTTGTTTACGAAAACAATTCGGTAACTATAATTTCTTAGACCTCAGTAAAAAAGTATTCTTGTACATATCATTGAAGAATGAATTGAAGCAAATTGAGGAAGAAATGGAATTGTTAGGGATAGAATTTCAGAAAAAAGAGGAAAATAATTGTAACGTAAAGGCCTCACATTTTATCAAAGAAAGCGAGCTGAAAGATTGTTTCACTTTGGCTTTCAAAGGAGGTGGAAATAGTACTACACGGATTGATTATTTTACAGAATATTTATTGCCGGATTTGAAGATAGAAAGAAATGCCAAGGATTTTGCCCGAATAGCACTTCTAATTTATGACAGCAAGGTGCTATTACCTGCAAAGCGACCTAATACTTTTGATAGCTGGTATCGTACATTCTGCGAATTGGTGGGGTGTGAATATAACTCGAATTATAAGCGAAGCAAATTAGATATAGATGAAAATTTCAAGCAGAAATTCAACTATTTGTAGTCCCCTAAAAGTCCCCTATTACAGTCCCTTAGCAGTTTGATAAGCCGTTCATTATGAGCGGCTTTATTTGTGTCTTAAAATCCCCTTTTTTCTCTTGTTTTATCATCGGGATAACTTTGCATCAAGAAGTTAAGGAAGTCGCGACCCTGACACTTCATAACTAATAAAAAATAAGGTTATGACAAGTACAGGACTAAATCCAATGCAGATGGCGGTGCTGATGCCTATCCTGAACCCTTTCATTGATATTATCGTGGAAAGGGTGTCTGAACGGGTGCTTTCCGCTACGATGCAAAAAGAACCGAAGTTTTACAGCCGCAAGGAAACGGCTCAACTTCTTCATGTGACACTGCCAACGCTGGCACGGCTGACCAAAGACGGACTAATAACCGCCAAGAAAGTAGGAAGCCGCATTCTTTATGAAGCTGAGGCGATAGATGCCGCCGTAAAAGAGAACCGAATGTTCAAGTATAAACGCGCAAGATAAGGAGGGCTGGATATGGAAACAAGAAAAGCGGCCATAACAGCCGCCCCGAATACCGATGCAAATGTACACAATCCTAACGACATGGCAAAAGTCTTGGATTACTTTCGATATACGGTAGGGACAACGCTCGATTGCATGTTTGCTACTGGTGTTCTCCGCAACTGTATTACGTGGTATGTTCGTGACTTGGAACGTCTTGGGCTGCTGCAAGCGATTTATATCGCCAAGGACAGGCGCACACATTTCTACGCTAAGCATTACAGCGCAGACCCGGCGAAGTGGGCGCAGGCTAAGACGGATACACAGTTATCATTATTCGGGGAGGGCTGACTATGGGAGTGAACGTATTACAGGAAATGACCAGCGAACAAATGAAGTTCAAAGCGGAAGTCACGGAAGATAAATTGAAATACCGTAATCATATCCTCGACCTTTCTTTGCCGACAAACGAACCGAGATTCCTGTTTTCCATCGGTGAAGTGCCGACCATTCCGCAGGGAGAACTCATCGGAATCAAAGGACGTGCCAAGATGGGGAAGAGCCAATTTGAGTATTACCTTATTGCCGTGATGCTATCAGGTGCGTATCGTGGCAGTGTAAGACCATTGCAAGACCGCTACAAGGTTATTTTGTTTGATACGGAGCAATCACAAGTAAGTCTGAAAAAGTGCTGTCAGCGAGCCTTAAAGTTCGCCGGACTTCCGACCGATAAGAACGACACCCGCTTTCTTCCGTTCTTCATGCGTCCGCTATCCATAGAGGAACGACGCAAGGTGATTGCCGATGCCGTGGAGGCTGAAAAGCCTGATATTGTCTTTATTGACGGTGTGCGCGATTTGCTTCAGGACTTTAACAGCCTCGACCAAAGTAACGACCTTATCCAATGGCTTCTTTCCTTGACGTCTGAATATGGTTGTACCATCGTATCAGTGCTGCATCAAAACAAGTCAAAAGACGATGGCAACATGCGTGGCCACTTGGGTACGGAGCTGTTGAATAAGCTGACCGATTGCTTTGAGGTATCAAAAAAGGACGGGAAGTTTCTCGTATCATGTACGGACAGCCGGAACGTACCTTGTGCCGACCTGGCTTTCTCGATTGACGTAGAGGGGAATTTTCAAACAGAAGAAGCGATTGCCGAAGATAAGAACTCCGCTCGTGCTGCAGAAATCCAACGGGTGCTTAAACTCTGCTTCAAAGAAAAATCATCCATGCGGTACGGTGAACTCGTGGAGGCTTACAAGCTGGAAGCGGCAGTTTCAGACCGTACAGCCCAACGAGCTATTAAGGACGCAAAAGAGCATGATTTTTTATGTGTAACCGAAGATTCTTATACCGTCAAGACCTGACACCGACCGTCACCGTCAACCGTCACACACCTATAAATAGGTGTGACGGTATGACGGTAGTACCGACATGACGGTATTTTGACGGTAACTGACGGTATGACGGTAAGTTGAACTTTAAATGATTGTTTGATATGGAATATAAATACCAACTTCAAAAATACAGCGGACGGAACAGCCGCCACACTTGCCCGGCTTGCGGGCGACCGAACTGTTTTGTGCTCTATGTAGACGCGATGGGAAATCCGCTGGCAAGCGATGTCGGACGATGTGAGCACCGCAATTCATGCGGCTACGAGAAAACGCCTAAGATGTTCTTCGATGAGCACCCGCAGGAAAAGGAACGGAACGACTATCGTCCGGCTTTGCCTCAACGTCAAAAGCAAGAAACCAAGACTGATTATATCCCTTTTGATTTGATACAAAGGAGCGAAAGCACCGACAACAATCTGATGCGGTATCTTGGCAAGTTTTTTCCTCTGTCTGATTTGCGTCGTGTGACCAAGGCTTATCATCTTGGCAGCACCCGGAAAGGAGAAATCATATTCCCGGAAATCGACATACAAGGAAGATGCCGTACTGGCAAGATAATGCAGTACGGAGAGGATGGCCACCGTGTGAAGAACGGACGTGATGCCGTGGACTGGCTTCATGCCCGCTACATGAGGCAGCAAGGAAAGAAAGCATCCTACTTCCATTTGAAACAGTGCCTTTTCGGTGAACATCTTCTTACCGAGCGACCGGATGAGATGGTAGCCTTGACGGAAAGCGAGAAGTCCGCTATTATTTGCGCATTGGTGTTCCCGGATTTTGTTTGGGTGTCATGCGGTGGAAAGCATGGGTTCAAGCCTGATTTGTGCAAGCCGTTGGCAGGGCGCAATATCTTGGTGTACGCAGATGCGGATGCCGCAAATGAATGGCGTGGACGTCTTGAACAACTGGCCTTTTGCCGGAGCATCCGTCTTTCTGATTGGGACAAAGGAGAACCGCAAGGCAGCAAACGGGACATTGCCGACCTTATTCTTGAAGAACAGAAACGTAAGCAGGTAAAGCCTACCACCGTGGGCGATGTGTGCCGTTGGATGGCAGAACTGGATATACCGAAAGGACGTATCACCTTTAATGTTTGATGCTATGGAAGTAGAAGTGATACACGGTCAGATTATCGCCAAGGCAAACCACTACCAAGCCGTACCGGGCAGGAATGGGGAAAAGCGTATCATCAAAGACGAGAAGATACGAGCCTATGAGCGCAACTTCATGGAACAATGCCGAATATACCGGAATAGACGCATCTCGTCACGTTTTCGGCTCTTTGTCCGGGTGTGGCATAGTTCGGTACGTTTTGATTTGGATAACAGCTTGAAAACGCTGCTGGACTGCCTGCAAATGGTTGATGCTATTACAGACGATAAGTTATGCTTTCAGATAGAGGCAGAAAAGAAAATCGACAAATATCACCCCCGTGTGGAGTTCGCTCTGCTGGAGGTGAACGAGCAAAAGCAATTATTTTAATTTGGGATAATATGGACAATGAGAATTTAACAGAAGAAGAAAGCCGGCGCATAGCCTACATGATTGAACATCTTGACGAGTACCCGGAGTTTCCGGTTAAGTCGCTCAATGATGAGGATAACAAAGGATATGTAACGGAGATTATTGTTTAACATCTAATTTTTATCATTATGACAGAAAAAGAAATGATTGCTGCATGGGAAGCGCAGCAAAAGAGAATTAAGGAGAGTTTGAACCCACGTAAGAACACGCTGGAAACATGGACACCCCATAGCTACAGTGCGAAACCATTGAACGAGGAAGAATCATTGCGCATTGCACAGATGATTAATCCCGGTTATGAACATGAGGAAGTGTCGGTGGAGGCTCCAACCCGTGAAGAATTGGACGGTTTTGCGGCAATGATTGATGCGGACACGAAAGCCATTTTGAAGCATCCCGACATGCAGCCACAGGCAGCAATGGAGCGTGAAGCGTTCATGAGAAAGTAAAGTGCGACATTCAATCCGGGCAGGTTTGCCAATACGAAGAATCTGCCCGGCTATCTGTAAACAACAGGATTTTAACAGAATGAGATATGAAGTTTGAAAAAGGAAAATCAGGAAACCCCAAAGGCAGACCGAAAGGCGCAAAGGGGAAAGCCACAACCGACCTTAAAACGTGGGTGGCTGAAATCCTTGACGGCGGGCGTGAACGCTTTGAACAGGCTTTGAAGTGCATCCCGCCGCAGGATTACATCAAAACATTCATGGGATTGCTCAACTATTCGCTTCCCAAGCTGCAAAGCATGTCGCCGGGTGAAATGCTTGACGCGGAATATAAGAAGCTGGAGGAACTTTTAGAGAGTGCGCCCGATGAAGTGGTAGATAAGATTGTTGAACGTATAAACAAGCTGAAAGATGAATCAGAAAGAACGAAAACAGAAGATTGACGCCATACTTGGCGAAGTGAAGAAAAAGGCGGAATTCCCCGGCATATCCCCTGAATTGTGGATTGCAGCCGAACAAGGCAAGCCTGGAGAGCCTGAGTTTGAAGAATGGATGCGGTGTTGTACGGAAATGGTGGATGCCTACCAAATTGAGGAGGGCAAGAGGGACACCGATTCCATATTTGCATGGTATGTTAGAACGTATGGGAGGCGTGAGGTATGAAAGAAAAGGTGAAAGAGTTACTGTCCCTCATCAAAGGGGACAAGCCGTGTTACTTCATCCAGTACACGGTACAAGACGGTGAAATCATCATCCTTGACGGTCATAAGAGTTACCCCACCGATGGCGGTAAACATCCCGATTTGATTTGGGGTGATGCTATGGCAGAACTCCGACCTAATGAGGAAGTAATCTCCAAGTTCGAGAAAGACGGTATCAACTGGGACAGAGCGCAAGAAATTAGGGAAAAATTGTTGAACGAGAAGCAATAAGACAAGACGTATGAAAAGCAAAGTTAAGTTACTGCTGGACTTCGCCAAGGGCGAGCACCAGACACCCCAAAAGATGAGAATATACTCCGTAATTAACGGCGAAAAGAAGTTGATGAAGGAACATCCAACCGATGCGCCCGTTAGCATCAACATTGAAGTTTATGCCACAGATGAAGCGCAATTACAAATGCAGGTCAAGAGTGAAAGTTTGTCCCTCAGTAAAGAGGATTAAGAAAAAAATAGTATCTTTGCATCAAACGCCCGTATCGGGTAGTTTTAATTGCTAATGAAGCCTTTTGTCCGGGTGCGGATAGAGGGCTTCTTCTTTTATACGTGGTAGCAATGTGGTAGCAAAATAGCATTTCTTAAAAGTATAAAATATTATAATCAATTGATAATATGATAATTGCAAAACAAATAAGTGGTATGCCCAAAACACAAACTTGCTACCCTCCCGTTGGCATTGTTTACAAACCCAAGCCTTTGTCCTTTCTGTGCGGTGCAACCGTCCTCCTAATGGATGAGAACAGCTTGTTGAACTGCTCCTTGAACCATTCGCCAATCAGTTGCCTGTTGATGGCAAGTGCGAGTTTCGATTTGTCTTTCGGGTCCTTCACCACTTGGAAGCCTGCCCTTTCGGTCTTAAACTTCCGCTTGTGTTCCTCCGAATAGAGTTCGCCCTCGTAGAACAACGGCTTGCCGCTGATAAGCGTGGCAGTCTGCTTCTCGTTGAAGCCGACTTTGAGGCAGAACTTCTCCATATACACCAACTCTTGGAACAGCGGAAACCATTTCTTGGCTTTCTGAATAACGGATTTCAGGAATGACACTTCCTTTTGGTGTTCCGCTTCCTTGTCCGCCATTTCCCTGCGGTGCTTGGCTTGCAGTTCCATAAGCTGGCGGCTGTGTTCCTCCTGCTGCCGCTGCATTTGCCGTTGCAACAGTTCGATGCTTTCGTTACGGACGGCAACCTCGCCTTGCAGGGTGCGGTTGTCGGCTTCCAGTTCTTTTAGCTTGCCGCTGCCCAAAAGAGAACTGACCTTTGCCACGAGTGCCGTCTTCGCTTCGGTCTTGGCGGCTTCCAGCTTCTCCGACTTGATTTCCTTTCGCACTTCGTCAAGCTGCCGTTCAGCCTGTTGTTGTGCGGTCTGCAACTGCCTTACGTTGGCTTCAAGCTCTCCCGTCTGCCGTTTCAGGTCACGGTAGTATTGGGCGGTGGTGGTATGCCGTGCTTCCGAACCCCGTATGCCACGCTGTAAGCCGTATTTCGCCATTGCTTTTGCGTAAATCTGTACAAGGGATATTCCTCTTTGCAATCAAAAGAGTTAGAAGAATTACCTCATTTGGGGATAATGAGTAGACAACTGTCCTATTTGCCGTGGTCTGCATCGCTTTGCTTGTTCGGCTAACCCTTCCGTAGAATAAAGGTACAAAATAAGAACAGAAGAAAGAATATCTATGTCTTTCTTTCTTCTGTT
>ERZ779645.1296-NODE-1296-length-11749-cov-1.963400_pt1 | contig 11749 bp, 10 predicted proteins | sample MGYA00511103_ERZ779645 | MGnify/ENA primary metagenome ERZ779645 (study PRJEB29588, sample SAMEA2158521) | human gut metagenome | biome: human gut; feature: human-associated habitat; material: faeces | place: Denmark | collected 2008/2010 ...
CGGTGTTGCTGTGCGCTGCAAGAGCGGGCATGCCTTTATGAAGGAATGTATGCGTGCCAATGAGGTGCTGTACGGCGGCGAAATGTCGGCACATCATTATTTTAAAGATTTTTCCTACTGTGACAGCGGCATGATACCCTGGCTGTTGGTGGCGGAGCTGTTATGCACCAGCGGTAAAACTTTGTCGGAGCTGGTCGAAGCACGGATGGAAAAATTTCCCTGCAGCGGCGAGATCAACCGCAAGGTTGAAGATTCAGCGGCCGTACTGGCGGCGATCGAGGCTGAATATGCGCCCGGCGGTCAGGTTGATAAGCTGGACGGGCTGAGCATTGATTATGCCGAATGGCGTTTCAATGTGCGTGTTTCCAATACAGAGCCGGTGATGCGTCTGAATGTTGAGACCAGAGGCGATAAAAAGCTGCTGGCTGAAAAAACAGCGGAACTGCTGGAACTGATCGGCGGCGAAGAAGCCTGACAGAGCCCGCGTCTGATCGGTGCCGGCGGCAATCAAGGTAAGTGTTTATCTAAAAATTTATTTCCTGTTCAAGTGGAGAAAGAGTGATACAGATGACTGCAATCAAACAAGTACGCAAGGCTGTTATTCCGGCGGCCGGATTAGGCACGCGTTTTCTGCCTGCTACTAAAGCTACACCGAAGGAGATGCTGCCGATCGTTGATAAGCCGACGATCCAGTATATTATTGAAGAAGCGCTTGCTTCGGGAATAGAAGATATTCTGATTATTACCGGGCGCAGCAAACGTGCTATCGAGGATCATTTTGACCGCAGTATCGAACTGGAATTGAACCTTGCTGCCGGCGGTAAAGCGCAGGAGCTGGAGATGGTCAAAAAGATCTCTGATATCCGGATCCACTATATCCGCCAGAAAGAGCCGCGCGGATTGGGGCATGCTATTTTATGCGCGAAGCAGTTTATCGGCGATGAGCCTTTTGCGGTGCTTTTGGGCGACGATGTAGTATACGGTGAAGTACCGGCGCTGAAACAGCTGATGGATGTTTATGATAAAACCGGGGCCAGTGTTTTGGGCGTACAGGAGGTGCCGCAGGAAAAGGTATCGTCTTATGGTATCGTAGCGTCCGAGCCTACGGCCGAACCGCGCACCTTTACGGTCAGAGATATGGTCGAGAAACCGGGCGTTGAGGAAGCGCCTTCGCGGCTGGCTGTTTTGGGGCGTTATATCATCAATCCCGAGGTGTTCCCGATCCTGGAGGCTACCAAGCCGGGACGCGGTAATGAGATACAACTGACGGACGCATTGAAGGAGCTGGCTAAACTGCAGAAGATGTATGCTTATAATTTTGAAGGACGTCGTTATGATGTCGGCGATAAACAGGGCTTTTTGGAGGCGACGGTGGAAATGGCGCTGAAGCGTCCTGATCTGAAGGATAAGTTTTTAGCATATTTACAGACTATTGTCAGTAAAAACTAAGGAGATTGAATGATGAATGTTCTGGTTACCGGCGGTGCCGGTTATATTGGTTCACATGTAGTTGAAGAATTGCAGAAAAACGGTTTCACACCGATCGTTTACGATAATCTTTCCACAGGCCATGCGGCGGCAGTGCCTGAAGAGGTGCAGCTGGTGGAGGGCGATATCCATGATGTTGCTTTTTTGAAGCATATCATGGCCCAGTTTGAGATCGACGCGGTCATTCATTTTGCTGCCAGCAGTCTGGTCGGCGAATCGATGGAAAATCCTTCCAAGTATTATTTTAATAATGTGGAGGGGTCGCTGCATCTTTTAGAAGCAATGAAAGGCGCCGGCGTAGATTATATCGTTTTTTCGTCGACGGCGGCAGTATACGGAGAGCCTGAGGGAGTTCCCATTAAAGAGGACAGCTGTCTGAACCCGACTAATGTTTACGGCCGCACGAAGCTGATGATCGAAAAAATGCTGGCTGATTATGATATGGCTTATGAGATGCGTTATGTGGCGCTGCGTTATTTTAACGCCGCAGGAGCTTCGCCGAGCCGTGATATCGGCGAAGACCATGATCCTGAATCGCATTTGATCCCGCTGGTTTTAAAAACTGCGCAGGGCGTACGCAGGCAGGTTGCCATCTATGGTACTGATTATGCTACTGCAGACGGTACCTGTGTGCGTGATTATGTTCATGTCTGCGACCTGGCAACTGCACATGTTCTGGCACTCAAGCATCTGCTGGCTGGAGGAGCGAGCCGCGTGTATAATCTGGGCAGTGAAAATGGTTTCAGCGTGCGCGAGATCATCGATGCTGCTAAAAAGATTACGGGGATAGACTTTACTGTGGTGGAGGAAAGCCGCCGCAGCGGTGATCCGGCTGTGCTGATCGCTTCTTCGGAGAAGATCAGGGACGAGCTGGGCTGGGTGCCTAAGTGCAGTACTGTCAATGAAGTTATCAGTACGGCCTGGAAATGGCATAAGGGACACCCGCAGGGCTATGAAGGCTGAAAATGTAAGACCGGTTTGCCTGGGCAGCCGGTCTTTTTGCTTTCAAGCCGTTTTTTTGTTAAAATAAGAGTTCAGGAAGAAGAAAACAGAGGACGAAAAAATGCAGCTTGTTGTAGATAAAATTGCCAGGAGTTTTGGCATTAATGAAATATTTAAGGATATCAGCTTTATGATCGATAAAGGTGAAAAAATTGGGCTGGTAGGCGTAAATGGCAGCGGCAAAACAACGCTGCTGCGCTGTCTTTTGGCTCCGGAAACGGTTGACGGTGGTGTGGTGCGTTTTGAACCCGGCTTGAAGATCGGTTATGTGGAGCAGGGGTTTCAGAATATCGGCACCGGCAGTTTGTGGCAGTTTATGCTGCGCTCCTGCCCGGAGATAGTTACGATGCGTGAAGAACTGGCGGCTTTGGAAGCACGTTCTGCCCAGCTGGAACCGGGTGCGGAGCTGGACGGGGTTTTAGAGGAATACGCCCGTGTGACCAAACGTTACGAACATGTCGACGGATATAATTATGAAGCGTTTATTAAAAGAGTCTTGATTGGCCTGGGTTTTGAAGAAGCGGTCTGGGATAAGACGGCGGAGCACTTTTCCGGCGGACAGAAAACCAGGATGATGCTGGCGGCGGCCCTGGTGCGGCAGCCTGATTTTCTGATTTTGGATGAGCCTACAAATCATCTGGATATTGCTATGACTGAGTGGCTGGAGAAGTATCTGCAGGAATTTAAGGGCGGGCTATTGGTAGTCAGTCATGACCGTGCGTTTCTTGATAATATCGCTACACGGATACTGGAAATGGAAGGCGGGCATCTGACTTCCTTCAAAGGCAATTACAGCAAATATCTGGTGCAGAAAGAGCTCCAGACTGCAACACTGGAAGCTGCTTATGCTTCGCAGCAGGATTATATCGCACGGACGGAAGCCTATATCCGTCGTTTTAAAGCGGGCATCAAAAGTAAGATGGCGCGTGGACGCCAATCTCAGCTGGATCGTCTGGAGCGGATGGACGCGCCTGTGCAGCATGAGGAATTTGCCCTGCGCCTGCCGCCTGCGCCGGAGTCTGCTGAACGGGTGCTGATTTTGGATAACCTTTCTGTTGGTTATGGCGATAATGTACTGCTGCATGATATAGATTTGGTGCTGCGCAAGGGTGAAAAGGTTGGCTTGCTGGGTCCTAACGGTACCGGTAAAACGACATTGCTGAAAACTGTTTTAGGCGAGCTGCCGCCGCTGAAGGGAACAGCGCAGATCGGCAATCGTGTGAAGGTGGGGTATTTTTCGCAGAGCTATGAAAGGCTTGCTCCCAAACAAACGCTGCTGGATAATTTTTTGGTGGAATATGGCTTTACTGAGGAACGTACGCGTTCACTGCTTGGCGGGATGCTGTTCCACGGCGACGATGTTTTTAAAGAGATCGGCACTTTGTCAGGCGGTCAGAAGGCACGTCTGGTATTGCTGAAGCTGGTGCTGGACGGCGCAAACTGCCTGGTGCTGGACGAACCGACAAATCATCTTGATATTATGGCGCGGGAGACTGTGGAAGCGGCGTTGACTGCTTTTGACGGGACGGTGCTGGTGGTCAGCCATGACCGTTATTTTATCAACGAGATTGCTGACAGGATCTGGGAACTGGAAGATCATCGGGTCTGTGATTATAAAGGCAATTATGATTTTTATTTAGAAGAAAAGGCTAAAAGACGGCTGCTGCAGGCTGCCGTGCCGAGCAGCGCCCCTGTGCAGAGGAAGGCTGCGCCTGAGCCGATAAGCAGTACTGTAAAAAGTTCCGGCAGGCATAAGCGTACCTACAGCCCGCAGGAAGCAGAAAAGCTGCTGGCAAAAGTTGAATTGAGTATTCGTGAACAGGAGGCTTTGCTGGGGGTGTTGGAAGGACGAATGGCCGATCCTGCCAGCCATACAGACCCGGAAGCCAGCGCTGCTTTGGCGGCGGAGCATGCTGCCCTGCAAGCGGAAATCGAGAAGCTGATGCTGCGTTGGGAAGAACTGATGACAGCGGCAGAAGCGTTAAAGGAGTAAGCAGAAGATGTTAAATGCAATGACGGACGAAGAATATATGCAGTTGGCGCTGCAGGAAGCCCGGGCGGCTGACGTGATCGGAGAGATACCGATCGGCGCCGTACTTGTGGTTGAAGGTGAAGTTGTAGCGAAGGCGCATAATATGCGCGAAACCTGGAACGATGCGACGGCGCATGCCGAGGTCATCGTGATCAGGGAGGCGTGTAAAAAGCTGGGCCGCTGGCGTTTAGAGGGGGCCGTGCTTTATGTTACAGTCGAGCCCTGTCCAATGTGTTCGGGCGCTATCGTCAACAGTCGTATCGACAAGGTTGTTTACGGCTGTCCTGATGCTAAAGCCGGAGGGGCAGAGTCGATCTTTAATATCATCAGTAATCCCAATCTTAATCATACGGCACAGGTCGTCAGCGGCATCTGTGAAGCCGAATGTGCACAGGTAATGAAGGATTTTTTTAGACGCAGACGTGCGGAAAACAGGCTGGCAAAGGCTGGAATAGCTGCTGACAGTGCGGAAAATTAAGAAAAACTCTTTGCAAAATACGGATTTATGATATAATAGATAAGGCTGGTTTACGCGGAGAGGTGTCCGAGTGGTCGAAGGTGTTTGACTCGAAATCAAATGTACGGCAACGTACCGTGGGTTCGAATCCCACCCTCTCCGCCAGATGATTATGCGGTTCTTCATTTATTTGAAGGACCGTTTATTTTTTTGCAGCGGCAGACATCAGCAAGAATAAAAAATATTTGACAATAGTTAGATGTCTAATTATAATTGAGATATGATGAAGCAGACAAAAACGATTTTTTTGATCAGTAAAATAAGAGAGAAGGCTAATAAATTCATTCTGGCAGATCTGGCGCAGCATGGTATTACTAAACTGGCTCCCTCACATGGAGATATTTTAGCGTGTCTGTATCAAAGGGAGCGGGTGACTATGAAAGAGATTTCAGACTCTATCCATCGGACGAAACCAACGGTGACGGTGCTCGTAAATAAGCTGGCAGAGCTGGGACTGGTGAAGAAATTTCAGGCAGCGGAGGATTCCCGGGTCATTTATGTGGAGCTGACTGAGCAGGGAAAAGCATTGCAGAAGCTTTTCGAAAAAGTTTCTGCTGATTTAGTTCAAAAAGTTTTTCAAAATATGGAACAGGAAGAAATGAAAAAGCTGGAAATATCTTTGCAAAAAATTCTGGATAATCTGGGGTAAAATTTTTTAGAAAAATAGTTAGAGCTCGAACTAATTTTAGCAGCTGATAAACAATGGATAACAATATTTTTATGATAGAGAAACATGAGATTTACGTGGGGAAAGGAGGCTGGCAGATGAAAGGTCTGCGGCAGTGTTTCGAAAATTCAAAGCAGGCTGCGGCTAGGTGTGCAAGCGGCTGGATCGAGTGATTACCAGGCCCTGAAAGGGGTAAATAAAAGAAAGCGAGTTGAGTTTTATGAAAAAAGAAGTATTGGATTATGTTATTGAAAAGACACATGAATTGATGAATGCTGCTTCCTGCAGCAGTGAAGCTAAGGCAGCAGCGCAGAGCTGGCTGGATGCGGTCGGTACAGAACGGGAAGCCGATGAAACAAAAGAATATATTACCGAACTGGAAGCGGATATTATGCCGATCGACAATCTGATAGCTTTTGCAGGATCTGAGGCCGGAGCCGGATATTTTGGTGCCGAACTGGCCAAGAATATTACCGCACATGCTGAAGAAATAAAGCTTGCTGGGGCTGAATACTGCGATTGCCCTGCCTGTGCGGCTGTAGCAGAAATACTTGCCAGAAAAAAAGAATTGCTGTGAAGGTTTTTAGCAGGTTGATTGCGACTGCTTGCAACAGAATATTGCTGATAAAAGGAGTTTCATTTATTTGAAGCTCCTTTTATTTTTATAATTAAGTATTGATGCCGGATTTTTAATTTTAGTCAGGCTTCGGAAGCTGTACGGCAGATTAAAATTTTGTTATGATAATATCATCAGCCAAATTAGTGATGGAGGCATGAAGTGAATAATTCTGTGGTAATAGATAAAAAGTTTTACTGGGAACTGTTTAAATCTACGTTCCTGATCAGTGCTTTTACAGTGGGCGGTGGTTTTGTCATTATCCCGCTGCTGAAAGCCAAATATGTCGATCATTATAAATGGATGAGTGATAAGGAAGCGCTTGATCTTGTTTCAGTAGCGCAGTCGGCTCCTGGAGTGGTGGCCGTCAATGCCGCTATCATTATAGGTTATCGTCTGGCAGGGTATACCGGCGCTGCAGTTACTTTGCTGGCTACAGTGCTGCCGCCGCTGATCACACTGACGGGGATTTCGTATTTTTTTTATGCTTTTGCCCATAATTATTATGTGCAGATTTTGCTGCGTGGTATGCAGTGCGGGGCTACAGCGCTGATACTTGACGTAGGCATAAATCTGCTGCAGAAAGAGCTGAAAAAGAAGCTGCTGCTGCCGTGTTTGATTATTTTCGGCACTTTTATCGCCAATTATTTTTTTCAGGTCAATATCATGTATCTTATTCTGATCGATGCCGTTATCGGTTATTTATGGCTGCAGGATGAAAAATACAGCTAAGGAGGTATGGAAGTGATATATATAAGTTTGTTCTGGAGTTTCTGTATGGTCGGCGCTTTTTGCGTTGGCGGAGGTTATGCTTCCATACCGCTGATCCAGACGCAGGTCATTGATGTCCATCATTGGATATCATTCAGTGAATTTATGGACGTTGTTGCTATTTCGCAGATGACACCGGGGCCAATAGGTATCAATGCCGCTACTTTCGTAGGGACAAAGGTGGCAGGTATTGGCGGCGCGGTAGCTTTTGTTACGCCTTCGCTTATTATTATGATCGCATTGGCAAAGCTGCTGGCAAAATATGGAGATATGGGAGCGATCAGGGGTGTTTTGAACGGCCTGCGCCCCGCTGTAGTCGCATTGATAGCTTCTGCCGGTGTGATGTTTTTAACTCTGTCTTTGTGGAACGAAGAAAAATTGCCGGCTGTCTGGAGTGATCCTGATCTGGTCAGCACGATCGTTTTGCTTGTTTCACTGGTCCTGATCAAGAAGAAGATCTGCGGCGTGATCCAAACACTGGTTGGTTCGGGGTTATTGAGTTTGGCGCTGCATTTTTTTATAAAATAATATGGTTGAAAAGTAATTAAAGGATTCCTGACTGTTTGCAGTCAGGAATTTTCTTTTAAAATAATATTTTAATGTTAAGAATTGTTTTTCTTGTTTTTTAATAATTCATTTAATATAATTAAAGAAAAATGACGGATAAGAATACGGGAGAGCTTAATATGATCAGTGCCGGGCAGAAAGTAAACAAGCTGATGCAGGACTTTTTTACTGCTTATTTTAATGAACGCGATTATAAAGCTGCCGCAGGCTTTCTGCGTGAAGACATCAGATGGATAGGTCTGGGGGCAGTCTGCAGTGCCAGAGATCGCAGTGAGGCTGTAAAATTTTTGCAGGCTGAAATTGCAGCTGCACCATATGCGGTTTTCTTTGAATATGAAAATGTTCAAAATGCGATGCTGTCTGAAACGGCGGCAGTATTTCTTTGTGATCTGCTGCTCAAAAAAAATAAAGATGGGTATGACAGTGACATAAGCATACGTGTAATGGCAGCCTGCAATTGCTGTGATTCTGTATGGAAAATTGCGGCGCTGCATGTTTCACAGGCAAATATGGGACCGGAGACAGGTGATTTTTTCCCGGCAGCGTTCAGTATGGAAAAGGTTGCCGAGGTCGAAAGCAGCATTAACAGGCAAATGCTGGGTCTGCTTAATCGCAGTATACCAGGTGGTATTTTAGGCGGTTATGTTGCGCCAGGTTTTCCTTTGTATTATGTTAATGAAAGAATGCTTGCTTATCTTGGCTATACTTATGAGGAATTTGTAGCAGATACCAAAGGTCTGGTTATGAACGGCATCCATCCTGATGATTTGGAACGGGTGGAGCAGATTGCCAGCCGGGCGATGGATCAGGATAGTGAGTATGAAGTTAAGTATCGGATGAAAAAGAAAGACGGCAGTTATATCTGGGTCAGTGATGTTGGGAAAAAGGTTCTGGCTGTGAACGGAAATGCTGCCTGTATCAGTGTGATCAGGGATATTTCTGGTGAGATAGAAGCAAAACAAAAGCTTTTCGAGGAAAGCGTTGAGAACAGGCAGCAGAAGAATATCCTGCAGAATATTATCGATACTATGCCCAGCGGCCTGCTGCAATGCAGCTTTGACAGGATCCCCAAAGCTTTGATGGTCAACAGGACCGGGGCTAATATTTTAGGGTTCGAGAATGAGCATGAGTTTTTTCTGCGGAGGGATGTGTGTGATAATATTCTTCGCTGTATCCATCCGGAAGATAGAACAAAGGTTTTAGAGGAACTTTTCAGTATTGCAGAGGAAGGGATCGTCAAGAATTCAAGCCACCGTATCAAAACTGCAGCAGGCGAGGAAAGATGGGTACGGTCTGCTGCCTGCGTTATTCAAAATCAGCAGGGGGAAAAATCTATCAGATAATTTTCCATGATGTTACCGAAATCCTGCAGCAGCGCCGCAAAAACCAGCAGTGGGATCTGATGGAGCGCAGCGCGTTATATACGGCTATCACATCAGCTTATCCGATGATCATTTTCGGAAACCTTACACGGAATACCTGCAGTGTTTTAGATCAGGAGGGACAGAGCCTGCATTCGCTGGACTGCGGTAGCTATGATGCTATGGTCAATGGAGTGCTGGGTTCAGTAGCACCTGAGTATAGAGATGAGTTTACCAGTAAATTTGCCCGTCAGAACCAACTGGCAGAGTATGAACGAGGTGCTCACGAAACTTATATGGAGCACCGCCAGCTTTTTGATGATGGACAGTATCATTGGGTCTCGGCACATAAAATCAAGGTGGAAAATCCCGTTAATGATGATATTCTTACAGTTTCGCTGATTCGCTGCATTGACGAGCAAAAGGACAATGAGGCGGAAAAAAATCAGATTTTGCGTACTGCTTTAGGTGCGGCAGAGGCTGCAAACAATGCTAAAACGGAATTTTTATCGCGGATGAGCCATGAGATACGTACGCCGATGAATGCCATTATCGGTATGACAGCTATAGCGTTGTCTGCATTGGATAATAAAGAGCGTATCAGCGATTGTCTGGCGAAGATCGGTATTTCGGCAAGGTTTTTACTGAGCCTGATCAACGATATTTTAGATATGTCGCGTATCGAAAGCGGACGAATGAGTTTGGCACATGAAAAATTTGATTTTGAAGAAATGATCAACGGTCTGAGCTCTCTTTTTTATCCGCAGGAGGAAGAGAAGGGCTTGAAATTTAATACTGTTATCGAAGGGATGACAGAAGAGCTTTATATCGGTGATTCATTACGTTTGCGTCAGATTTTATTAAATATTTTATCTAATGCCTTAAAATTTACTCCGGAAGGCGGCAGAATCCAGTTTACGATCAGGCAGATGAGCCGGGGTGATAAGGATGCCTGGCTGAGATTTACCGTAAGCGATACAGGTATTGGCATGAGCAAGGTTTTTCAAAAGCATCTTTTTGAATCTTTTGAACAGGAAAATCCCAATATTTCTATCAAATACGGCGGTACTGGTCTGGGATTGGCTATTTGCAAGAATCTGGTAACTCTGATGGGCGGTTCGATAAATGTGCACAGTATCGAAGGTGTTGGCAGTGAGTTCTGCGTCGATGTAAAGTTAGGCCTAACGGAAGAAAGCTATCGACGTAAAAATCTTGATCTTCTAAAGTTCCGGGATTTGAAAACGCTGATAGTTGACGATGACATTGTGACTTGTGAACATGCCAGCCTGATTATGAGTGATTTGGGGGTACAGGCAGAATATGTGACTTCGGGAGCTTTGGCAGTACTGGAAATCGAAAGAGGCATCAGGGAAATGAACCATTATGATATTGTGCTGGTAGATCTGAAAATGCCGGATATGGACGGAATTCAGACAACGAAAGCTATAAGACGGCTGGTTGGAGCTGAGACATTAGTAGTCGTTATGACAGCATATGAATGGAAGGAGCTTGAAGCAGATGCAAGGCATGCAGGTGTGGACTTTTTTATCACCAAGCCGCTGTTCCGTTCTGAGCTGGTAGATTTGTTTGAAAAGATCAATGATTTCAGTGAAGCAGTATATGAGCCGGAAGCAGCAAAAGGAGAAGTACAGTTTGCTGGAGAACGGATTTTACTGGTAGAAGATAATGAGCTGAATCTGGAAGTTGCGGCAAGTCTGCTGGAAATGAAGGGACTGACGATAGAAAGTGCCTGCAACGGTCTGCAGGCACTAGAAAAATTCTGTTCAACTCCTGTTGGGTACTATGATGCTGTTTTGATGGATATCAGGATGCCTGTTATGGATGGGCTGGAAGCAGCACGTAATATCAGGCTGTTTGATAAAAGTGATGCGCAGACGATCCCGATTATTGCTATGACGGCTAATGCGTTTGACGAGGATGTGGAAAAATCACACGCAGCGGGTATGAACGCACATTTGGCAAAGCCGATTGACCCGGAAAAGCTGTTCGCAGTTTTGCAGGAATTTATTTAAGGTGATTGATAGTAAGCTGAATAAAAAGGTATGGGCATGCCCATACCTTTTTATTCTTGACCTGTTTTTGTAACATCTGTAGCGAAATAGTAAATGGTTAAACGTAAAGAATAAATAGTATTTGCGTTTATTAGCATTTTTGTTTAGAATTATTAGAAATGTGTATTAGGGGAAAGAGGTTGCTGCTGATGAAAATTATTGATTTATTAAAAAACGAAAAGGTGTGCATTTCCTGCGAGCTGTTTCCACCTAAAGCAGGTACAGAGCTGCAGAATGCTTTGAATATAGTCAGTGATATTGCCGAGGTGGGTCCGCATTTTATGAGTGTTACGTATGGGGCCGGCGGTACATCTGTGGGTCAGACGGTGGCTATTGCCCGGGCAATAGAAGCCAGCGGACGCCCAGCGCTGGCGCATCTGACCTGTATCGATGCTGATGAAGCCAAGATCGACGGGGTTTTAGCACAGATGCGGGCTGTTGGCGTCCAGAATGTTTTGGCTCTGCGCGGAGATGCGGTGAATGGCAATGACGGGGATTTTGCCCATGCCAGTGATTTGATGGGGAAAATCAAAAAAGCCGGTGATTTTTGTGTCGGCGGGGCCTGTTATCCGGAAGGACATCCGGAATCTTCTAATAAATCTGTGGATATGGACTATTTAAAGCAGAAGGTGGACGCCGGCTGTGATTTTGTCACT
>ERZ779645.1315-NODE-1315-length-11618-cov-2.547695_pt1 | contig 11618 bp, 7 predicted proteins | sample MGYA00511103_ERZ779645 | MGnify/ENA primary metagenome ERZ779645 (study PRJEB29588, sample SAMEA2158521) | human gut metagenome | biome: human gut; feature: human-associated habitat; material: faeces | place: Denmark | collected 2008/2010 ...
CCGAAGAAAGGGCCGAGGATGACGCCGACCAATCCGCCCGCGAAAAATCCGGCGATCATGCCGACGGTCGCCCCGATCGACCCTGCCCGCGTACCGCCCACCAGACGTGCGAAATAGCCGGGCAGGAAGTAGTCGATGACCGAAACGGCCACTGTCACGGCCAGCCAGATCCAAAGTGTCGCGGACGATATTTCGGAATAGCTGCAAAAGGAGGCGCAGAGTAATCCCACGTAGCTCAACGCTACGCCCGGGATGATCGGAACGATACATCCGACGATGCCTGTGATCGAAAACAGGAATGCTGCGATCGAAAGCGCTATGTCCATAAAAATGCGGCCGGCAAAATAGGTTGCGTCGTTTTTTTCGGTTCTCCGTCAGGCTGTGCCGAACTTGTTTGGCGTATGTCCTCGCTTTTCGGGAACTTTTATGCAAATATATGGGTTATCGACTGCGTCACCAAATATTTAGGGGCATTTTTGACGGTTCGTACCGCGTATGAAAAAATCCTGCCGTTGCGGGGCAGGATTTTCGATCGTTTGCCGGAGTTTTCTACCGGATCAGCTTGTTGGTTTTCGTATCCGGGAATATCACCCAGGGCTTGAAGGCTTTGGCTTCTTCGAAATCCAGCAGGGCGTAGGAGGCGATGATTACGACGTCGCCCACCTGCACCTTGCGTGCGGCAGGGCCGTTCAGACAGATCGCACCGCTGCCCCGCTCTCCTTTGATAATATAGGTTTCGAGGCGTTCGCCGTTATCGACGTCCAGTACCTGTACTTTTTCGCCTTCGATCATGTTGGCCGCATCCATCAACTCCTCGTCGATGGTGATGCTGCCCACGTAGTTCAGGTCGGCCTGCGTGACCGAAACACGGTGTATTTTGGATTTGAGAACTTCGATCTGGAATTTCATCGCAATTTGATGTTATCGATTAAACGAATATCTCCGGCTTGTACGGCGATGCAGCCTTGTATTGCCGGGCTCTCTTCCCAGGTGCGGACCTGCTGCATGGTCGCCGCATCTACGACCTGAAAGTAGATTACTTTCAGCAGCGGATTGCTCTCTACCTGTGCCGTAACCCAGGCTGCGAGCTGGTCGGGTGTCGTCTGATGGGATTTTTCGACTGCAGCCTTCAATACCTTATATATATAAGGGGCCGCCGTCCGGTGATCCGTATCGAGCAGGGTGTTGCGCGACGAAAGCGCCAGCCCGTCCTCTCCGCGCACGATCGGGCAGGGGATGATCTCGACCGGAATGCGCAGTTGGCGTACCATTTCGCGGATTACCGCGATCTGCTGAAAGTCCTTCTCGCCGAAATAGGCTTTGGCAGGTTTCACCAGATCGAAAAGCCGACTCACGACCTGTGCCACGCCGTTGAAGTGGCCGGGTCGGGTCGCACCCTCCATCACTTTGTCGATCATGCCGAAGTCGAACGTACGGGTGTTGGGTTCGGGATATACCTCCTCGACCGAAGGCATGAAAACATAGTCCGCACCGACCTCTTCGAGCAGGCGCAGGTCGGCTTCCGGGGTCCGGGGGTAATTTTTCAGGTCGGTTTTGTCGTTGAATTGTGTCGGATTGACGAATACGCTCACCACGACGGTCGCACACTCCCGGCGTGCGCGTTCAACCAGCGAACGGTGTCCTGCGTGGAGCGCACCCATGGTCGGGACGAATCCGATGCCGGACCGGTCCCGGCTGCCGAGTGCCCGGCGCAGTTCCTCGCTGTTTGTGATTGTTTCCATTTTCTTGGTTTGAAAAGTTAGTCGTATTGACGGCGGCAAAGGTAGAAATAACAATTAAGAATCGGAAGAGAAAAATTCAAAAAATGGGAAGAGCGCTCCATCTCTCCGAATCCATGCGGTCGAAAGGCGATTCCGGGTTTGGCAGGTTTCTTGCGGATACCAGGTAGAAACTTAAATTCGTATTATTATGGCAGATAAAATTTATGATGTCGGTCGATTCCGACACTCCATCGACAATTGGCAGCTCTCCATGTTGCTCGGTATTATTTTCTTCATCGTGGGTATCGTCGTCTTTTTCGAGCCGGGCGGTACTTATCTCGCGCTTTCCGTATTGTTCGGGATCGTCGTGATTCTTTCGGGCGCTTTCGAACTGTATCTGGGTACGAAGGCTCCCACCGGGTCGGGCAAGGGATGGTACATCGCAGGCGGTGTAGTCGAAATCCTGCTGGGTATCCTGCTGCTGTGCACCCCGTCGATGCTCTTCACGATCCTGCCGTTCGTGCTCGGCTTTTGGCTCCTCTTCCGGGGATTCATGGCGGTCGGCGTCGCCAGCGAGATGATGGGTGTGGGTATCAAGGGCGCCGGCTGGACGATGACGCTGGGTATTCTCGTGATTATTTCCGCGTTTCTCGTTCTGTTCAATCCGATTATCGGTGTCGGTGTAGTCGTGTTCTGGGTGGGATTGTCCCTGCTGCTGGCCGGTGTCGATTTGATTGCACACGCTGTCACTCTGCGGCGGTTGCGCAAGGAGCTGTACCGGTCGATAATGTTCCGATTCGTCTTCGGCCGGGCAATTTTTTGCCGGGCCGAAGCGTTTTTTATACAGATTCCCGATGAATTCCCGGCAGCACGATCAGAATGTCTTTGATCTGTCTTTTGTTCTTTATGTCAAAAAAATTGTTAGAATATATTCGTCGGTTTCATTTTTTTGTTTATCTTTACAATAGTTTTAAGGAGAAGGCTTGAAATAGAGGTGTCGCGGAGTGCCGTTTTCTGCCGGGAGAGAGGAAGCGTCAATGAATTTATAAAGTATTGACGAATGAAATAAACGGAGAAGGGCTTGCGCGGTTGAATATGCGGGCCGTCGAATACGGCCCGATAAAACGGAGCCTACTATCTGCTTCCAAAACGGATACGGTCCTTGAGCGGATGTCGGAAGCGGCTTTTCGAGATATTATTATAAAAAAGTGATTATATACTTGATGTACTTCTTTGGGGGCGTAGCGCCCCGAGTCCCCTCCGAGGAGGGATCCGTGGTGGCAGAATTACAGACGCAGCCACGAGTTGCGAATAGGTGACCGTCGGATAATGGTACATTACTATATGATTGCTGTTAAAAATAGAACCACTTTTATTCATCCGAATGAGGGGCGGTTTTGATCGTTCGGCCCCGAGTTCATAAATTAATTAATTTAGGGATAGTCATTTAATTCCTTCAATTTGAGTTAACCAGCAGACTTTCCCTTATTTTTCCGATCATACTCATCGTTTTTTATATCATCGGCTCTGTTTTTAGGGCCGATTTTTTCATTTTCAGTCACGTCTGGAGCTACCACTCCCGTAAAGTCGTGTTCCATGCGTGGAACATCAGGCTGCAAGAGCTACTTGGACTGACTCTCGTCTTGCAAGGTTTACCACATTTGCTGTGTGGATACCGAAGAAGATCAGCATGATCTCTGTCGATTTTATCCTTGCAGCAATCTTTCGCAGACCATAATGCTCCTTCTGAGTTCCAAAAGAGCCTTCCATTGCTGTAGCTCGAACGCGTGCAAGTTCTCGTTTAGTAGCGTTCTTAACTTCATTCTTTCCAGTTCGTCCTTTCTGAGTGAATGAGGTTTCAATACCATTCTCCTTGCAGAAAGTTCTGTTGTCATTACCCGAGTAACCCTGGTCGCCACCTATCTTTTTTACATCAACGCCTGTAAGTTTCTTCGACAATGACACACAGTGCTTAAGTCTCGTTCCTTCATTGAATGCATTGAATGATAGCTTCTCAATAAACGATATTCCGTCAATCAATATGTTGTTGCACTTCGCTCCAAATTCGACTATCTTGGTCTCCTTGCCTCTGACTATCGGTCTGATGTAAGGCTTGCTGAGACTTACAATACGGTTAGGGATACTCTCACGAGAGTCACCACTCTTGAAGTGGTTCTTCTGCTGACGATATACCCTTGTGACAGTCTCAAGCATATCCAACTGCTTGTAATTCAATAGTTCTTCATCCGGATGGACGCGCATCTGTCTGCGGATTTCTCCCAGTATCTTGCCCAGCAATGCAAGCAGTCTCATTATCATCTTTCTGGTCTGCTTATGAGTATGTTTGCGCTGCTTCCTATATGCCAGGTTCGCCTTGTCGATATCATTGTACTTTGTTCTCATTCGATGCTCACCAAGCTGAGAACTGATACCGCACATCATCTTGTATGCTCTATCTACACATTCCCAAAGCAACTTCACGTCAGTTGGAAAGCGCATCAGGCTTTCATAGCAGCTGGCATCTGTATAGACAGTATCAAGGTTCTTCATGTACGGCTTCCATGCATCTGCAAGTACCTTCTGCTGCTCCTGAATCTTCAGTTTCTTGGACAATTCTACCAGAATGCTGTCGATCAGCTTGTAGTTTGTCAACTGGTTCTCAGGACTGATCCTGATCCCGCAGAAGATCTGATAATGGATGTTTCCATTCAACGCATCCATCAGCTTCGGAGCTGACAATCCTGTATACATCTTCAAGAACGCCAACGCCACCTTGCCCTCAGGTGTGAAGAAGGACTTTCGTCCTCGCTTCACTCTCAAACTCTTCGGCTTCTCTTCTACTAAACCGAACGATATCGCCATCTCTCGAAGAGGAAGAAGTGACTTGATCCGTCCAAGTTCCGATGTTTTGAAGCTCTCTTCGTATCGCTGATAAAAATCAAACTCTGTAAATGCAATCTCTTGCTGAATGTCAGATAAATTTCGTACTTTTGCCATGAGTTATTTTTGCTCATTTCCTCCGAAAGTCACTTTTCCAGGGTGTTCGGAGGAATTTTTAATTCCTGTAGCTAAGATATGAAATTTTTATCACATTGACAATCAATTTGTTATAATTTTAAGCCTATTTCGCGACTGTCCCTATTTACGGTAGCGATACCGGAAGTGCTTTCACAAAAAATCATTAACCAGTATGAAAAAACTAACGCTTTTGTTGGTGTCTTTTTTCGCGGTTTTCGCTTTGGGCCTCACGGGTTGTAGCGACGACCCGGATGTGAAACAGGAGACACCAGTCATTAAGGCCTCGAATCCCGCAGACATCGCAGCCGTTGCGGGTAAGGTAACAGTACCTTACACCGTGGATTATGCCGTAGATGGTTGTTCTCTCGATGTGACGTGGGATGCGACTTGGCTGCACGATCTGTCGGTCAGTGCAGATAAATTCACTCTTCAGGCAGACGCCAATCCGGGTGCTGCGCGGGAAGCTAAACTCACGCTGACTTACCCGGAGGCAACGAGTGTGGAATTGACGGTTCGTCAGATGTCTGCTTCGGAGTCTATTTCGATCAGTCCGAAGACCTTGTCGTTCTCGTACAAGGGCGGCGAGGAGACTGTTACCGTTACCAGTTCGAAATCCTGGACGCTGGAAGGTAGCGCAGATTGGGTTGAGGCGGACAAGACGGAAGGCGAATCTGGCGAGAGCGTTGTGAAGTTTACGGTTTCTACGACCAATGAGACAGATGCGGCCAAGGAGGTGACATTCAATTTCGTAAGTGGCAGTGAGAAGGCCCCTCTCAAAATCCAGCAGAATCAGGAGGGGAAGCTCATCATCGACGAGGATTCGAAAACGATATCTGTGTCCAATACGGAGCAGAATGTAACGGTGAAACTTCAGACGAACATCGAGCCTGTGACGGCTACGATCGAGGAGGGAGTCGATTGGATCGAGACTGTGGATACCCGCGCTATGATCGACAAGGAGTTCTCGTTCAAGGTGTTGGCGAATACGGAGGGTGGCCCGCGTGACGCGACGATTATCTTCAAGAATGCAGATGCTTCGGAGCATATCGTAATCAAGCAGGCGGGCAAGGAACTGACCTATCCTGCCGTGATTCCCGATAAGGTGCTGAAGACCTACATCATGACGAACTTCGATACGAATAAGGACGGTGAGATTTCGAAGGAAGAAGCCGAAGCGGTAAAGGCGATCGAGCTTACGGGGTCGGAGATCGCATCGATCGACGGTCTGGAATATTTCCCGAATTTGGAAACGGTCGATTTCACTACGCACCGTTTGTTAAAGGCCGATTTCTCGCAGTGTTATGCTTTGAAGGAGCTTAACCTGAGCAGCGGCGCCGGCCTTTCGTCGGTCGTGCTTCCTGCCAGCTTGGAAGAACTCTCCGTTATGTCGTGTAATAAGCTCAAAAAGATCGATCTTTCGGTTGCACCTAATTTGAAAAATCTCTATGCTTCGAGTGCTGGTTTCGTGGTCGCTCCCGATTTGAGCAAGAACACCAAGCTGGAAATCATCGGCTTCAGTTCGGCTAAATTCAGTACGATCGACGTTTCGAAGAACACGGAACTGAAGTCGCTGAATGTCGGCGGCGACGTGTTCAACAGTTTGGATGTTACGAACAATACAAAATTGACAAATTTGGCGGTAACGGGTACAATTACAACGCTCGATCTTACGAAAAGCGCACAGTTGGAAGTTCTGAATATCAGCAACACCAAGATTTCAGAGATCGACGTAACGAACTGTCCTTATCTGCGTTCGATCGACTTCGGCAGCACCCCGATCGTCGAGATCGACCTTTCGAGAAACCTGCTGCTGACTTCGGCATTGGCATATATGGCGAACTCCCTGAAAACGGTTTGGTTGAGTAAGGGGCAGACGATCGAGAGCACGTCGAATATCGAGAGCTTTATCCAATACAAGGATTATGAGGCAGGGCCGGATGCTATCGCTAACATCGAAGACGAAGCGTATAAGACTTATCTGCTGACTTTCGATAAGAACGGGGACGGTAAGCTCGACAAAACCGAGGTCGAGGCGATCACCGAGATCAATATCAAAGGTTTGGGTATTAAGTCCCTTAAAGGTGTGGAATATGTCAATTTCACGAATGTGCGGAAACTGGATTGCTCGGACAACGAGCTGACTGAGCTTCCTGTTGCCGGATTCTTCACCAATCTCGAGGAGATTGATTTTTCGAACAATCAACTGACCGGGCGAATCGAACTGAATAAATGTAAGAAGTTGCGTATTCTGAAAGGTAGCGGCAATATGCTCGAGGAGGTTGCTTTCGAAAACTCGGTATTGGAGTCTGTCGATTTGAGTAACAACCAACTGACCCCGCTTCCAGTGTTCGTATAATACGAGTACTTTGAAAAGCGTAAATGTGGCGAATAATTTGTTGAGCGAGTCTTCCGGTTTCAGTTGTTCCGACAATGCGGTTCTTACGGATTGGAACGTAAGTAATAACAATCTCAAGTATGTTTATCTCCATTCGACTCCGATGTTGGAGAATTATAATGTCAGCGGAAATCCGCTTGTGGAACTTACTTTGTTTGGTGCCGGTTACGGGACAGCTTTGAAGACGCTCGATGCGAGCAATACTGCATTGTCGAGTCTGGATATTTCGGGTAATATGTCGTTGCAGTCTCTGAATGTAATGGGGTGTGCGACGCTGACCAAGATATTTGCCGGAACTCTCGACGTGGAAGCTATCAATATCGAGAAGGAGAGCTATACGATTATCGAAACGAGTACGATTGTCGATGCGATCAAAGATAATGCATTCCGTGAGTTCCTGATTGAGACCTATGGTTCCAATGGGGGTATTACGCAGGAGGAAGCTGATCGGGTTACGGATTTGGAGCTTAATGCCGACAATGCGGCGGAAGTGAAGTCTTTGGCTGGTATCGAATATTTTCGGAATTTGAAGACGCTGAAGGTGTCTGGGTTGGAGTCTTTGGATGATACGAATTTGGCTGTTGGTAATATCAATTTGACTTCGGTTGATATTTCGTTGGTGAAAGGTTTGACGGCAATCGATTGCAACGGTCTTCAGAGCCTGACGACTTTCTCCTTGGTGGTGACAGGTGCGGCCGGTACGGAGGTTGGGCCGAAGCGTGTCGAACTGGATAAATGTCCGAAGATCGAATCCGTGACGGTAAAGGATTGTCGGGCGATTGTTGCTGTGACCGTAACTGGTTGTACGGAATTGACTTCTCTGAATCTTTCCGGCTCTTATTTGGAGAAGTGGGAGAGTGAACCTAATAGTGGTAAATGGATCTATCCTTCGATAAATATCTATACCAATACAAAGTTGACAGATCCTGCTAATTTCATTCCTGCGGCTAATCTGGTCGATATTTGGGCTACTTCGGCGCAGATCGAAGCATTCCAGAAGTATTTTGAGACAAATTACAAGTGGACTGGTACTTGGCATAGTAACGATGAAATGCCGTCCGCATCGGTCGTTAGATAATTGAAGCCGTGTCGGGCATCGATGTCTAGATATGCGGAACGCTAATTGGAGTCCCGGTCGGTATTTTCCGACCGGGACTTTTTTGTTCGGTTGTGGACGATATGTGGTGTGGAACGTATTTTGTCTGAAAAACGAAATAACCCGAAAGGGTTGTGTGTCGGATTGAACCAGTTGCGGTCGGTTTTATCGGAGCTGGTCGGACTGTTGGGGGACTGATGTTCCGTGTTTGCCGGGGATGAATATTTGTTTATCCTTGTTCAAGATAGGAAGCGGTTGGGCGATTTTTGTGTATAAGCCTGTACGATTGTTCTCATTTTTCTCTGTCTTCGATTTGGATCGGATAATTGGATATTTCATTGCGGCAAAATGCAAATAAATTTGCTTTTGTACCCGGCTTATTCGTATCTTTGCAAAGATGCGCGAATCGAGGCCGTGTGTTTCGTTCGTGCTGTTTTGTAAAATCCCGTTAAACCGACGACCTGGTGCCTATGAAGACCCGATTGAGTGCAATTTGTTTGACTTTAACCGCAACGACGATGATTTCCTGCCATGAAAAGAAGACGGAGGATGCTCCCTGGATCCTGGACCGCTTCGACGATATTAAAATTCTCCGCTACGAGGTGTCGGGCTTTGCCGAGCTGCCTCTTCGGGAGAAAGAGTTGATCTACTACCTGGCCGAAGCCGCCAAATGCGGCCGCGACATCATGTTCGACCAGAATTTCAAATACAACCTTCCCGTGCGCCGCACGTTGGAGGTGATTTATGAGAATTACGACGGCGACCGGACGACGCCCGAATGGAAAGCGTTGGAGAAATACCTCAAAAAAGTGTGGTTCGCCAACGGCATCCATCACCACTATTCCAACGACAAGTTCGTACCCGAATTTCCGAAGGAGTATTTCCTCGCGGTTGCCGAGTCGATCCCCGTCGAGAAGTTCGGCGACGAGCTCAATGCGCTGCGGGCTGTGGTCTGCGAGGCGATTTTCAACCCCGAACTTTATAAGACTCAACTCAATCAGGCTGAAGGTCAGGATTTGGTGGCCACTTCCGCCAACAACTATTACGAAGGCGTGACACAGGCCGAGGCCGAAGATTTCTATCGTGCCATGGCCGATCCGGCCGATCCCGAACCGGTCTCCTACGGATTGAATTCGAAGCTCGTGAAGGATGAGGACGGAACGATCCGCGAGCGGGTGTGGAAAGTAGGCGGTATGTATTCGCCGGCGATCGAGAAGATTGTTTACTGGCTGGAGAAGGCGCAAGGCGTTGCCCAGGAGCCGCAGAAGGCGACCATCGCAGCCCTCATCGACTATTACAAAACCGGCGACCTGCACGATTTCGACCGTTATAACATCCTGTGGGTGCGGGATACCGTATCCAACGTCGATTTCGTGAACGGGTTTATCGAAGATTACGGCGACCCGCTGGGACGCAAGGCGTCGTGGGAGTCGCTGGTCAATTTCATGGACAAGGAGGCCTGTCATCGTACGGAGGTTATCTCCGAGAATGCGCAGTGGTTCGAGGATCATTCGCCTGTAGATTCCGCCTACCGGAAAAAGGTGGTCAAAGGGGTTTCGGCCAAGGTGATTACGGCAGCGATGCTGGGCGGCGACTGTTATCCTGCGACACCGATCGGTATCAATCTGCCCAATGCGGATTGGATCCGCAAGGAGCACGGTTCGAAGTCGGTGACCAACGACAACATTACCTACGCTTATGCTCAGGCGGCGCATGGCGACGGATTCCTCGAGGAGTTCATGCTGCGTCCCGAAGACCGTGAACGTATCGACAAGTACGGCAAGTTGGCCGACGATCTGCATACCGACCTGCATGAATGTTTGGGACACGGTTCCGGGCAGTTGGCTCCGGGTGTGAAGGGCGGTGAGTTGAAGAACTATACCTCGACGCTCGAGGAGGCCCGTGCCGATCTTTTCGGGCTCTACTACCTGGGCGATCCGAAAATGGTCGAATTGGGGCTGATTCCGTCGCTGGATGTGGCGTATGCGGAATATGCCCGGTATATCATGAATGGTATGATGACGCAGCTCGCACGTATCGAGCCGGGCAAGAATGTCGAGGAGGCGCACATGCGCAACCGCAAGCTGATCGCCGAATGGTGCTACGAGCAGGGGAAGGCCGACAACGTGATCGAGTGGATCGAGCAGGATGGTAAAACGTATGTCGTGGTGAATGATTATACGAAGCTGCGCGAGCTGTTGGGCCGTATGCTCCGCGAGGTGCAGCGTATCAAGTCCGAAGGCGATTTCGAGGCCGGCAAAACACTGGTCGAGAAATATGCCGTGACGGTCGATCCGAAGCTGCACGCCGAAGTGCTGACCCGTTACAAAGCCCTCGATATCGAGCCTTACAGCGGTTTTGTGAATCCGCAGTACGAGCTGGTGGAGAAGAACGGCAAGGTCGTGGATGTGAAGGTTTCTTATCCGAACGACTACGTGAAGCAGATGCTCGAATACAGCCGGGATTACTCCTTCCTGCCGAATCTGAATTAAGATTGAACGATACATTGAAATCAGGGGAAACTGGTACACAGTTTCCCCTGATTGTTTTTCTGCGGCGAATGGAAAATCGTAAGATGCGTTAATGTAGGCCGGATTGTCGTGTATCGTATTTCGAATTCGGAATTCGTGTGTTTATCATCCCTTAACATGCAGATACTGATATACACAACCTGCGATTATATAGCATCCTTTTGGGGAAGGTAATGAATCGAGATCCCCTTCGGGAAGAGAATTTGGGAGAGGGGGGGAGAAGTGTAGAGGCCGGTGTCTTTTGTTTTGACGTCGGAAGGTGAAAACTATCGTGTTTCCGTCGTTTCCTGGGACTGTAGCTCCTGTGCTCGTCGTTCTCGGGCGTGCGAGATGAGTTCCCGTAAGTCGTTTACGAGTTCTTCTCCCTGGGTACAGGAGACATAGATCCGATTTTCATATATATCGGTGATTTCGACGAAATTCCGCCATTCGGAAGCGTAGATTTTGACCCTTTCGAGATTTTTCAGGTCGAAATAGTGTCCGTAGAACCCGAAAAATCCGTAACCGCCGAAATAGGGCACGTAGCCTCGGAGTTCCTGCTTCTCGACTTGCCGTACGGAGGCGATCTCTTCGGGATGAAGCTCCGTGATGTCGAGCAGACAGAGGATATGCAGTCCTTCGTCGTCCACGAGGATGCGACGCGGAATGGAGAGTGACATCAGGGCGACGAGCGCCACGATGAACGAAAAGAACCAGGCCGAAAGATAGCCTCCTTCATATAGAAAGTAGAGCCCGATCCCCAGTGCGAGGAAGATCGTGAGGTAGATCGTCGTGAGCGAAAGCGTGTGGCGGCTGAAGCTGTATTTATAGATTTTCTTCACGGGATGCTCTGGATAAAAGAATTGCTTCAGCGAACG
>ERZ779645.1326-NODE-1326-length-11527-cov-8.718968_pt1 | contig 11527 bp, 10 predicted proteins | sample MGYA00511103_ERZ779645 | MGnify/ENA primary metagenome ERZ779645 (study PRJEB29588, sample SAMEA2158521) | human gut metagenome | biome: human gut; feature: human-associated habitat; material: faeces | place: Denmark | collected 2008/2010 ...
TCATTACCGACTTTACGGACGGGGACGGCAACGACCGCATGAAGGAAACGGTTCAGGCGAATTACAGGCGCATCAAGGAGGAAGTGAAGCAGATTGTTCAAGAGGAACTGGAACGTATCGCAAATGATGAAAACTTGAAACACCTGTTGCAGCAGAAATAACAGATTCCTTTATATATGAAAAAGGGGATGTGTCAAAACACCCAAAATATGAAAATTACCCCTGTCACAGATATCTGTAGCAAGGGTAATTTTGTTAAAAAGAGAGTTTTGACGCCCTCTTTTTATTCTCAGATTTGAGATGCTTGTTGATGGTGGTAATGGCAAGCGTCAGCAAATAATTTTTCAGCTCTGTATCGTCTTTAAGCAGTATGCTGTATTCTTCGGCAAACATTCTCAACAGTCTGGTTCTGAGTTTCGACATTTCTTCACCGAAAGGTATCTGTCGGTTTTCTTGCCAATACTCAATCACTACGGAAGATACCAGCCACTTGAACTCGGATTTCATCTCTTTGCCGAGTTTCTTGAAGCGGATTTGTTCGCTAATTGGCGGCTCGTTGTATGGCATTATGTCTGCCGGGTCATAAACGGATATACTGCCGATACCATAATCCATGATTATCGGTAAATCAGTTTTTACATCATTCTTATGTTTCTTCTTTTTAGCCATACCCGTTATTGTTGCAGGAAACCTTTACCTTTATCAGTAAGATAGTATTTCTGTTGCGGACTCTTGGAGCCTATGGGATAAAGTGAAAGAACCAAACCGGAATTTATTGCCGGATGGATATAGTTCTTTAAGAAATTCCTTTTATCTTTCATTCCCGTTTTCTCCATGATTTCTTTAGCAGAGAGAGTGTTGTTCCCAATAGCAGACAACAGTTTTCCTAACTGTGGGGTTACTGTGGGGTTACTATAGGGGTGCTGTGGGGTTGCTGTGGGGTCTTGTCCTACTGTAGTTCTTGTATAATGAAACACAATCCATACAGCATTGCCGTCGGTATGAAACTCCGGATCCGGAATACCGACACGGCGACATTCGTTTACCATAAGGGCTATGCCACGTCCCCAACTCTCCAATACTGCACTTTTGTACAGCACATTGGCTACTATCAGATTTTGTGGTTCGGAATTGTGGCCACCCAACAGTTTCTCAATGGTAATATCAGGCGGAAATGTTCCGCTGTTTTCAATCTCCACGCGGTCATCATAGATAGCAATCCCGACTGAACTGCCGGGGCGATGGTAAACACGATGTGCAAAAGCATTTATGCAACATTCTCTCAATGCCTTATATGGCACATTCAGTTCCTCTTCTCTGTACAAACCTTCAATTTTACCGGAAAGGGACAAATGCTTGAAGAAAAATGCCATTGCAGCATCCAGCAAGTTGAATATATTGCCTGTCACACGCTGATTATCTAAAAATTCATCTTTTGTCGTTCCTTTGAACCGGGCTAAACGGAGCAGACATTGGGGATAATGGTAGAAGTTCCGTCCGAATAGGACAACGGAAGCATTGTTCAGCTTTCCATCATTCAACAAGTCAAATTTTTCAAGGATGGTTCGGACATCCTCCTGCATAGAACCTTCCGGCAAACGTCCGCCTCTGATTCCTCCACGTACTGCGCCCAAGATTGCCGTTTCGTCAAGGTCGGATATTTTCAAGCCGGGATTTTGCATGGAATCCCAAGCATAGGTTCCGCCTCGCTGCATAACCAACAGGTTGTATATACCCTGCGGCATGGCAGATGTAACGCTCTCTATCCGTTGATAAGCCCTCCCCTTATAAGTGAACGGGCGCATATATCGTTGTTCTTCCGCTGATAAAGCTATAACACTTTTGTTCGTTCCCGGAATGTCTGTATAGGATATATCAATGGTCGCAAACGGCTCGATTCGTCTGATGGTTTCCGCAATATCGCGCTTCGTCTTGTCGCTCACTTCCTGACCGATAATCTTTCCCTTGTCGGTTACACCGAACAGCACCGTGCCGCCCGTACCGTTCAAGAAGGCACAAAGAGTTTCCATTCCACGCTCCAACTGCCCGGTAGTTTCTTTGAACTCAACTGTCCCGCCTTCGGCTCCGGCAATCAGTCCATTCAATATTTCGAGGTTATCTATTTTCATCCGTCATTGATTAATACTTGCAAAGTTAATGATTTTAATCGGCTTTCCGGCAGATAATAGAGTGATTGTAAATGAAGAAGGATAAGAAACCGTATAATCCGGCCGCTTATCCTTTGTTTGGCATTCGTTTATCTCCTCATCCGCTCCAATTCATCGTCATGTCGCATCTTCGCGTTCAGTTTGTCCTGCATCTTTTCAAGGAAGTAGGTGCGACTGTCGCTTTTCCTGCGTTTGATGTCCGTATAGAAGCGGTAGCAGTCTTTGGACTCCACACCGAAAAAGGAATAGAGGACAGGAGCAAGCTCTTTCAGCGAAGCCTTGCCGCCATTGATGCAGCCGGTGGCGTAGAGGGCATAGATTAGTTCTACCAACTCGACGGCATTACCGGTCCATTGCAAGGCTGGGACTGTGGCTTTGGTTTCGGATGTGGATGTTAGTGGTGGCACGGAGGTAATTGCAGAAGCGGATACCATCTTCTGCATCTTTCGGATGAAGGATAACGCCTTGCGGATATACACAGTGACGACATTCTCCTCCGATGCCGACAAGTTCTGCGGATGGTGCTGTAATTCGATTTCGGCAAAAGCCAACGCCACAATAATATGCTTGGCATCATTGCCGCCGTAGCACAGGTTTATTACTTCCTGCACGAATCCGCCGTATGCCGTTTCCGTGCTACCGTTGTCTTTTCCGTTTATCAGGGCGAAAAACTGTGTTTCCGCCAATATGAGATGGTTCATTATCTTTTCTGTTTTGAGGGTTTACACTTGTTTATCAGTGTGCGCACACTGATATATGGTGCAAATCATAGCCCTAAACACGAGAAAAGATTGTGAGAAAATTGTACTACATTGTTTTTCAGAAAGATAAAATTCAAAAATAATTTTATCCTTGATTGCATCCCTTGTGAAATGTGTTCAGATTCTGAACATGTGTTCACTTTCTGAGCACGGAAATCCCGCCAAGATGTTCATAATCTGAACATTTTATGCCCGTGGCTCTTTATGATAGGTAAGCCGGATTACTCCGTCCCTATAAGTTTTGTTCTCCATAAGCCGCCAGTCATTCATAGGTAGTGCTGACTTGAAAAAATGCGCTCCGTTTCCGTCGATGGTTGGAACAACGTATAGTATGATTTCATCTATCACGTTCATCCGTAACAGTCCGTTGGCATATTCGGTATTCCCGGCAGTTACTTCCAACAAATGGCAAATGCTTCCACCTTCCTCCCTCCATTCTTGAAGCACGGATACCGAATAGTCGGATGTCAGCTTATACAGGGCATTGGCACGTATTTCATCCATACCGTAATCTTCGGTTTGAAGCAACCGCTTCCGGGGATGCAGTTTCATCGGACAGCCATCTATTGAGATAACGGCAAGTAATTGTATTTTCGCCATAACGTATTTTCTTTCCTTTTTGGCGAGGCAAAAAAGTAGCGTGCAATTCACACTACTTTCAAGCGATGGCTCTGGTAAAGCCTTTACGGAGAGTACGTGAATGCACGCTATGCGTAAGCATAGCATAAGCATCACGCAATCGTCTCCGTAGTTTCAATTTACCAGATTTTCGCTCGAAACGCCTTGCGGTCTTATGTCTATATCATCGGCGAAAAGTTACCCGATCGCCTGCTATTTTCTGAAATACAATTGCAAAGTTAATCAATTATTGCCATTTACAGCCATACTCCGGTCAGTTTTCTTCATTCAATCCATACTCTACCAATTTATTATACAGCGTTGTCCTGCCGATACCCAGTATCTTTGCAGCCATTTTCTTGTTACCGGCTGCTTGTTTCAAAGCACGCAGGATACGTCCTCTTTCTTCATCCCCGCTCTTCAATGTAAAACAAGCGGAAGTAGCGGACGGTTCATTGTCAAGTTCCAAATCGGCTTCGGTTATCATATCGCCTTCTGATTGCAGGACTGCCGTCTGTATCTTCTGTTTCAACTCGCGCACGTTGCCCGGCCACGCATGGGCGAGCAGGGCATTACGGGCAGATGCGGCAAAACCTTTTACTTTACGTTCCAACTCACGGTTTGCCATTTCACGGAAGAACTCGGCCAATGGCATGATGTCTTCCGGGCAGTCGCGCAAGGGCGGCATGGTTATCACATACTCCTGCAAGCGATAGAGCAAATCCTGCCGGAACCGCTTTTCCGTTACGGCTTTCTGCAAATCCTCGTTGGTTGCAGCCACTATCCTCACGTTGGCTGTTTTGTCCTCCTTTGCTCCGACGGGACGGTAACGGCGTTCCTGTATGGCGCGGAGCAGCATCTGTTGCATCTCCATTGTTAGGTTGCCCACTTCGTCAAGGAACAGCGTGCCGCCATCCGCTTCCAGAAAATACCCCGTCTTGTTTGCTTCGGCACCCGTAAACGCACCCTTGACGTGTCCGAAGAAGGCGGATTGTATCAATGACGGGGACAAGGCTCCGCAGTCCACTGCCACAAAAGGTTTATCGGCAAGTTTGCTTTGTTGGTGTATATGTTGTGCGATATGTTCCTTGCCCGTACCGTTCTCGCCCAGTATCAGCACGCTCATCCGGGTGGTGGCTACAAGGCGCACACGTTTCTTGATTTTCTGATAGGCTTCGCCCTGCCGGACGAATATCGGAATGTTCCATTGTAGTCGCTTTTCATGTTCTTTTTGCAGGGTGCGGATAAGCGGTATCAGTTTATCCTCCAACAACTGTTTCTGTATGTAATCCTTTGAGCCGAGCTTCATACTTTCCACTGCCGTATGCACCTCCCCGTAATTGGTCATAACGATAAACACCTGCTGTTTGTCGTTGGCACGCATCCACCGTAACAACTCTATGCTTTCACCGTCGGGGAGGCGTAGGTCGGCAACGACAATATCATCCACCTCTGACTTTGCCAATAGTTTCTTGGCAGTGGCAAGATTATATGCCGACATAGTATCGAAGCTGTCTTTCTTCAGCAGGTTGCAGACATAATCGTTATAGACGGGGTTGTCCTCAATCACAAATACTTTCATCCGACGACCTCCTTTCCTTTTGCGCAAGTTCTATGATAACTGTTCCCATACGAAGCATGGCATCCACGCATTTCCGCAATTCCATTTCGGAACATTCAGATTCTTGATGCAGCAGTTCATACAGGTTCCACAAGGGTTTGTCAGCACGGATAACAGCCCATGAACTTCGCTGACGGTGCATCCATTCGTCCAACGCCTTGCGGTCATTCCTCTCCATGATTTCCCGGACAGCCTGCATATCCTTTTCTGTTTCGGTTATCAAACGGTCGAGCATCGCCCGTTTGTCACCATATGCAAGCAGAGAGGACAAGTCGGGAAGTTCATCCTTGTCCGTACTTATCAAAAGGCATTTGTCTGATACAGCAACCAGTTCGGAAATGGAAAATGGCTTGAACAGGCAGGCGGTAAATCCATTTTCCAACAGCTCCTCTTCGCTGAAACTGCCGGAGGCGGTCGCCACGACAATGGGAATCTCTTTCGAGTTGCTGACACTTGACGAGCGTAACAACTCCAACACCTCATAGCCGTTAATCTCCGGCATCTTCATATCGGTTATCATGAGGTCGTATGTGTGCTGCCGCATGGCTTCCATTGCATCGCCAATAGTGGTGAACGTGTCGCAATGCACACCTATACCAGCATACATTTCCTTTGTCATGGATAATACCATCGGATTGTCGTCCAATACGATGACAGAATAAGGTCTTTCTATATGAGCCAGACTTTCTGCGGCTGTCTGTTCTTCAATACCAATATCGGCAGTGTTCATTGGCAACTCCACAGTAAAACGACTGCCTTCTCCTTTTTCGCTTTCCAAGCGTATAGTGCCGCCAAGCATCCCGACTATCTGTTTCACAATGCTTAACCCCAATCCGAAACCGTCTTGCGTGGCGGCGTTGGAAAGCCGCTCGAACGCTCCGAACACTCGCTGTTGTTCTTCCGCACTCATGCCGGTTCCGGTGTCCTCTACTACAAGGGTCAGCCTATTGCCGTCATAGCTTATGACAAGTGAAACGCTTCCGGCATTCGTGAACTTGACGGCATTGCCCAGCAGGTTGTCGCATATCTGTATGATGCGCTCCTTGTCGCCATTCAGGATAATACCCTCCGGGCACTCGATGGTAAGTTTAAGATCTTTTGCTTCTGCTTGTTGCGTAAACTCCGTTTGCAACAGCTCCGCGATGTTTTCCAAACGAAACGGACGGACATTCGCCTGTTCCTTGCCGCTGTCCAAGCGGAAGAAGTCAAGCAGGGAGTTGAGCATGTCGGTCATTCTCTTGGAGGCTTGCAGGATATTGTCCGCATAACCGCTTATCTTTTCTTCTTCGTTGTCCTGCATCAGTTCCGCATATCCATGTATGGCAGTCAGTGGTGTGCGTAGCTCGTGGGTGATGGTGTGCATCGCTTTCTTGCGTGAGGCTATCAACGATTCGTTTTGTTTTACGGACTTTTGCAGTTGCCCGATTAAATCTGTTGTCTTACGTTTGTACTGCTTGATGCGGGTGGCATAGCGGTGAATGATGATGTATGAAATAATGAGCAACAGCAGCATGACACCCGTTATGATACCTACCTGCAAGAACGACTTTTCACGCATAGCGGATATTTCCGCCTCACGTTCCTGCAAGTCAGCCTGCACCTTGTGGTCCATCTGCTGGATAAGGGTTTGCAGTTGGCGGTTCAGTTCCGCATTGCGGCTGGCAAGGCTGTCGGCATATTCCGACAGACGATGGCTTTGGGCACGTTGTTGCGCTATCATATCACGGTTCAGTGTGTAGAGCATCGTGGTGGTCGTCGTCGGAGGTGCTTCCTGTTTCTTGCCGAACAACCCGAGAAAACCTTTCCTCCTCTGTTTCTTCGGCTCTTCCTGCCTGCTCGTTTGCACTATCACCGGCACCTGCTTGGCTATCCGGCGGTTGATGTCCGCCTGTTGTTCCAGAGCTTCCATGATGGCGCACAGCCGCTTTTCCTTGTCCTCCAGCAAGTGGCGCACGCTGTCTATGCGCACTGATTCGTAATGGCTCTTGAAGCGGCAAAGCATACTATCCACCGCCATCCGTTGCCGCCGGTATGCCGCCACATCCTTATCGTCCCATTCCAGCACCGACTCGCCCAAAAGTGACAATTCCACCACACCCACATACGCATCGTGTGTTTCCTTGCGGAAGCGGTTGATTTCACGGTTCTCCCGTTCCAGCAACTCCAAGTCGCGCCATTCGCCGAGCCACGTGCAGATGATGCCGCCCACCAGCAGGACTATCAACAGATAGCCTGCGGCAAGCAGCTTGCGGAAATGCTTGGTAGTGGTAACGAATTGTTCGCTCATTTGCTGTTTGTGTAAATACCGTTATTTAAAATACGCATATAGGTCGTGGAACTTCGCAGGTTCATGGATGAGAATGGCAGGCCATGCTGCCTATGACCGCCACCAGAATTATATATCCGAATAGAATTCTACTCCTCAATGAAACAACCATTCTTCCCTTATTTACAATTGTTATAATTATTAAGGCATCTGACCACCGGCGATAGGTGGAATTTCTGTTAGTATGGGATTTCTCGGGATTGAGTTAAAAATTCTTTGGCCACGTATGGCTTGACTTGGAGGAGCGTTTTCATTTACATCAAGCCGATAACATCTATCGTTAAATGTTATAATTCCCCAAATACCAATGGTTCCTGGGATTCTCGCCAATCCTTCAGTAGGTTTAAAAAGAACAACATTATCTATTATTCGATTTTTAACCGCCCGATTCCATGATGTTTTAATACTATTGTTAGGCGTTGGAATATGAGCAACATACCTAATGCCATTGTGCCTAAAACTGGCCATATAACACCCCGAAAAACCTGAACTTAAAGTATCTATGCCATTTGAAGCAACGACTGCTATTCTATCCGCAATATATATGACACAGGCATAGTCTAATCTAAGAAAACGATAGTTACGGGTATATCCTTTTATTTGAAATGTCAAATTACTTTGCGTGACAATCGGACGGGTCAAACCTACATTATAAATATTTTGATAATGAAACCGTGCAATATTTGTCATTACTGCTTGACTGTTTGGCAATCTTAATGCTTGAATCAAATTCATATATTTACTTACTGTTACTTTCGTTTGTTATAGGCTCGATACATGATGCCATTATATCCATCAGTTTAGACAGACCTTCGGTCTGCGGCTGCTGACTGGCTGTCACATGTATCTGGTATTTTGCCGTTTGGTTGGTCATGCGGGTGTTCTCGCGGGCGGTCGTGACTTTGCCGCTGATTTCCGCATTTATAAACCAATGTTTTGCAGAAGCTTTTGCCTCTACTTCTGCGTTGGTAGTGCTTTTTACGTTTGATGTATCGGTAACCTCCATCTGGAAATCGACATCCACGCGATCTATGAGCAGGGAAGGAATAGGCACCAATCCTATAAACGGAGCCTTGACACTTTGTGACATTGTTGTCATTTTTCCATCCTGCTGTATCGGTCTTTCGACATCGAATTCCAATATACGCGCTTTATTGCCGCTTTTACCATCAAATGCAATTTGCTGGTAGAAATTCCATGCTGTCGCTGCCAATTCCTGTTGTGCTTCGGCTGCTGCAATAAGTGGAGCTGCAATAAGTTCCCGCATGGGAAGCCCCTTGAATTTGTCAGTCACGTTTGAATCTGCTTTAAGAACTGGAGAAGTTTCTCTGTTTTGAGTCTCTTCCAATGCAGCGGAGATAATTTCTTTCGCCTGTCCGCTTACATTTTCATTCAAGTTTTCCGCATTTTCTTGTTGCCCTTGGTTCTTTATTTCTTCTGCCATAACATTTGAATTTTAAAATTGTTAGATATTTTTTACAAAATCGTCAATAATTCGGGAAATGCTCTCCGGAGTCTCCTGAACCTTAAAATTGACGCAAACCTCCATGACATCATCCGCATCCGGTTTTATGTTGCTCATCTGCATCTGGAGATTGGCTCTTTGTGGGCTGGATAACAATAAGTTGTTTTCTGGAATCTGTGATTCCACGCTTCCGACCTTCGCCTTGAACTTTATCTGCACATTATCCATCGCAAGATAATGATGGGATATCAAAGCTATAAGTGGAATATCAATAGTCTTGTCTCCAACCATGATTTTTTTCGATTGGAACGTATTTGCGTTATTTGCATTTGTTCCTTCAAAAAGTCTGGTCAGATTTTGTATCTGATGATTCTGCAATGTATCTTGTGCACAGTTTACGGCGTATTGCAAACCATTCATAATATCAGAGAATGAATTGGTTTGAACACTGTCCGGCTCATCGTCATTATTTTTCTTGTCTCTGTGAAAAAGTCCCATGTTTTTAATTTAATTACTTGATTTGTTGCCTTTAATGAGCACCAATCTTGGCAATGTCCGGCTTACAGCTTCCATATTTACACTGGAGTCTATATTATTATTAACAATGCCTTGATGCCAAAACCTATATGGTGGATTCTCCGTGTGTTCCATCACGTCCTCCTTTTTTTATTGGGGTTATACTTCGGTTAATGTTCGTTGCGGGCGGAACTTTTTCCGCCCGACGTTTACTGCTTCCTCAAGGTAGGCAATGCTCCGTTAAGTTCGTAACGCCACTCTGAGCCTGCGTTCTGCAAGGCGGTGTTCATGGCATCAACGGCGTTCTGCCAGGTAACGACAGAGCCGTCCACCTTCGTGGCTCCGGTGCTTTCCCTATTGTAGCCGATGCCTTGTTCATGATTGTTCTTCCAATAGCAGGCGGTCACGGTGGTGTAGTTATTTCCCAAAAAGCCGCCGATATGCATATAGCCAGTGCTACTACCCGTACTGGTTACGTTGCCCGTGGCATAGCAGGCAAGGAGGCTGCTTCCTGCGTTCATTCCCACCAGACTGCCGCCAGCGATATTCTTTTTGGGGTCCATTTCTATGATCACGTTGCCTGTGGCATAGCAAGCGGTCAGGGTGGCACTCGAATTCGTCTGACCTGCCACGCCGCCGACATCAACCATTCCCTTCACTGTGGCAGAGGAACTGCATCCGGTGATGGAACCGCCTATTTGAACACCCACCACACCGCCGACATACACCGTGCCGCTGACGCTGCCCGACACCGAGCAGTTTTCAATGGTGCCCCAGCCAGATCCTACCACGCCGCCAATACTGCCGCCATATATTTGATGGCTTGTTATCTGTACGCCCTCCATCACCACGTTCTTCACCGTACCAGCTCTATTGAGCCAGCCGAACAGACCCGCATATTCGTCATTTGTCGTAAAGGTCAGCCCCGTGATGGTATGGCCGCCGCCGTCGAAGGTGCCTTTGTATGAGTTGTCGTAGTCTGTGCCTATCGGCGTCCAGTCTTTGCCGGTGAGGTCAATGTTTTTGTCGAGGGTAATGTTAATGTCGGTCTTACCTCCGTTCACTAATTTGGCTACATTCATCAAGCCATCGGCGGAGGTCACGGTGTAGCTGCCGTTGCTCTCTATGGTATAGCCCAGGTCTTTTGCCGCAGCGAGGGAGACGGTGTAGGTATATTCACCGCCCGCCTGCCAGTCGGTAGCATTCTTCATCTTATAAACGAAGGTCTTGCCGTTAGTGAAGGTGCAGACGATGAAGGCCGTGCCAGCTGCCACATTTTGCGGGGCTACGATGGCGGTGTAGGTGTTGCTGCCCTTGTCATACGGGACGATTATATCCGGGTTGTCGCCTTCGGTGGAGAGACCCGTCAGTCGCACGGATGCCAGCCCCTCGGTGTAGTCCGTCAGAACGATGGTCACCCGCGCTGTGCGGTGGGTGAAGCGGAGCGTGGGGCTACCGTAGGTCACCGTCTGTCCGTCGGCTACGATGAGGTCACTGCCCTCAAAGTCTTTCTGGGCACTTTGGTTGGCTTTTACCTTCACAGCAGGCGGAGTTGTCTCGCCAGCGGTGTAGGGCCACCACGCTGTGACGGTGATGTCGTTGTGGCTGGTCCAGTAGTACGGGTCGGTGGAGGTCAGCGTGGCGCTGGTGGGGTCGGCGGTGGAGGGCGTCACGTTGTACGTCTTCACCGTGCCGTCCATCAGGACTGCCACGCTCTGCACACCCTCCCAATTGCCGTCCACTGGGGCACGGGTGCCGGCGGTGGCTGTCGCGGCGGGATTCAGCCCCGTGGCGGTGAAGACGATGGGTGTGCCTTCCGCCCCTTCCGGCAGGAAGCCCGCTTCGTCCTGTGTGCAGGCGCCCAATAAGAGGGCGAGCGCTGCAAGTGCAAAAAATCTTATCCTCATAATATCTGTTATTTTATTACTCTGGTTCTTTCCGTTGTGGGCGGAACTTTTCCGCCCGACGGTTTACTGCTTCCTCAAGGTAGGCAATGCTCCTTTAAGTTCGTAACGCCACTCTGAGCCTGCGGTCTGCAAGGCGGTGTTCATG